>Ga0315271_10000171_pt1 | contig 32091 bp, 33 predicted proteins | sample C3_top_MG_FD_204664 | JGI IMG/M metagenome (GOLD analysis project Ga0315271, IMG submission 204664) | Sediment microbial communities from Yellowstone Lake, YNP, Wyoming, USA - C3_top | ecosystem: Environmental > Aquatic > Freshwater > Lake > Sediment | place: USA: Wyoming | collected 2017-08-01
GGTCGGGGCAAACGAAAACCCCTCCGAGTTGCCGGAGGGGTCTCAAGGTTCTCGGGTTGGTGAGCGAGCAGGGATTCGAACCCTGAACCTAGTGATTAAGAGTCACTTGCTCTACCGTTGAGCTACTCGCCCGGAACCGGCGCGAAGGATAGCGCATGTCGCCCGATCCGCGCGAAGTTGCCCAGCGCAGCGGGCCGCCGAAGTCACGCGGCCGCGCCCGGCCGAATCGACCTAGGGCCGCGCGGTTCTCCCCTGCCGCAGTCCCCCGACCGCGTCCGGGCACGACGACTTCACCGGGCTCAGCTCGGCTGGTTGTCGATCTGGGCGCGCTGGAGCTTGCCGGAGAAGTCCACGTAGACGGCCTTCCACTCGGTAAACGTGTCGAGCGCCACGTGGCCGGCCTCGCGGTGGCCGTTGCCGGTGTCCTTCCATCCGCCGAACGGGAGGTGCGTCTCCGCGCCCGTGGTCCCGGCGTTGATGTAGACGATGCCGGCCTCGAAGTCGCGCATCGCCCGGAACGCCGTGTTCACGTTCTGCGTGAAGATCGAGGCGGAGAGGCCGTAGTGCGTGCCGTTCGCGGCCTCCATGGCCGCCGCGTACCCGTCCACCGGGATCACCGAGAGCACGGGGCCGAAGATCTCCTCCTGCGCGATCCGGGCCATCGGGCCGACGCCGGCGAAGATCGTGGGTGCATAGAAGTGGCCGTTGGCGAGGTCGCCCGCGGTCTCGCGCTCGCCACCGCAGACCAGCTCGCCCTCGCCGCGGCCGATCTCCACGTACCGCTCCACCTTGGTGACGGCCGGCGCGTTGACGAGCGGGCCCACCTCGACCGACTCGTCGAGGCCGGAGCCCAGGCGCAGCTTCTCGGCGCGGGCGGCGAGGCGACGGACCAGCTCGTCGGCGATGGGCTTGTCGGCGATGACCCGCGAGCAGGCCGTGCAGCGCTGGCCCGTGGTGCCGAACGCCGACCAGAGGATCCCGTCGACCGCGAGGTCGAGGTCGGCGTCGCGCAGGACGACCACCGCGTTCTTGCCGCCGAGCTCCATGCTGAGACGCTTGAGGCGTCGGCCGGCGCGCTCGCCGATGGTCCGGCCGGTCGTGCTCGAGCCGGTGAAGCTGATCACCGCGACGTCGGGGTTCTCGACGATCGCGTCGCCGACCTCGGCGCCGGAGCCCGTCACGAGGTTAACCGTGCCGGCCGGGAAGCCCGCCTCCTCCATCAGCTCAACGAGGAGCGTGGCGCAGTGCGGGGCGTCCGACGACGGCTTGAAGACGACCGCGTTGCCGGAGACGAGCGCGGGCATCATCTTCCAGCACGGGATCGCAATCGGGAAGTTCCAGGGCGTCACGATCCCGGCCACCCCGAGCGGCTGGCGGATGCTCATCGCCCACTTGTCGGGCAGCTCCGACGGCACCGTGTCGCCGAACAGCCGCCGCCCCTCGCCCGCCATGAGGAACGCGATGTCGATCCCCTCCTGGACGTCACCGCGCGCCTCCGCGAGCACCTTGCCCATCTCGCGGGTCATCGCCCTTGCCAGACGTTCCTTGTGCTGGGCCATGAGCCCGCCGAACGCGTAGAGCAACTCGCCGCGCTTCGGGGCCGGGGTCGCCTTCCAGGCCTTCGACGCCTCGGTAGCCGCCGCGATCGCCATCGCCACGTCCGCGGCGGTGCCCGCCTGGAAGCGCCCGACCACGTCACGGGTGTCGGCTGGGTTGATGCTCTCGAACGTCTGGCCCGACGTCGAGTCGACCCAGCGGCCGGCGATGAACATCTGGTGCGTGGCGTGCTCGGGCATCGGGATCCTCCGGGTGGGCGACGGTAGGGGGATCGTCAGGTGCGGCGAGGGGCCGCGTCAAACGGCCGACGTCCCGCACGACTCGGCGCCGTTTCCCGTTCACCCACCCCATGGGTACTCGGTGGGCCGACGGTCCGAGACACTCGCCCCATGGGTGCTCCGGCACTGAGACGTCCGAAGCACCCACCTGGTGGGTGGGCGGGGGGAACGAGGCCCATTGCACCCATCGCATGGGTGAACCGGAAACCGCACGGGCGCGAGACGAGCCACGGCAGGCGAACGGTCGCTACACCCTCTCGAACGCCATCGCCACGGAGCCGCCGCCGCCGAGGCACAGCGTGGCGAGCCCGTATCGCCCGCCCCTGCGCCGGAGCTCGTGGAGCAGCGTGGCGACGATGCGCGCGCCGGACGCGCCGATGGGATGGCCGAGCGCGATCGCCCCGCCGTTCACGTTGACCTTGGCCCAGTCGAAGCCGAGCTCGCGACCGTCGGCGAGGACCTGCGCGGCGAACGCCTCGTTGACCTCGACGAGGTCGTAGTCAGCAGGGGCGAGACCTGTCCGCCCCTCGAGCGCGCGGACGCCGGCGATGGGCGCGAGGAACAGCCACTTCGGCGTGGTCTCGGCCTGCGCGTAGCCGACGATCCGCGCCAGGGGCTTCAACCCATACCGATCCACCGCTCGCTCGGACGCGACGACCGTGGCCGCCGCGCCGTCGGTGATGCCGGGCGCGTTGCCGGCGGTCACGGTGCCGACCGTCGCGGAACCGCGGTCCTCGCCCTCGGGCAGGGGGAATGCCGGGGCGAGTCGCGCCAGCGCCTCGGCCGTGGAGTCGCGCCGCGGGCTCTCGTCCACGGTCACGACCGTCTCGCGGCCCTTCGCGTCTCGGATCGTCACGGGCGCCATCTCGTCGTCAAAGCGCCCCGCGTCGATCGCCGCGATCGCCCGCCGGTGGCTCTCGAGCGCGAACGCGTCCTGGTCCTCGCGCGAGATGCCCGAGTGGATCGCCACGCGCTCGGCGTGGGTGCCCATGTGGCAGTCGTCGACCGCGCACCAGAGCCCGTCGAGCACCGCCGCGTCGTCCATCGTCGCCTGCCCCAGCCGGTAGCCGAAGCGCGCCTTGCGCAGGAGGAACGGCGCCTGGTTCATCGACTCCATGCCGCCCGCCACGTAGACCTCGCCGTCACCGGCGCGGATGCCCGCCGCGGCGAACATGATCGCCCTCAGCCCGGAGCCGCAAACGCGGTTGATGGTGGTCGCCGGGATCGTGTCCGCAAGCCCCGCGCGCAGCAGCGCCTGACGGGCCGGGGCCTGACCGGCGCCCGCCTGGAGCACCTGGCCCATGATCACTTCCGCGATCGGAGCGTCGGAGGGGAGACCGGACCGCTCGACCGCCGCGCGGATGGCAGTTGCGCCGAGGTCAACCGCCGGCACGCCGGCGAGCGCCCCGCCGAACTTGCCGATCGGCGTGCGGGCGGCGGCGACGAGATAGACCTTGCCATCGGGTCCGGCGAGCTCTTCCATTTCTCGACTGTACACCTCGATCCTTGTGCGCTTGGCCGCGTCCGCCTCGCGATCGAGGACGGCGGCGGGGTCGCGCCCGATGCGGGGCAGCCGACGCTCTTCGCGGGTTCCGGCGGACCTCGAGACGGGTGACCTCGCGGTCGCGCGGGCGATCATCTCGACCGGACATCGCGGCGTTCACCGCCCGGACGGGGGTCACGGTCGTGCCCAAGCCGTTCGACAGCGACCGGCTCGCGCGGCTCATCCGCGAGGCGCTCGCAGACTGATGCTTCTCCCGTTCGCTCGGCATGTACGGCCGATGCCCCTTGCGCCTGCTGCGCGCTCACTTACGATGGGCGCATGAAGCACCGGACGCCCGAATACTGGCCGACCCGGATCCTGCTCGCCGTCGGCTTCGTCGCGACGGTCATCGCGCTGGCGTTCGTGCTGCTGACGCGGGGTGATGCGATGACGCCGATGTTCGACCATCGGCTCCGCCCAGTCGTCCTCGGTCTCCCCCTCGACCTCGACCTCGTGGTTGCCCTCGTCGGCCTGCTCCCGGCCCTGCTCGGCCTCGCCTGGATGCTGCGCATCTTCCGCGGCCCACGCGACGAGCCCCCCGCCTGGCGCTACCGCGACCGCTGAACCCGGTTGGCCCAAGATGGCGTGGATCGACGGCCGCCGCATTCGCGGCAGCTGAGACTACGGGACAAGCACTCGCAGACTGCGGTGGTGGCGGGGCTCCGGCGAGCGTTCCGCGCCCCTCAGCGCGGATAGGTGTGGAACCCGCGACCGGTCTTCTGGCCGAGGTAGCCCGCCCCGACCAGCTCGACGAGCACGGCCGGCGGCTCGAACTGCGGTCCTCCCAGACCCTCATGAAGGACGTTGAGGATCCCGAGGCACACGTCGAGGCCGATGAAGTCCGCGAGCTCGAGCGGGCCCATAGGGTGGTTGAGCCCGACCTTCGCGCCCGTGTCGATGTCGTCCGCGGTGCCGGTCCCCTCCTCGTAGGCGCGCATCGCCTCGGCGAGCAACGGCATGAGGACCCGGTTGACGATGAACCCCGGGCGGTCCGCGCTCACGATGACCTGCTTGCCGAGCTCGGCTGAGAGGGCGCGGATGGCCGCCTCGGTCGCGTCGTCCGTGGCAGCGCCCCGGATCAGCTCCACGAGCGGCATCACCGGCACCGGGCTGAAGAAGTGCATGCCGACGAACTGCGGGCGGCGCGTCTCCGAGGTGGCTGCGGCGAGCCGGTCGATCGAGATCGACGAGGTGTTCGAGGCGAAGATCGCGCTCGCCGGGGCGATGCCGTCGAGCACGGACCAGAGTGCGGCCTTGACCGCCTCGTCCTCGAACACGGCCTCGACGACGAGGTCCGCGGTCGCCGCAGCGCCGAGGTCGTCCGTGGGCGTGAGCCGGGCGAGGGTCATGTCTCGGTCAGCGGGCGTCAGCCGCCCCTTCGCCACGGACCGCTCAAGGTTGGCCGCAATCCGATCGCGACCCGCCACGGCGCGCGCCAGCTCGGGCTCGTAGAGGGAGACGCGCTTGCCGACCGCGGCGTTGACCTGCGCGATGCCGTGGCCCATCAGGCCGGCCCCTGCGACGAAGACGTGGTCGATGCTCATGGGGTCTCCTCCCGGCCGAGGTCGGCCAGCAGCGCGTCGGCGGCGGCGTACGGATCGGATTCGTGGCGGGCGACGGCGTCGAGCGCGGCCTCGGTCCGGACGGCCATCGTCGGCGCGGCGAGCCGCTCCCACAGCCGCTCGACGATGACGGCTCTGACCTGCGCCGCGGCGCGGGCGCGGCGGGCGGCGGGCGCGGCCTCATCCTTGCCGGCGGCTCGGTGGCGGTCGAGCGCGGCAAGAAGCGCAGGGACGCCGTCGCCGGTCATCGCAGTCGTGATGAGCACCTCGGGGCGCTTGCCGCCAGGCCCGCTCCCCGGCCCCGCACCGCCCGGCGGCGCGAGCATGGCCCGGAGCTGCGCCGCGGTCCGCTGGGCGCCCGGCCGGTCGCCCTTGTTGACGACCACGATGTCGGCCACCTCGAGGAGCCCGGCCTTGATCGCCTGGACCTCGTCGCCCATCTCGGGCGCCTCGAGGACGACCGTCGTGTCGGCGGCGGCGGCCACCTCGACCTCGCTCTGGCCCGTGCCGACGGTCTCGAGCAGGACGATGTCGAAGCCCGCGGCGTCGAACACGGTCGCGGCGGTGGTGGAGGTCGCGGCGAGCCCGCCGGCGTGCCCGCGCGAGGCCATCGAGCGGATGAACACCCCGTCGTCCGAGGCGTACGACTGCATCCTCACGCGGTCACCCAGGAGGGCACCACCCGTGATGGGCGACGACGGGTCCACAGCGACGACGGCGACCGTGCGCCCGGCAGCCCGGAGTTCAGCGATCAGCGCGGCGACGAGCGTCGACTTGCCCGCGCCCGGCGGCCCGGTGATCCCGACAAGGTGGGCACTGCCCGCGAGCGGGTACAGGATCCGCATCGCCTGCTCGGCGACCGCGGTGTGGTTCTCGACCGCGGTCAGCAGCCGTGCCAGCGCCCGGCGATCACCGGCCCGCGCGGCGCTCGACAGGGCCGCGGCGCGCTCGGCGGGCGTGCCGATCGTCTCGGTCACGCCTCGCGCGGCGTCGCGTTGGCGCGGATGAAGTCGGCGACCTCGCGGATCGTGGTGCCGGGTCCGAACACGCCCGACACGCCCGCCGTGCGCAGCGGCTCGATGTCGTCGTCGGGGATGATCCCGCCCACGGTGACGAGGACATCGCCGAGGCCCTTCGACTTGAGTTGCTCGCAGACCCGCGGGACGAGCGTCATGTGCGCGCCCGACAGGATGGACATCCCCACGACGTCCACGTCCTCCTGGAGCGCTGCCGTGACGATCATCTCGGGCGTCTGGCGCAGGCCCGTGTAGACGACCTCGAAGCCCTCGTCACGCAGGCCGCGCGCGAGGACCTTGGCACCCCGGTCGTGGCCGTCGAGACCGGGCTTCGCGATGAGCACCTTGAGCGGTCGATCGGTCATGGCGCGATTGTAGGCCTTGGGGTCAGGCGCGGCGGAGGGGCGAGGCTGATGCAGGGACGAGCCGACTCAGGCCTCGGGCGAGCGCCGCCCGATGTGCGCGAAGAACTCTGCGCGCGTCTTGTCGTTGCGCCGGAACAGGCCGAGCACCGCGGCGGTCGTCATGACGGTTCCCGGCTTGCGAACGCCGCGCATCGCGGCGCACAGGTGGGTCGCCTCGAGCACGACGCCAACGCCCTTGGGCGCCAGGCGCTCCATGAGCAGCTCGGCAATCTGCTGGGTCATCCGCTCCTGGACCTGGAGCCGCCGGGCGTACATCTCAACGATCCGTGGGATCTTGGACAGCCCGATCACCCGCCCGTCCGGCACGTACGCCACGTGGGCGCGGCCGAAGAACGGCAGCAGGTGGTGCTCGCAGAGCGAGTGGAACTCGATGTCCTTGACGACGACCATCTCCGAGTAGCCGACCTCGAAGATCGCCCGGTTGATCAGCCGGTCGACGTCAACGTGGTACCCGGCGGTGAGCTCCGCGTACATGCGGTGCATGCGGGCGGGCGTGTCGAGCAGACCCTCGCGCTCCGGATCCTCGCCGACCTCGACCAGGATCTGGCGGACGGCCGCCTCGATCCCGCCGTTCGAGCCGTTCGCAGGCGGGATCGGCAGGTCGTCGGGGTCGTTGTCGGTCTCGATCTCCACGACGATCCGGCGGACGTGCTCGGGCAGGGAGGCGGGGTCGTTGTGCGGCATCGGCGCGATGGTACCCCCGTCAGGGCGCGGCTTTCGCCCAGTCGGCGACCTGCTCTCGGTACCTCGACCACGCCTCCCAGACACCGCGGACGTAGGCATCGATCGCGCGGTCGAGGGCCGGGGCCTGCTCGGCAGCCGCAGCCTCGAGGGCCGCGATCGTCAGTGTCCCGTTCGGCTCGGGTGGGTCGAGCCAGCGCCAGACGGGTGGCCGCGCGAGCAACCGCTGGAGCACCGCCGAGAGGTCAGCCGGCCGCAACCCGCACTCGAGCACAAGGTACAGGCCGACGAGGTGGACCCCCACTGACTGCATGGACCGGCGCTCGGGCACGCCCGGGTGCTGGGCCATGAACGCGTCGGTCACGAGCCGGCGGAGCGGCGTGCCACCCTGCGGGAGCGTGGCCGAGACCTCGGCGAACCGGACCCAGCACGCCGACGACGCGCCGACGTACGGGTGGGTCGCCCCGTCGATCGGCGGCAGGCGATCGCCGCAGCCGGGGCAGGCCTCGAGCCCGTCCCGTCCGGTGCGGCCGAGCGCGACCGCGCGGCTCAGGCCTCCACACCCCGCTCGCTGAAGCCCGGGGCCGGTCGCGGGTCGTACTCGCGACCCTCGACGCCACGGAGCCACGTGCGCGCGTTCTGGCCCAGGGCCGGGATGTAGTAGCCGCCCTCGGCGAGGATCACGAGCTTCTTGCCCGTGGCCGCGCAGCGCCGGCCAACCTCGTGGTAGACGTCCGTGGTCAGCGCGAAGTCGCCGATCGGGTCCTGGCCGTACGTGTCGAAGCCCAGCGAGACCACCATCACCGAGCCCTTCTCGGACGAGATGCGGTCGAGCGCGCGGTCGAGCGCGGCGAGGTACTGCTCGTTGCTGCAGCCGCCGGGCAGCGGCAGGTTGACGTTGTAGCCCTCGCCCTCGCCCTCGCCGACCTCGTCCTCCCAGCCGAGCACGTATGGGTACTGGCGGTCCGGGTGCGCGTGGAGCGAGACGTAGAGCACGTCGCCGCGGCGCCAGAAGATCTGCTCGGTGCCGTTGCCGTGGTGGTAGTCGACATCGAGGATCGAGACGGGCTCGCCTGTCCGCCGCGCGATCTCCTCGGCCGCGATCGCAGCGTTGTTGAAGTAGCAGAACCCGCCGTACAGCGAGCGCGCCGCGTGGTGGCCGGGCGGGCGGCAGATGCCGTAGGCAGCCGTCTCGCCGCCGTCGAGGACGAGGTCGACCGTGGACAGCGCCGTATCGACCGCCGCGCGTGACGCGACGTAGGTTCCGGCGACGATGGGGGTAGATGTGTCCAGCGCCCAGTAGCCCGGCCGGCCATCCGCGCGCGGCGTCTCGTGACGGAAGGTCTCGCTCATGCCTTCCATCAGGCCGTGCGCCATGATCGTCTCGGGCGTCAGGTGGTCGTACGGGTGGCGGATGGCGCGGGCGGCGACCCATGCCTCCTCGAGGAACTTGAGCAGGCCCGGGTGATGGACCGCCGTGATGGGCGCGGTGCCGTGCTCGGTGGGCTCGGACAGGGCGAAACCGCCATCGGCCAGCAGGGTCGAGCGGATCCGCTCGGCGCGGGCCGCGACCTCATTCGCGGGGATCCGCTCTCCGAGCACGGTCTGCATCGTGATGTCGTGGCCGAGGTGGAGCGGCGAGTAGACGACGCGCATCGAGGGTCTCCGAGGGGCCGGGCGGGGCGGTGCGGAGATCGTACCGATCGATTGATCCCGCGGTGCGGCGTCCCGGTGCGCTGTCGACTCGTCGATCCCGGGGCTCGGCGAGGTGCCGTGTCGCCGTCCATTCGGGACCGAGGTTCGGGATCCAAATCAACCGGCCGGACCGCCCTTGACGGCGCAAGGGGCTGCCCGGCGTCATCCGGGGTCGCGCTCGCGTCGATGCACCTCCACGGCGGCGCGGGACCCGGCGGTGTCCCTTGTGTCAGATGCCACTGGGGCGGGAGCTATTCCGAGCTCCGGCGAATGGCCGGTCGATGCTGCGCCTGGCGCTGCCCGATGTTCGTGTCAGACGTCCGGGCCTCGCGTGTGCGTCACCAACGGTTGGTAAGTCCTGTCGCCGCCGGGGACTCGAGCCTGTCGCCGCCGTTGCCCTCCGGGATGATGGCCGCGTGCGCAATCCTCGACGAGAAGGGGAAGCGGCTGCCGATCCGGTCCGCCGAGAACCCGACCAGCACGCCGGCAGACGCCCCCGTCTCGATCCGGTAGGTCCGGGTCGCCCACCCCTCGACGTAGAGGTAGTAGTTCGGCTGATCGAGTCCCCGGACGGACTCGTCCGCCTCCGGGTCATAGACCTTGACCAGGGTCAGGGTCGTGCCGGCCTCAACGCCGTAGCGACCGGACGGGCCGGGGTCCTCACCGAGCGCGAGCGTGGGGCAGAGGCACTGCTGCGGGAGCACGAGGTGGGCGGCCTGCGTGAGCCGCCACCGGCTCCCGGCCGCGAAGCCACCGACGCTTGTGACCCACGCGGGCCAGTCGGTGCGGCCCCAGTCGAAGACCGCCTGCTTGAGGTCGGCGGCGTCCTCGGGCGCGGGCGGCGGCGACCACGCCGGGTCGGACACCCCGGCGATGCGCCGCGCCGCCTCGAGCACCGTCTCGGTCGTCATGCCTCAAGTGTCTGGCTGCGTCGCCGCGCGCGCAAGGACTTACCAACCGTCCCTGACTCACAACGAGCCTCGAGGAATCTGACAAGAACTCCGTGACTAAGTCCCGGCTGGGTGGCTTCTGACCGAGTGGGGCGCCGCGAGGTCTCAACTGCCCTCGTGCGCCGCGCCCAGGATCGCCGCCGTCACGTCCGCCGGGCGGTAACGCGGCAGGTTGTGGGCACAGTCAGTGAAACCGGCGACACCGATCGGGCCGAGACCCGCCACCACGCGCGCCGACGCCGCCCGACGGAGCTCGGCCAGCCGCGGCCCCGGGTCGCCCGCCGCCAGCGCCACGAGCGCCGTCACGGGCGCCTCAACGCGCGCCAGGACATCGGCCGGGTCGTAGGCGAGCATCGTCGGGACCATCGCCGCCACCACGAACGGTCGGACGGCGCGCACGACGTGCCCGGCCGCGGTCTCCACCACGGCGTCCCGGGCCGCACGCTCGGCATCGGCATCCCAGCTCGCCTCGTCGAACGCGCGCCGATCGGCCAGCCAGGCGTCCATCGAGCGCAGCACCTCCGGGGGTTCCTCGAGGGATCGCAGGAGCTCATCCGCGTCAAGGTCGGCCGTCTCGCCCAAGCGCTCGATCCCGCCGTCCACGAGCACCAGACCCGCGCAGCGCCCTCCGATCGCCGCCGCAGCCGCTGCCGCCACGCACGCCCCGAAGCCGTGCCCGGCGAGCACGACACGCCCGTCGGCGCCGGCGATTCCCGAGGCCTCGGCGACCATCGCGGCGTCCTCGGCAAGCGTGTCGAGGTCGTAGCCGTCAGCGGGCGAGTCGGAGAGGCCGTGGCCGCGCAGGTCCATCACGACGGTCCGGCGCACGCGGGCGAGGCGCCGAGCCACCGGCGCCCAGGACCAGGCCGGCGAGAGGAGCCCAGGCACGAGCAGGATCCCGGGCGCTTCGACCCCGACGCGTCCCTCGCCCGGCCCGCCCCAGTCGAGGAAGTGCAGCCGGGCGCCGCCCTCGGCCCCCGCGAGGTATCCCTCTGGCTCGAGGGCAGGGTCCGGCGGCGGCGCGATGACGAGGTCGATCTCGAGCGGGCGCACCGGCGCGTCGGCGGGGAGGGTCATGACGGCTAGGATACGGGCGCGATGGTCAAGCAACGCCGAGGCTCCAAGTCAGCGCAGCGCCGCCCGCGGCACGTGGCCCACGTGGGCTTCGACCGGCTGGTCGATCGCGCGATCGCCGGGATCCCGTCGCCGTTCCGGGAGGCGCTCGACGCGGTGGCGGTCGTGATCGCGGACGAGCCCACCCGCGAGCAGCTCCGCGAGAACGGCCTCGGCCCGGACGAGACCCTCTACGGCCTGTACGAAGGCGTACCGCTGTCCGAGTGGGGCGGCGACTGGATCCCCGTCCCGAACCGGATCCTGGTGTTCCGCCTCCCGCTCGAGGAGGACTTCCCCCACCCCGACGACCTCGCCGACGAAGTGCGCATCACGCTGCTCCACGAGCTGGCCCATCACCTGGGCATCGAGGACGAGGACCGCCTGCGCGAGCTCGGGATCGACTAGGACGGACTGTTCCAGGGGATCGCCAACAGGCCGAACACCAGCGACGCCAGGGCGATGGCCCCCGTCACGGCGAGCCCTCGCGTCATCCATGGGTCCCAAGCGTGCCGCACCGCGAGCGGCTCACGCCGACCGCGCTCGAGGCCACCGGTGTAGTGCGTCAGCGCCACGAACGCGTGGACAGCCGGCGCGGCGGCGATCGCCTCGGTCAGGAGCACCAGCGTCCCGTAGGCGAACACCATCGCGGCCGCGAGCGGCACGACGAGCGGCGCCGGGAAGTGGTCCACCAGCCCAGCGCCCGACAGGACGCGGCTCACGGTGTCGAGCGCGATGCTCAGCCCGAACTGCACGACGAGCCCCGCGAGCACCGAGAACAGCGTGACCACGACCGCGAGCCGCTTGCGGGCCCGCGCAAGACGGACGGATCGTCGCAGGGCCTCGACCGCACCAGCCTCGCCGAGGATGATCCCGGCCGGCGCGTAGATGAACGGCGTGCCGACCACGACGCCAACGACGACCGAGACGATGTAGTCGAGCGCGGCCAAGGCCTGGGCCTTGGGGAACACGAGGGCGAGCCCGAACGTGATGACGAGCTGCACGCCGAGCGAGAGGATCCCGACGAGGACCACCGCACCGAGCACGCTCCAGAACCGGGAGCGCGTCACGGAGATCGACTCGCGAAGACGCAGCGGGCGCCCCTCGGCCCGCCCGCCGATCACCGCCGTGGCGAGCGCCTTGGCCTCGACGCTCACCGCGATGAAGCCACAGAGCGCCGGGATGAGCGCGAGCAGGAGCCAGAGGACCCAGATCTGCGAGTCCTCGCTGTGCGTGGGCGGCGTGGCGCCGAGGGCGTCGGTGTTGCCCGTGGCGATCGCGATGCCGAAGAGCGCCACCGCGGGGGCGACAGTCAGCAGCAGGATGAACCCGATGTAGAACGACGCCGCCCGGAGGCCCGAGTCGGAGCGGGTCAGCAGGTCGAGCGACATGCCCACGAGCTTGCGGGGGCCGAGCGGGAGGGCGAGGGTCTCCGCGGTCGGGGGTGGGAGCTGGGGCGCAGCGGCCGGTGGGGGCGCGAACCTGCCGTACCGGCTAATGATGCCGAACTGCGGCGGAGGCGGCGGGCCGAAGGCTGGCGGTGGGGGCGGCATCAGGCGCGGGGCGGCGGGCGCGGGGGTCTCCGCTCCGCCCGGCGCGGGGGTCGACACCACGGACGGCGACAGGTCGCTTGGCTCCCGGCTCGTCTCCGACCCCCCGTCCGCGGTCACGCCATCGGCCCCAGCGGCGCGGCGCCGGCCAGCAGCTCGCCCAGGCGCTCGACCGCCACGTTCCCGCCCGAGAGGATGACGCACACGCGATCGCCCTCGCGCAGCGGCACGGCACCCGTCAGGACCGCGGCCAGGGCGGCGGCACCCGCCGGCTCGACCACCTGCTTGAGCCGCTCCACGGAGAACCGCAGGCCAGCGAGGATCGCGTCGTCCGCCAGGATGATGTCGTCCTCGAGGTAGCGCTTCGCGATCGAGGTGGCGAGGCGACCGGCGGACGGCGCATTCAGCCCGTCCGCGACGCTCCGCGGCGTCAGCGGCACCGGCGCCCCGGCGGCAAGCGCCTGGCGGAGCGCGTCAGCGCCCTCGGGCTCCACGCCGTAGACCCTCACCCGCGGGCGGCTCTCGCGCAGCGCCACGGTGACGCCGCCCATCAGCCCACCGCCGCCGACCGCCATGACGACCACGTCCACGTCGGGCAGGTCCTCGAGGATCTCCAGGCCGCACGAGCCGTTGCCGAGCAGGACCTCGGGGTCGTCATACGGGTGGACCAGCGTCAGGCCACGCTCCTCGCGAATGCGGGCCAGGTGCTCGAGGGACTCCCCCACGTGCTTGCCGCGGAGCACAACCTCGGCGCCGTAGCCCAGGCACGCCGCCACCTTGGAGGCGACCGCGGCCTCGGGCATGACGACCGTCATCGGCACGCCGGCCTCGCGCGCCGCCCATGCGTACGCCTGACCAGCGTTGCCCGCGGAGATCGTGATCGCGCCCCGCCTGCGCTCGTCATCGGTCAGCGACGAGATGCGGGCGAGCGCCGCCCGGGGCTTGAACGAGCCCGTCTTCTGGAGGTGCTCGGCCTTGAGGTACAGCTGGCCGTCGGCGAGGCGAACCCCGCAAGCGGCGCCCGCAACCCGCGCGGCGGTCGCCGACGAGAGCAACTGCGTGCGGTGGATGCGCCCGTCGAGGAGCTTGCGGGTGGAACGGATGGCGGCGAGGGTAATCGGCATGTCGCTCACGCTTGCGAGTATGGGGGCGGGCAGGCCGTTGCGTCACCCGCCGCGCGACGGTGCGGCTACTTGCGTTCTTGCGCAATTGATGAGAGAGTATGCGGGTGATCGACACCCAGACCACCGAGGACGAGCGCATCCGCTCAGCGGCTGTCGCCCGCGCCCTCGGCGATCCCAAGCGCCTCTGCGTCCTCGAGTCGCTCGCCGCCGGCGAGGTCTCCGTGGGCGATCTGGCGTCGCGGGTCGCGTGCCAGGTGCCGAACATGAGCCAGCACCTGGCCGTCCTGCGGTCCGCTGGCCTCGTCACGGCTCGCCGCGACGGGAACACCGTGTATTACCGCCTCTCGGACCCGAAGGTCCTCGAGGCGTGTCAGCTCCTCATGTCCATCGCCCGCTGACGGGCATGCGTCCCGCCTCGCGGGAAGAAAGGATTCGCCTGATGGCGGAGATCAAGCACGCGACCGACACGACCTTCGAGCAGCTCGTGATCAACAACGACAAGCCGGTGGTCGTGGACTTCTGGGCCGCCTGGTGCGGGCCCTGCAAGATGGTCGCCCCCGAGATCGAGAAGCTCGCCACCAAGTACGACGGCCTGATCGACGTGGTCAAGGTGGACGTGGACGCGAACCCGGGCCTCTCGCAGGCCTTCGGGATCATGAGCATCCCGATGATCGCGTTCTTCGCACCGGGCGAGCAGCCGAAGGGCGCCCCGGGCTACCGCTCGGCAGAGCAGCTCGAGCAGCTCTTCGGGCTCCAGGCGCTGGCCGCCCCGGCGAACTGACGCCTCCCCTCGCAACACGCCACGGCCCCGGTCACCGACCGGGGCCGTTTCGATTCCCGGGAGTCGTCCGCCCCCTCCAGGGCGAGCCGGACTCGGTGCCTTTCGCTCCGAGCGAACAGGGTGAGGACGAAGGGCGGGGTTCGGACGCCCGTAGGCCCCCACTCGAGGCTCAGGGGCGCCCCGGCGCGGCCGCAGCCCCGGAATCCGCGCCCGGCCCGCCGCTTGAAGCACCTTGAGCGGGCAACTTGCGGCCTCGGAGGGGCCGAGCGGCCTCGAACAGGCCGTTCCTATTCGGAAGGAACGAAATATCGCCGGACGAACGAGGGCCGGCCAGTGGCGAGCGGCCGAGGGACGGAACCGAGGGCGAGGGCCGGGCCGGCCGGTCAGCCAGCGGCGCGGCGATGCCCCAGACGGAGCCACGCCTCGGCGCGGTCGAGCGCGAACCGGTCGGCGTGACCGGGCAGGAACGCGATCCAACCCGTGCCCCGCGGCGACTTGCGCGTGTCCGGCGTGCGGAGCGCTGCCGCGGCGATGGGCGGATCGAGCGCGACCTCGAGCATGTCCGGCCCGAGCACGGCGAACACGCGCTCGCGGACCGCGAGGAGCACGACCTCGCCGTCCCGCCGCCGCGTCACGCCGGCAAGCTCCTCCACCACGAGCTCGACCCGCTCGTCGAGCGTCTCGTCAAGTGCCTCGCCGGCAGCGGCTGACCCGGCGGTTGCCTCGGCCTCGTCGAGCGGGGCATCCCCGTCGGCATCTTCGGCATCGAGGGCGGCAGTGCGATCGGGCTGATCCATGTCGCTAGGGTGCCACATGCCCGACCATCCGATGGCGGCGTCCGGGCGGGGCCCTTCGGCCGCTGGGGATCTGCGGCGACGCCGCTTGGGCGCCACATGCCCGGTCGCCCCGACTCGGGGCCCCTGAACCGGCCAGCGGCCCGTGACGGCATTCGGGCTACCCTTGCGCCCGACCCCTCCGACCCGTGGTCGGCCACCCCCCCCACGACCACGGTGCGCCCACTCGATGCGTCAAGACACCCCGCCCGCCACCAAGCGTTCCCAGCCCTGGACAGTCCGCGTCGCGAGCTGGAGTGCTCGCCACCGCTGGCCCGTCTTCGCCGGCTGGTTCGTCGTCACGATCGGCCTGTTCGTCGTCAGCATGCAGTTGGGCGGCATCCGGGCGCTGAGCGTCACTGGCGGCCCGGGTGCTGGCTCCCCCACCGAGGCCGTCCTGGGCTCGAAGGCCATGACCTCGGGCTCGACCGACGCGGCCGGCTCGGAACTGATGACGATCGTCGTCGCCAGCACCACCGTTCCCGTCTCCGACCCGGCGTTCAAGACGGCGGTCGGCGAGATCGTGGCGCGGCTGACCGCCGTGCAGGCGACCGTCGGCGGCGTCGCCGGGCCTGCCTTCGCCTCGGTCCTCGACCCGTTCACCACGCCCCCGCAGTCAGGGCTCTACGCCCCGGACGGCAAGGCGGTCATGGTCACGGGCGTCATCCCGGGCAGCGAGACGGAACGCCAGACCCGCACCGCAGCGATCGAGCCCGCGATCGCCAAGATCCAGGCGGACTTCGCGGCCTACGACATCCACGCGATCGCCAGCACGCTGACCAACAACCAGATCAACGACGTGATCAGCCGCGACCTCGACGGCTCGCTCAAGCTGAGTCTGCCGGCCACGTTCCTGATCCTGGTCATCGCGTTCGGCGCGCTGACCGCGTCCTTCATCCCGCTGCTGCTCGCGATCACGGCGCTCCTGGCCGCCTTCGGGGCGCTGGGCATCTACAGCCAGGTCGTGTCGCCCGTGAGCCCGTACGCGAGCCAGCTCGTGGTGCTCATCGGCCTCGCGGTGGCCGTGGACTACTCGCTGTTCATGATCACGCGGTTCCGCAGCGAGCGGCGTGCCGGTGTGGGCAAGATGGCTGCGATCGAGACGGCGTCGGCTACCGCGGGACGCGCGGTCTTCTTCTCGGGGATTGCGGTGATGATCTCGCTCTCGGGCCTGTTCCTGCTCCCCGATGAGATCTTCCACTCCATGGCCCTGGGCACGATCGCGGTGATCGTGGCCGCGATCGCCGGGAGCCTCGTCTTCCTGCCGGCGACGCTGGCGATCGTCGGCGACGGCGTGAACCGCGGCCGCGTCCCGATCATCGGCCGGGCGCACGAAGGCCACGGGATCTGGGCGGGCATTGTGGACCAGGTGATGAGACGCCCGTGGATCAGCGCCATCGCTGCGGGCGCCGTCCTGATCGCTCTCGCCTCGCCTGTCCGGCTCCTCCAGCTCGGCGAAGCCGACCTGTCGTCCTTCCCGCCCACCGTCGACGGCGTCCAGGCGTATCTCGCGCTGCAGGAGCACTGGCCGCAGGGCACGCTGATGAACCTGTCGGTCGTGGCCACCGGCGGCGACGCGGCGGCGACCAAGGCGGCATTGGCGAAGGTCGCGACCGACCTGCCGGCGGTCTCGGGCCTGAGCGCCCCGATCACGCCCGGCACCTCGCCCGACGGCAAGGCGACATGGGTGACCGCGGTCATGTCCGGCAGCCAGAACGACCCGGCGAACTGGGACATCGTCAAGCACGTGCGCAGTGCGGTCGTCGCACCGGCGTTCACCGGGTCGGGCGCCACGGTCTACGTGACCGGCGACGCCGCCTACGCGATGGACAGCACACAGCTGTACGCCGACGGGATGGTCCGGATCCTGGTCTTCGTGCTCGGCTTCTCGTTCATCCTCCTGATGCTCGTGTTCCACTCGATCGCGATCCCGCTCAAGGCCATCGCGCTCAACCTGCTCTCGACCGGGGCTGCGTACGGCGCCATCGTGCTCGTCTTCCAGAAGGGCTGGCTCGGCGAGGCGCTCGGCGTGACGCCGTCGGAGGCCATCCAGAACTGGGTGCCGATCTTCATCTTCACGGTCCTGTTCGGCCTCTCGATGGACTACGAGGTCTTCATCCTGAGCCGGATCAAAGAGGACGTGGACCGCGGCGCCTCCACGCACGATGCGGTGGCGCGGGGCATCGAGGAGACGGCCGGGACCGTCACGAGCGCGGCCGCGATCATGGTCGTCGTGTTCCTGGTGTTCATGACGCTGCGCCTGGTGATCATCCGGGAGCTCGGCATGGGCCTGGCCGTGGCGGTCTTCCTCGACGCGACGCTGATCCGGACCGTGCTGCTGCCGGCGACGATGCGCCTGCTGGGCGAGTGGAACTGGTATCTGCCGCCATTCCTGCGGTGGCTGCCGCAGATCCGGATCGAGGGCGAGCCGGTCGGTGACCATGCGCCGATCACCGCGGACGAGCCCGTCGGGTTCAACTGACAGGAACAAAGCCCCAAGGAGCCACAGCGATGAAATGGGTTACCCGCGAGCACCCGCACACCGACCGTGTCGCCTGTCCCTGGCTGATCCTGCGCTTCATCGACGCAGAGGCCGAGATCCTCTACGTGCCGCGCGACGAGGTGCTCGCGATCGCGGAGCGTGAGGGCGCCCACAGCTTTGACGCGCCGGGCGCCGAGTACACCCACCGCGACGGGATGTGCTCGTTCGAGACGCTCATCGCCGACTATGCCCTGGGCGGCGACCCGGCGCTCGCACTCGTAGCGAGGGTGGTCCACGGCGCCGACATCACCGAGGATCCCGACGCCACTCCCCAATCGCGCGGCCTCGAGGCGATCGCCCGCGGGTTCATGCACCTGGGCGTGGGCGACCAGCGCCAGCTCGAGCTCGAGCTGCCCGTCTACGACGCGCTGTACGCGTGGGCGAAGATCCAGGTCGCCAGCGAATAGCTAGCGCCGGACCAGCACGGTCGGATAGCTTGCGGTAGACGCCACCGAGCGTTGGTTGAGCTCCTCGTGAGCGAGGTGGCGCCGGACCTATCCGGCGACGGCGCCCGGGGGCTGAGACCCGAAGCGACGCCCGTCCGCCGGCCGACTTACCCCCGGGCCGCGTCAATGATCGCGCGAAGTTCCTTGGTGTGCTCCTCGTAGTGCTCGAGCGTCTCGCCGATGAAGTACTCCTGGTGCGCCGAGTGCTTGATCCAGCGCACCTCGGGGACCACGGTGAGGTAGCCGCGCAGCTCGCCCGCGGTGGTGCGGAGCGCGGCGCGCACGTCGTCGATCGGCATCGCCCGGAACCGCGCCAGGCCCTCCTCGTTGATCTGGTCGCCCCCGGCGGCCCACGCCGCCTCGATGCGCTCCATCGTAGGGCTCGACTCCCCCATCGCGAGCTCGCGGGCCGTGGCCAGGGCGGCCTCCTGCCAGAGGACGATGTGGCCCATCAGATCGCGACCCGACCAGCCGCCGGCCGCCTCGACCGGGCGGTCGAGCTGCTCGTCGGTCAGGTCGAGCAGCGCTTCATACGCCCGAAAGGCGTCGCGCTCGTCTTCGAGGAAGGAGAGGGCGTCAAAGTACATGGCTCGATGGTAGTCGCCCATCTGCATGCTGCGCTGCGCCGAACCGAGAGGTGCCGGAGCGACACGTCCCGGTTCCTGCCGCAGCGTGGGGATGTTGCGTCCCGCGCCGCGGTGCTCCGCCTTTGCTAGAGTCCAATCGTGAGCGACGACCTGCCCGTCCAATTGCCGCCTGTGGACCCTGCGCGTGTCGGGGTGCCCGCCAACGCGCTGTCCCCCGAGCTCCTTGCCGGTCTCCTCGCTGACGGCGACGACGAACTCGCCGCCTGGACCCTGCGCCACGCCCTCGACGAGGGGTCGCGAGCGATGGTGTTCGACGGGCTCCTGCGCGAGGCGATGTCGCTCGTGGGCGAGCGCTGGGAGACCGGCCAGTGGACGATCGCTGAGGAGCACCTGGCCTCGCGGACCCTGCTCCGCGCGCTCGAGCAGGTGCGCCCGCCGATGCGCCCAGAGCTCCGCGTGGGGCCGATGGCCGTCCTCGCTGGCGTCGCCGGCGAGCAGCACATGATCGGCCTCGTCTGCCTCGAGCAGGTCCTTGCGGAGGCCGGCTGGACCGTCGCCAACCTGGGCGCCGACCTGCCGCCTGCCGATCTCGGCCAGTTCGTGCAGCGCAACGACGTGGCGCTCGTCGCCGTGTCAGCGAACGCGTCCGACCGCCGGTCCGCCCTCGCCAACTCGATCCTTGCTGTCCGCCTGGCCGCGGGCGAGCGCAGCATCCCGGTGCTGCTCGGGGGCAGGATCGCGGGCGTGCCGGGCATCGGCGATGAGGTCGGCGCGGACGCGGTCGCCGCCTCGCTGTCTGACGCGCTCGCGTTCGCCGAGGCGCACCGCGGGTCGTAGCCCGTCCGCAGCCCGTCAACGGGACGCACCGCCGACCGCGTCAGACGGAGACGGGCTCCCGGTACTCGCCGAACACCTCGCGCAGCACCCCGCACTGCTCGCCGAGCGTCGCGTACGCCGCAGCCGCCCGGATGAAGTGCGGCATCAGGTTCGTCTCGCTCGACTCCGGGCGCGACGCCGCCTCGCGCAGCCCCGCCAGGGCAGACGCCACCGCCTCGGGGTCGCGCTCGCGACGCGTCCGCTCGAGGCGCGCCATGTGCCGCTCCAGCGACCCCGCCGGCACCGCGAGCACCGGGATCGAGACCCGCTCGTCGGTGACGTAGCGGTTCACGCCCACGATCCCGCGCTCGCCCGCGTCGAACTCGCGCTGGAAGCGGTACGCAGAATCCGCGATCTCGCGCTGCGGGTAGCCATCCTCGATGGCCTTCCTCATCCCGCCCCGACGGTCGATCTCGTCGAGGTAGCGCCAGACCTCGCGCTCGACCTTGTTGGTCAGCGACTCCACAAACCACGAGCCGCCGAGCGGGTCGATCGTGGACGCGACGCCCGTCTCCTCGAGCAGCACCTGCTGCTGGCGCAAGGCGAGCAGCGCGGCCTCAGCCGTGGGCACCGCGAGCGCCTCGTCGAAAGCGTCCGTGTGGAGGCTCTGCGTCCCGCCGAGGATCGCCGCAAGCGCCTGCGTGGCGACCCGGGTCAGGTTGTTGAGCGGCTGCTGCGGCGTGAGCGAGACGCCGGCCGTCTGCGTGTGGAAGCGCATCCATGTCGAGCGCTCGTCCTTGGCCCCGTAGCGCTCGCGCATCAGCTTCCACCAGATCCGCCGCGAGGCACGGAACTTGGCGATCTCCTCGAAGAAGTCCGAGTGGCTGTTGAAGAAGAACGACAGCCGTGGCGCGAACTCGTCGGGCGCGAGGCCGCGCGCCATCGCCGCCTCGACGTAGGCCATGCCGTCGGCGATCGTGAACGCGAGCTCCTGGACCGCGGTCGAGCCCGCCTCGCGGATGTGGTAGCCGCTGATCGAGACCGTGTTCCAGCGCGGCAGTTCGCGCGTCCCGAACTCGATCGTGTCGGTCACCAGGCGCATCGACGGCTCGGGCGGGAACAGGAACTCCTTCTGGGCGACGTACTCCTTGAGGATGTCGTTCTGGATGGTGCCCTCGAGGCGCTCGCGCGGGACCCCGGACTTCTCCGCCGCGACGATGTACATCGCCCAGACCGGGGCGGCCGGCGAGTTGATGGTCATCGATGTGCTGACGCGGTCGAGCGGGAGCCCCGCGAGCAGGGCCTCCATGTCAGCGAGGCTGCTGACGGCGACGCCACACGTGCCGAACTCGCCCTCGGCCTCGGGATCGTCCGTGTCGTACCCATAGAGGGTGGGCATGTCGAAGGCGGTCGAGAGGCCGGTCTGGCCGGCGTCGAGCAGCTGGTGGAACCGGGCGTTGGTGTCCTCGGCCGAGCCGAAGCCCGCGAACATGCGCATGGTCCAGGGACGGCTGCGATACCCGGTGGGGTGGATCCCACGCGTGAACGGGGGCTCGCCCGGAAGGCCGATGTCGCGGACCGAGTCGAACTCCGCGTGGTCCCCCGCCCCGTCGCGGAGCGGGTCCCCGTGGTGGTCGAGCGCGGTCGGGCCGCCGGGTCCGGCGGGCTCGCCGTCGGTCGTGGCCTCGAGGTCCCAGGGGCCGTACAGGCGCTCAACCGGGATGTCGCCGAGCGTGGCGAACTCCTTGCGACGCTCCGGGAGGCGGGACAGTGCCGGGTCGAGGCGCTCGATGCGCCAGCGACCGAGACGGTCGGACCAGGGGTCGGGACGCTCGCTCATGGACCGCGACTCTACACCCCCGGAGGGGCCGTGGCTCCGCGGCGGCGGGTCTGGTTGGGACGGGTCGGGGTGGCAATCAGGGGGGTTCGGCGCGGTGGGCCTGATGGTTACGGACGGCCCCGCGCCGATGGTCCGGGCGGTGCGTCCGCGCGCCTTACCTATCGGTGTCCCTAGGGCGTACAGCCGACCCATACCCGCTCGCCGCCCCGGGCGACTAGTCTTCGGACTGCGTTCGAAAACGCGCCGACCCACACCAAACCGGGGATCACCTGGGGCGTCGGTCACGGGCAGGCAAGCAGGACGACTCGACCGCTGGGGACGCTTGGCGGCACGGGGGTACCGAGCACCTGCCACGAGCCGAGTAACCATGGAATGCCGGCCAGCAGGCCCGGGAGTGGGGCGGCAGGACTTATCAGCCTTAACGCCCCCGGTGCCGTCCACCCGGGGGCGTTGTCATGACCGGCGTCACGCTGCGAGCGGCTGCCGGGCGCCGTGTGTCGTCCCCGCGCTCGGCCCGCCCGGTGGCCCTGTGTCGTCCCCGCGCTCGGCCCGCCCGGTGGCCCTGCCGTCGGGTGGCCCGCTGAACGGGCCGCTCCGCCGGCCCACTTGAGGCTTGGGGCGCCCTTCGCCGGGCGGTCGGGCCACTCCGGCGGGCCAGCCAGCGGGGGAACCGTCCGTAGGGCCGCCAGCCGGACCGCGCCCGGCACCCAGCACCACGCAAGCCGGTCCCTCAGCGGAACGGGTTCGCCTGCCAGCCCGGGCGCATCGGCCGGTGCTCGCGACGGATGCCGCGGCGATCCAGCTCGTCGCGGATGACGCGGGCGGCGAGCGTGATCTCGGGCTCGCGCGTGAGGGTGCCCGCCAGCCAGTCGATGTACGAGGGTTCGAACGCCGCGACCTCGCCGAGCGTGTGGCCGTGGAATTTGCCGAACGGCAACTCGATGTCGAGCGCGCCATCGAGCGTCGGCGGGACGAGAGGCGAGTACTCCGCCGAGACCTCGCGCTTGAGCGGGCCCGACGGCATGGACGCACGCAGCTCGCGCCGCGACCGGCCGGGTCGAAGCGGCGGCTGGCCGGCGAGCGGCAGGCGCATGCCCGGCGGGGTCGTTGTCTGGTTGCGCGGCTGGTACGTGGCCGACGTGTCGAGCCGACCTGTGACGGGCGAGCTCCGGGGCGGCGGCGGCACCCCGGCACCGGGATGGGCCTCGGGCGCCGGCCGACCGCCAGGCGACCGATCGGCCTCCTCGGCACGGCGGCGGCGGCGCTCCTTGCCCTCGGCGCGGATCAGGGACGCGTACGCGGCGTTGATCTCAGCCATGCGACGGGTCGCGCGGCGCGCGGCCTCGGGGTCGTCGGCCGTCAGGTCGGGGTGGTGCTGGCGCGCCAACGACCGCCACGCGGAGCGGATCTCCTCGTGCGACGCGCCATAGGCGACACTGAGGACGTCGTGCGGATCTCGGGCAGGCACGCACCCAGTGTACCGAGGGAGCCACGTCGGCTCGGATGCCGTCCGGCCCTGCTGATCGCCCGGCGCCGTCGTGGCCTCTGTGCCAAGGCGGTTGCTGTCGGCGATTGCCGCTCGGCACGGGGCCCCGCCGAGGCATCGAACGACGCCCGAACCAAGCCATTTGACACGTCGGGCCGTTCGCGGTCCGATTCGGGCATGCTCCCCTCCTCGGGTGCGCGCCGCGCGGGCCTCGCCGCAGCGGTTGCCGCCATCCCCGTCGTCCTCGCCTACCGCTTCGCGCAGGTGTACCGCGTGCGCGCTGGGTTCCCGCACCGTCACGAGCCGCTCTGGACGCCCGACGCGCTCGGCATGCCGCACGAGGAGGTCGCGGTCCCGACCACGGACGGCGTGACGCTCGCCGGCTGGTACATGCCCGCGAGCGCGGTCGCGGGCGCGGCGCCAACGACCTCGGTCGCCGAGGCCCCGGGGATCGTCCTCGTCCACGGCTGGGAGTCGGCGCGCGACCGCACGCTCCCCCACGCCCAGTTCCTTCACGCCGCCGGGTTCCATGTCCTCGCTGTCGATGTGCGCGGCCACGGCCAGAACGAGCCCGAGTCGCTGCCGATCAGCGTGGGCGAGTTCGCCGCCGACGCCGCCGCCGCCGTCCGCTGGCTCGCCGCGCGGCCCGAGGTGACCGTGGTTGGGCTGCTCGGCCACTCGATGGGCGCCGCCGGCGCGATGGTCGCGGCCGCTGCCGAGCCCGCCGTGGCCGCCGTCGTCGGCGTCTCCACGCCCGCCGACCCGTACCGCCTCACCCGCCAGACGTTCCGCCTCGCGAGCCTGCCGATCCCGGCTCCCGTCGCCTGGCCGCTGGCCTGGCTGACGACCCACGTGTTCCTGCGCCCCCGCGGGCACACCCCGGCCGAGGTCAGCGCCTCGCGCGCCGTGCGCGTGATCGAGGTGCCGATGCTGCTCGTCCACGGCGACGAGGATCACGTCGTCCCGGTCGGTCACCTGGCCCGCCTCGCCGCCATCCGCCGCGCCGCCCGCCCGGACGCCGTGACCGAGACCCTCACGGTCCACGGAGGGCACCACTCGTGGCTCTTCGAGTTCCCGGAATTCCGAGCCACCGTCGCCCGGTTCTTCGCAGCGTCCCTGGGCGGGCCGCTCGCCCCCGACGCTGCCGCGCTCGCCGCCGCATCGATCCCCGCCGCGCGCCTGCCCGAGCCCGAGCGCCTCACGACCCTCGAGGAGGAGCCCGGCGGCGTCCGCTCGCTGCTCCGCGTCTTCCGGCGCCACACGCCCACCACCTCGACCGACGTCCCCGCACCGGAGGTCTGACCCATGGAAGTCCGCGACGCCGTCCGCACCAAGCGCGCCGTGCGCGAGTTCGCCGACCGCCCGCTCGCCGAGGAGGACCTCACGGCGATCCTCGATGCCGGGCGACGCGCCCACAGCGCGAAGAACCGCCAGCGCTGGGCGTTCATCGTGGTCCGCGACCGGGAGCGGCTGGCGCAGCTGGCCACGCTCGGGCCGTGGTGCGGGCACGTCGCCGGGGCGGCCGCGGCGGTTGCGCTCGTGACGCCGGACCCGAGGGCGGAGGGCGCGTCGCTTTCGATCACCTGGGACCTCGGCGGGGCCGCGGCGCAGATGATGCTCGTCGCCTGGGAGCTCGGCGTCGGCAGCTGCCCGGCCACCGTGTACGAGGCGGCCCGCGCCCGCGAGATCCTCGGCTACCCGGCGGACATGCACTGCGAGTTCATGCTCTCGTTCGGCTACCCGGCGGACCCCGCCGCCCTGACCAGGCCGAACAAGGCCGGCGGACGACGACCCGTCGAGGACCTCGTGCACCAGGAGACGTGGGCGCCGTTGGGCGACGAAGCGGCGGGGGCCGGCTGACGAACCCAGGCGCGGCCCCGGGCTCGGGCCTAGACGCGCGCCCGAGCGCCGGCGGCGGCTAGCTGATCAGCCCCTCGTCGTCCTCGATGGCGGTCTCGAGATCGAGCGCGGCGAGCGGGTCCGCCACCGCGCCCCCGGCAGAGACGACCACCTCGGGCGCCGGGGCGCCGGCGGCGAGGTACGACTCGACCGCGCCATCGAGGCCCACGTCGTAGCCCTCCTCCTCAGAGCGCAGCCACTTGTGCTCGAGCACGTCGCAGTACGCCTGAACGAGGTCGCGGTCGGGGCCCACCTCGTGCGCGATCCTCGCCTGCGTCGGCCGGTAGACCTCGCGCAGCCAGCGGTCGGCCTGCTCGGCGTGGTCGATCGGGCGGCCCTCAGCGTGCTCGAGCCATGCGCCGTACTCGGCGAGGTCGTTGAGCAGGATCCGCGCCTGCCCCTCGAGCGTGCGGAGGCGCGTCCGGCGCTCGAGCTCGTTTGCGTGGTACCGGCGAGTCGTCACGCTCGTGCGCAGGCGGACGGCGCCCTTCGCCACCGGGTCGAGCTCGAGGTCCACGGAGAACCCCAGGTCGTTGAGCCGGCGCAGGCGCGCCCGGATCGCCTGCCGGTCGCCGGGCATCAGCTCAGGGTGGTCATGGAGCTCGGACCAGACGGCGGCGTACCGCGACCGGACGGACTCGGCCGCCTCGATTGAGGCGTCCATGTCGTCTGGGCGCCCCTGGTACGCCGCGAGGTCCGCGAGGCCGTATGCCACGTTCTCAACGAGGATCTCGAGGTCATAGGCACGCTGGCCGTCCGAGAGGGTGCCATGGATCTCGCTCGTCTCGGCATCGACGAGATACGCCTGGATGCGGTCGCCATCGCGCCGGAACAGCGTGTTGGCGAGCGAGCAATCGCCCCAGTAGATCCCGCCGCGGTGCAGGTCCACGAGCAGCAGCGCCATCGCGTCGAGCAGCCGGTCGCGGTACGTGGACGACACGCCGCGGAAGCGCATCAGCAGGCGCCGGTACTGCATCGAGTGGCGCAGGTACTCGGTCACGAGGATTGCGTCCTCGCGCTCAGGGCGGACGGCCAGCCCGACGGCGCGCACGCCGGGGAGCCGCGCATCCTCGAGGTGGCGCAGGGCGTCGAACTCGCGCTGTGCCACCGCCTCGGGCAGCTCCTTGAGCGCGTAGACGATCCCGGCGTGGACGAGGAAGCGGACGAGGTGCCGCGACGGGCCGACCGGCAGCTCGCGAAAGCGGTGCCCGGTGTCATCCCACTTCTCGAGCGGGACCTCCCACGGCAGGTCGAGGAGCCCTGCGACCTCGTCGCGCAGGCGGAGGCGCGGCAGGGTCATCAGCGGAATGCGGGCCGAACGGCGTGGGGTGGAGCGGGCTGCCTAGACGCGCTTGCGCAGGTATGCCGCGACACCCGGGTCGAACCCGAGCGACTCGAACAGCCGGCGCGCGTCGGGGCGATGGTGGCCAGCCGTGACTTCGAGCCATGCGGCACCGGCTTCCTTCGCCCACTCCTCGGCGGCCTGCATCAGGAGTCGGCCGATGCCGCGCTCGCGGACACCCGCGTCCACGACGAGGCTGGTGATGCGCGCGAACAGGTCGTCCACCTCGAAGCGCGGCAGGACCAGCAGCGTGACGAAGCCGGCGACCTCGCCGCCCGCCTCCGCAACGATCACCTGCGAGCCGAGTGCGGCGTACCGCTCGAGGCGGGACGCCAGATCTGAGGCGCCGGCGGGGTACCCCTCGTCGGTCAGCATCGATGCGAGGCGCTCGGCGTCCTCGGGGGTGGCGGGTCGGACGATCACTCTGGCGTCGTTCATGGGGCGATGGTACTTCGCTGGGGCCCGGTTGCGGGAGCCTCGACGATGAGCAAATGCGGTCCGGCGACGATTCGTCCCGGCAGGAGCACCGCCACGCCGAGGGGTCCGCGCCGCCGGGCCGAAACCTGCACACCACGGGTCCTGGCCTCGGCCATCCAAGCGTCAAGGCCGCTCGACGGTTGCAGGAAGAGGGCGCACGGCCCCTCGCTGTCACGGGCGAGCGAGGCGGCGAGGCGACCTTCCGTGCTGGGCTCGGCGAGGACCAGCAGCCCGCCCGGCAGCGCATTTGTGCGGCGGCGGCGGGTATGCGCGCCGAGGTGCGGGTCCGCGAGCGTGTCGCCGTCGCCCAGAGCGGGGTCCGCCTCGAACAGCCACGGGTCGAGGTCAGCCTCGGCGCGGTCGAGCTCGACTGTGCTCCAGGCGATGCCCACGAGCGCCAGCGGGGCTCCGGGGATCGGTGTCGGGACTGGGCCGCCGCCGGGGACGGGCTCCAGGACGAGACGCCCCTCTGCCGTGGGGTCGTCGCGCGGGCCCTCGCGGCGCCACGGGACCACATCCACGGGCTCGCCGCCGAGATCGAGGCGCCAGGTCTCCCCGTGCAGGTCGCTCAGTTCGTCCCCGACCCTGACCGCGGGCACGCCGAGGCGGCGGGAGAGCTCGGTCGCGAGCGCCGCTGGGTCGCCGGCCTGCCAGGTCAGGCGCGCCCAGCGGCTCGGGGCATCCGTGACGGCTTCGGCTTCGACCGGCTCGGTCCCCTCGGCGCTCACTCGAGCATCAGGTCCGGCGACTGCCCCACCGAGCGGAACCCGAGCCGCTCGTACAGGCGGATCGCCACCTCGTTGCCGCTGAACACGCCAAGGTATGGCGTGCCCGGCTGGTACGCGTGGGCTGCCGCGATGACTTGGCGGGTCGCGAGCGCCCCGAGCCCGCGACCGCGGAACCCGGCCAGCGTCCCGATCGAGGAGAGGTACGTCCAGCCGTCGAAGGTCGTCGCCTTCGCGGTCGCCGCCGCCACGCCATCTACCCGGACCAGCACCAGGACGACCCGCGGGTCCGGCAGCGTCTTCGCGAGGTCTCGGGCGAGCTGCGCGGCACGGGAGGCAGGCGCCCCGAAAGACGTCGCGAGCACGAACCCCGCGTCCTCGAGATCGGCCGGCTGGGCGTCGCCGGGCGCGGCGATCACCTGGAGGTCCACACCGGGCGGCGCCTCGCCCGGGCGGATGGGGTCGGCGACCTCAGGGTGCGCGAGGACCATGAGGTGCCCGCCGCCGATGTCGACGAAGCCGTTGCCCTGCAACCGCAGCGCGAGGTCGGCCGGACCGGCGTGCACGGGCGACGGCCAGACGTGCGGCCGCCTGCCGAGGATCGCGAACAGGGCGAGCGTCTCCGCGAGGCGCCGGTCGAAAGCGGCGGGATCCTCCGGCCAGCGGACGGCCTGGAGCCGGTTCCAGAACGGGTCGCGGTCATTCGGGTCGTGGAGCATCAGGGCGTCACCGAGATCGCGCGCCTCCCGCGACGGGATGGCGTGCGCGTAGAGCTCATGCCGCTCGATGGCGGTCATGGTGGCGGCGTCGATCTCGAGGTGTCGCGTCACCTCGCCACCTTACGGGGCGGCGGCGAACGGCGCGCGGCGGGCGCGTGGACTGAGCCCGTCGTTCCGGGCGCGCCCGGTGCGTGGCGGGGCGCGCGCCGGTTCCGGGCCTCGGTGCGGGATCCGGACCACGGGCCCAGACGCCGCCATGCGGTGGTCGAATCCTTGGACTGCGGGTCCAGCCTGTGGGCCAGGAGCCGGGCGATCGTCCCGGCAGTCAGTTCGCGGGCAGGAGGATCGACCGGCGTCAGTCGAGGTGCAGGACGATCGCGGCGGCGCCCGACGGCAGGTCCACGAGCTCGGGGTTCGGCAGGCCGGCCATCGCGAACCAGCCGAGCGCCTCGGACGCGGTCACAAGGCGCGTGCCCTGAACCGCCTCGTCGAGCTGGACGCCCGCGATCAGCTCGCCGTGGGGCGTGCGCAGCTCATCGGGGTCGGTCGGCAGGTACCAGTCGAGCGCGACGAGCCATCCGCCGGGGCGGACCGCGGCCCACGCCGAGCGCAGCGTGCCGATCGGGTCGGGCAGCTGGTGGAGTGCGTACTGGAAGTAGACAAGGTCGGCCTCGGCCACATGGCCCACCGAGAGCATCGACCCCTGCTCGATCGTGATCCGGTCCGCGTGCCCGGCCGCGGCGACGTTGGCGCGGGCGCGGTCCACAGAGTCGGGCTCGAACTCGACGCCCGTGAGCACCAGCCCCGGGAAGCGGCGCGCCATGGCGATCAGCCAGCGCCCGCCGCCGGAATGCACGTCGATGGCCTTCGCGCCGGGCCGCAGGTCAGCCACCAGCTGCGGGAAGGCGCCGAGCACCTCCTGGAAGAACACCGCGATGTCCTGCACGGTCAGACGCTCGATCGCGACACGGTATCGGTCTGGACGCGAGAGCACGGTCTTGCCAGTGCGGAAGACCTCGGGCAGGAGGTCGAAGTCGAGGCTGCCGACGGCGGCGAACTGGAACTGCCCGCCGAGGAACTCGGCGCGGTCAGCGTCGAGCAGGATCGTGGCCACGTCGCCCGGGACGCGGATGCGGCCGTCCACCGACTCCACGAGCGCGAACGCATGGGCGCCCCAGGCCCAGCGCGAGGTCATGCCGGGCTCGGTGCCCGCCTTCGCCGCCAGCTCGCCCGCGGTCAGCCCGACGGTGCCGGCCTCACGAAGCGCGTCGAAGAACCCGAGCTCGAGGCCCGTGAACACATACCAGGTGCGGTAGAAGCCGCCGAGGCTGGCGACCAGGTCGTCGAAGCGGTCGTCGAGGCGCATGGGCGCATTGTGGCATGCGACGATGCCCTTGCTCTCATGCCGCGCGGTCATGACCGGGTAACGGTTGCGGGGCGGGGCAGCGTGCAACCGACTCGCCACCAGCCGTGTTCTACCGATGTGATGGACGACCCGACGCTCACCGCCGCCCTCGCCCGCGACCTCGACACTGGGTTCGAGCCGCTCGTGCGCGCCCACGCTGATCGCTGCTACGCGATCGCGCTTCGCGTGCTCGGCGACCCGCACGATGCTGAGGAGGTGGCGCAGGACGCCCTCGTCCGCGCGTATCGAGCGCTCTCGAGCTACGACCACGCGCGGATCCGGGAGCTTCGGCTGCGGCCCTGGCTCGCGACGATCGTCGTGAACCTGTGCCGGAACCGGGTGACCCGCAAGCGGACGCCGACGACGCCGCTCGACGATGCGATGGCCGATGGGCGGGAGCCCGCAGCGCCGTCACGCGACGGCCCGGCAGCCGTGGCCGAGCAGAACGCCGATCGCGAGCGGCTGGCGGCCCTGTTGGGCACGCTCCCCGAGCGATACCGCGTCCCGGTGGTGCTCCGGCACGTGGACGACCTTTCGTACGCGGAGCTGGCCGAGGTGCTCGGCCGCCCCGAGGGAACGCTCAAGGCTCAGGTCCACCGGGGACTCGCGATGCTTCGCGCCGCCGCGGTCGAGGCCGAGCTCGAGGAGGTGATGGCATGACGACCGAGACGATGCAGTTCGACGACGAAGCGCCTGGCGCATTGGCGACCCTGGCGGCGACGGCCCCGGCCGGCCTGGCCGACGAGGTGCTGGTCGAGGTCGGGCTCGCCGACCGGATCGCCCCGCTCGCGACGGCCATCGGCACGCTGTGGGTCGCCTGGAATGGGCGCGGGCTCGCATCGGTGGATGCGTTCACCGACGGCCCCTCAGCGGCCGTCGAGCACGAGGCGCGGACCGGGCGCCGGACGCTGGTCGCGGACGCCCTTCCTGCGGACCTGGCGTCGGCCGTCTCGCGCCGCCTCGCGGGTGAGCGCCACGTGCCCATCGCGCTCGACCTGCGCGGTCGGACCCCGTTCGAGGTCGCCGTCTGGGAGAAAGCGCTCGAGATCCCGTTCGGCGAGGTTCGCCCGTACGGGTGGATCGCCGCCGAGATCGGCAAGCCCAAGGCGGTCCGGGCTGTCGGGACGGCGCTCGGCCACAACCCGGTGCCGCTGGTGGTCCCCTGCCACCGCGTCGTCCGGACCGATGGGTTCATCGGCAACTACTCGCTCGGAGGGCCGCACAACAAGCGGACGATCCTCGCGGCGGAGGGTGTCGATCCCGAGGCGCTCGAGGAGGACGCCCGTCGGGGCGTGCGCGTCGTTGGCTCGGACACCACCAAGATCTACTGCTGGCCCACGTGCCGCCACGCCCGCCGCGTCATGCCGCAGCACAAGGTGAGCTTCCGGAGCCTGCGCGAGGCCGACGCCCGCGGGTACCGCCCGTGCAATGTGTGCCGCCCGCTGACTGCGGACTGGGCGGCGTAGCCCGCACGAGACGACGTTCCGGTTTGGCCTAGTCCGATAGCGCAAGCGGCACGCCTCCCGGTACACTCCGCCGACCGCGCCCAGGAGGCCGACCCGTGACCACGCGCTCCGCCAGCCCCTTCGCCGTCTGGGCGGGAATCCTCGTCCTGTACATCGTCTGGGGCTCGACGTACCTCGCCATCCGCGTTGCCGTCGGCTCCATCCCGCCGTTCCTGATGGGCGCGATGCGGTTCATCCCCGCGGGCCTCCTGCTCGGGGCGGGCGTGGCAGCGTACGGGCGTGGCTCCGTTCGTCTGCCCAGCCTGCGCGAGACGCGCGACGCCGCGATCGTCGGGGCGTTCCTGATCGGCGGCGGCATGGGCGTGGTGTCCTGGGCCGAGACGATGGTCTCGTCCGGGACGACCGCGCTCCTCGTTGCGCTCATGCCCATGTGGCTCGGGATCTTCGCGAGGCTCGTGTTCGGTGAGCGGATGGCGCGAGGTGCGGTCCTCGGAACGGTGGTGGGGCTGGCCGGCGTCGCGGTCCTCGCCGGGCCGTCGATCGCGGGCGGCGGTACCGAGGCGCCGGGGCTCATCGCACTCCTCGTCTCGCCCATGTGCTGGGCCGCGGGGTCGCTCTACGCCGCGCGGAAGGCCGTCCTGCCGCGGCCTGCGCTGATGGCGACGAGCGCGGAGATGCTGCTCGGGGGGACCTTGCTGCTTGTCGTCGCCGCGCTGACGGGCGAATTGACCGGCTTCAGCCCGAGCGCGGTCGAGCCGCAGGCGTGGGCAGGCCTGCTCTACCTGATCACCATCGGCAGCCTCGTCGGGTTCGTGACCTTCGCGTGGCTGATCGGCGTGGCGCCGCTGCCGCGCGTGACCACCTACGCCTACGTCAACCCGATGGTCGCGGTGATCCTCGGCGCGATCATCCTGGGCGAGCCGCTCGAGCCACGCACGATCCTCGCCGCCGCGATCATCGTCGCGGGCGTGGTGATGATCGTGTCGGCGACGGGTCGACGCTCGGCGTTCGGTGCTGGCGAGCGGATCGCAGTCGAGCCGAGCGAGCCGAGCGACGCGCGGGCCGCTGCCGCCTGACAGCGCCCTCGCGGACATCACAGGTGCTGTCGGCGCACGGAGCGCGAACGACGGCCGTTTGGTGCATCGGATGCACCATCGAGGCGGCGTCGGTGCAGCGGACGCACCAGTTCGAGGCCGTTCCTTGCCCCTAGCCGGGATTTGGTGCATCCGATGCACC
>Ga0315271_10000172_pt1 | contig 31973 bp, 29 predicted proteins | sample C3_top_MG_FD_204664 | JGI IMG/M metagenome (GOLD analysis project Ga0315271, IMG submission 204664) | Sediment microbial communities from Yellowstone Lake, YNP, Wyoming, USA - C3_top | ecosystem: Environmental > Aquatic > Freshwater > Lake > Sediment | place: USA: Wyoming | collected 2017-08-01
CGCCGGCCTATGCGTTCAGTTGCGTGCTGCTGTTCATCCTGCTCTTCGTCGGGGCGGGGGCGGGCACGGCCGCGAGCACCAAGAGCTGGCTGGCCATCGGCGGCGTGCGACTGGGGCAGCCATCGGAACTGGCCAAGATTGCCGTGGTGCTGATGCTGGCCAAGACGCTCGCGGCGCAACGCACGGCCCCCAAGTCGCTGCTTGACCTCTGGCAGCCGGCGCTGGCCGTCTTCGTGCCGTGGGTGCTGATCATGCGCCAGCCCGACCTGGGCACCGGCATTGTGTTTGTGGGCATCTTCTTCGCCATGCTGTTCTGGGCCGGCGCGTCGTGGCAGCTGCTGGTGCTCGTGGCGAGCCCGGTGGTGAGCCTGATCCTCGCCTTCAGCACCGGCTTGTGGGGCGCCTGGTTCCTGGTGCTCATCGCGCTCGTGCTCTGGTACCGGCCGTACCTGGTGGAAGGCGTGGTGGTGGTGCTCGCCAACGTGGTGACGGGCGTGGTGGCGCCGATCCTCTGGGACAAGCTCAATCCGTACCAGCAGAAACGGCTGCTCGTCTTCCTCGATCCGTCGTCCGATCCCCGCGCCTCGGGCTATCACGTCATCCAGTCGCAGGTGGCCATCGGGTCGGGCGGCTGGTTCGGCAAGGGCTACACGCTCGGCACGCAGAAGCGGCTGGCATTCCTGCCGGCCCAGCACACCGACTTCATCTTCCCCGTGGTGGGCGAGGAGCTCGGCTTCCTGGGTGTCACTGTCGCGCTGGCGCTCTTCCTGTTCCTGCTGCTGCGCTCCGTGCGCATTGCGGCGCGCTCGCCCGATCCCTTTCCGAGCCTCATCGCCTTCGGCCTGGCCTCCGCGTGGTTCGTGCACGTGCTGGTGAACATCGGCATGACGCTGAACCTGATGCCCATCACGGGCATCCCGCTGCCGTTCTTCAGCTACGGCGGGTCGTTCATGCTGGCGTGCTGGCTGTCGGTGGGGATTCTGCTCCGCATCTCCGGAGAGGGGCGCGGCAAGGCGGACATGCTGGTTATCTAGGGCAGGGGCAGGGGCAGGGTGAAGGCAGGGGCAGGGGCAGGGTGAAGGCAGGGGCAGAGGCAGGGTGAAGGCAGGGGCAGAGGCAGGGTGAAGGCAGAGGGCGGGGGCAGGGCCCTGCCTCTGCCTTACGCCCTGCCTCTGCCCTCTGCCTTCACGCTGCCCCTGCCCCTGCCTATGCTTCTGTATGTTCATCAATATCGAATTCTGCGCCGTTTGACACTACGAACCCCGGGCCGTCAGTCTGGCGGCCGCGATTCGTGAGCAGTATCCAAGCGCCGACGTGACGCTGCAGCCCAGCAGCGGCGGGCGGTTTGAGGTGTCCGTGGACGGGGTGGCGATCTTCGAGAAGTCGAAGCTCGGTCGGCACGCGCAGCCCGGCGAGATCCTTGCCCTGCTCCGGGCCCGTGCCTCCTAGGAGGGCGGCGGGACCACGGAATGCGTTATCTTCCGTTGTTCCAACCATGCCCCCAATCTTTCTGCCATGCGCATAGCGATTTCCACCGGCGGCGGCGATGCCCCCGGACTCAACGCCGTCATCCGGGCCGCCGTGCTCTCCGCCATCGAGCGCGGCTGGCACGTGCTCGGCATCAAGCGGGGCTACATGGGCCTGCTCGGTGAAGACGAGGTGATTCCGCTGACGCGCGACAGCGTGCGCGGTATTGGCCACCTGGGCGGCACCATCCTGCGCACGACCAACCGCGGCAACCCGTTTGAATATCCGGTGCAGCAGCCCGACGGCAGCTACATCAAGATTGACCGGTCCGACGAGCTGCTCGACAACGCGCGCAACCTCGGCATCGAGGCGCTGATCACCATTGGCGGCGACGGGTCGCTGGCCATCGCGCAGCGCCTGTTCGAGAAGGGAATGCGCGTGGTGGGCGTGCCCAAGACGATTGACAACGACGTGAGCGGCACGGTGACGACGTTCGGGTTCGACACCGCCGTGACCACGGCCATGGAAGCCATCGACAAGCTGCACACGACGGCGGAAAGCCACGATCGCGTGATGGTGCTGGAGGTGATGGGTCGGGATGCGGGCTTCATTGCGCTGCATTCCGGCGTGTCGGGCGCGGCCCACGTGATCCTCATCCCGGAAATCGAGTGGTCGCTGGACAAGGTCTGCGAGCACATCATGATGCGCGACGCGCTCGGCAAGAAGTTCGCCGTGGTGGTGGTGGCCGAAGGCGCGACGTTCAATGGCGGCCAGGGCACGATGGGCGAGTCCATGCCGGGCCAGGCCAAGCGGGTGGGCGGCATTGCCGACCGCCTGGCGAAGGCCATCCAGGAGAAGACGGGCAAGGAGTGCCGGTCGCTGGTGCTCGGGCACCTGCAGCGGGGGGGCATGCCCACCGGCTATGACCGCCTGCTGGCCACGCGATTCGGCGGGGCCGCGGTCGAGGCCGTGGCCAAGGGCAAGTGGGGCCACATGGTGGCGCTGCAGACTCCCAACATCGTGCCGATCCCGATTGTCGAGGCGCTGAGGGACCACAAGCGCGTGGATCCCACGCACGACCTCATGCGCACGGCGCGGCGCACGGGGATCAGCTTCGGGGACAGGGAGTCGGTGGTGGACGGGAGATAGATGGTAGACAGGCGGGGAGACCGGACGAACTTCCCCGCTGGAGCAATTTTGGGGACCGAGGGTATTATTGGGCGTCCACCGGTGCCGTTCGGTCCCCGGTGAGCGTCCGTAGGGCGGACCATCGCCCCTTGTTGTGGAGGCAGTTCTGACTCGTTTTGCCTGGTTGGTGCCGGCCCTGGCGATGTCTGCCGCGGCCCACTCGCTCGCCGCACAGGAAGTGCGCGATCCCCTGCCGCCGCAGGTGCCGGTGTCGTTCACGCCGCCCGCGGGGCTGTGTCGCGTGTGGCTCGACGGCGTCCCTGCGTCGCAGCAGCCGGCACCCACCGATTGCGCGAGCGCCGTCAAGAACCGTCCGAGCAATGCGGCAGTGCTCTTCGGGCCCAATCCGTCAAAGCGCCGCAGCGAGCCGGGCGAGCTCGACTCGTTCGTGAAGTCCGGCACGCCGACGTCGCGCCGGTTCACGCCCAACGCACTGGCGCCGCGCCCCCGTGACGAGGTGCGCGATCGCGCCCCCGACACCGCCGCGAAGGCCACGCGCAAGCCGGAGAAGCCGCAGTAAGCCAGCCCCTGCGCCCTGTCACTGATCCGTACCTTCCGCGCGACCGCGAAGACTTCGTTCGCAGCGGGACCGGCGGGCGCATCATCGTCATTGCCCCCACGCGCGCCGCGTGCGAGACGATCGAACTGGGCTTCACGCTCGACATCGAGACCGTCCTGTGGAAGACCCACGGCGAGCGCCTGCGCGCGCTGGCCGAGCGCCTGGCGCACGAGTCCACGGCGACGGGGCGCCCCGGGTTTGGCATCGTGGCGGGCACGGGCACCGGCAAGACGCTGAGCATCAAGCCCATCGCGCAGGTGATGCTGGCCACCGACGAGCTGCGCGTGGGCGTGATCAATCGCGAGCGCGAGGCGACGCCCGAGACGCCCACGTGGAACGTCATCATCGTCACCACCGGCATTGCGCGGCGCTGGTTCCAGGACGGCGACATCCGCCCGCAGGACACGCTCGTGGTGGACGAGATCCACCAGACGTCGGCCGAACTGGAGCTCTGCCTGGCGCTGGGCAAGCGCGTGGGCTGCCGCTTCATCTGGCTGTCGGCGACGGTGGACCCGGCGTTCTACCGGCGCTACCTGAACGCCGCCGAGGTGATCGAGAGCAGCGCGTTTGATCCGTCGAAGGCCGCCGACGTGCAGGTCATCCGGATGCAGCCGCTGAACTTCCTCGACGACAAGTTCCTGCATCGCGTGACCAAGGAGAAGCGCGGCGTGGGCGTGTTCCTGCCGACGCGCGCCGGCGTGGAGCAGGCCGCGGCGCTGGTGCAGAGCCGCTTTCCGCGCATGAACGTCGCGTTCTATCACGGCGGCGAGCCCATTCGCGTGATCCGCCCGTTCCTGGAGGCGCAGGAGGTCAAGCCGTTCCTGCTGGCCATGACGGCGGCGGGGCAGAGCGCGCTGAACGTGCAGGGTCTCGACACGGTGGTCATTGACGACACGCGGTTCACCAACCTCGTGGAGCGCGGCAAGAACGTGCTGACGCGCCTGCACCTCGGGGCCAACGAGATTTTGCAGATGGCCGGGCGCGTGCACGGGCGCGTGGCCGGTGGGCGCGTGTTCATCCTGAGCGATCGCGACATCCAGTTCGCGGCGCTGCGCCCGACGGCCCCCGAGTTCCAGCTGGCCGGCGACAGCGAGCGCGTGGCGCTCACCTGCGCCGCACTCGGCGTGCGCGCCGACGAGCTGGACCTGCCGGTGCCGCTGGACAAGCTGAGCTACCGCCGCGCACTCGAGTTCCTCGATTCGCGCGGCATCGTGGACCAGGGCCGGCTGACGATGTACGGCAAGAAGGTCGAGGCCATGCCGGTGGACCGGCCGTGGGCCGAGCTGTTGGTGCACTGCGACGACGAGCTGCTGCCGTACGTGGCGGTGATGGCGAGCATCGAGAGCCTGCATCGCATGACGCGCGACGATCGCGACCTGAGCGGGCTGGTGGTGCCGGGCAGCGACAACCTGACGGCGTACAACGTGTACGCCGAGGCGTTCACGCGCTGCGGCTTCCTGGGCGAGGTGTACGGCCTGCCGCGGCAGCTGTTCGACGACAGCGTGGCCACATGGGCGGAGCATCGCGGCGTGCTGGTGAAGGCGCTGGAGGACGCGGCGCTGGCGATGGCGAGCATCTATCGCGCCACCGGGCTGCAGTTGCCGCTGCTGATGCCGCACGTGACGCCCGAGGTGGAGCGCAAGTTCACCGAGCTGCTGGCGCAGGTGATGCCGTTCGACCTCGTGATAGACGAACAGACGGCCGGCGGCGACGAAGCGCGCGTGTCGAAGACGAGCGTCTGCGGCAGCTGGGGCGCCATTGCCGGCACGCTGCGCTACTTCGCCGACCGTTTTGGTGTGCCGCGGGCCGCGATCGAGGGGACGCAGATCCCCAAGGATCTCGTGCGGAAGTACGCGACGTCGCACGCGCCGCTGCTGACGTTTGACGGTCGGCACAAGCAGTCGCCGCTGGCGCTCGAGCGCCGGGTGACGTTCTTCGGCTTCGACCTGTCGCGCGAGCGCGAGCCGGTGCGCGAGTTCCCGGCGGGCCTCGAGGTGGAGGCTCGCCGCGTGCTCGCCGAGGCGATGGCCCGTGGCGAGGCGCACCATCAGTCGGTGCAGAAGAACCGGCAGGCGGTGGACGAGCTGCGCGACGTGTGGCGGCGCAGCGGCGGGCGCACGCCGCGCCTGGGCCAGGCGGAGCTGACGCAGTGGTATGAGCGCGCCATCGCGGGCGTGCGCGACATCACCGAGTGGCGCGCGGCGCGCGCCGTGCTGGATCCCGACGATTTTGTGCCGCGCGCCGAGCGTGCGCGCCTGATGGCGCTGCCCGGGGCGGTGGAGGTGCGCGACCGCACGGTGGCCATTGACTACGACGTCGAAGAGACGCCAGCCGGACTGCTTGGCGTGGCGCGCCTGAGGTTGCCGGAGAAGATCGCGCGCAACGTGGTGGCGGAGGAACTGCCGGAGTTGGACCGCCCGATTCGATTCACGGTGGTGCGCGGTGCGCGTGGCTCGGTGAAGGCGGCGACGCTCGATGAGTTGCAGGAGCGGCTGGACGATCCGTTCACGGACGAGGAGAAGGCGCGGAGCCGGAACTCGAGTGCCGACTCCGGGTCGGAGCGCGGGAGTCGCGACCGCGGTCGCGGTGGCAAGCGCGACGGCGGGCCGCGCGGCCGGGGCGGGTTCAGCCGGGACGGCGGGCGTAATGATCGCGGGAGTGATCGCCGGGGTGGCGGCGACGGTCGTCGCGACGACGGCCGCGGCGGTTCGGGGCGGGACGCGCCCCGGGGCGGGAATCCATGGACAGGCCCTGGTGGTGGCGACACGACGGGAGCGGGCAGGAATCGTCCAGGTTCTCCGTCCGGGCGTGGAAAGCGAAGGGGGAAAAGGGGTTAGGGGGCTGTAGAAAACTACAGAGTACTACAGAGGACTGCAGTTACTGCCGATTGTCTAGAGAAATATAGAGATTTTCTAGACAAACCCTTGACAAGCGGAACTGAATCGGCCAAGATTCTCCTCGCGTGCTGGGCACGCAGGAGGATTCAATGGCGACGATGATGGCCAGTGCCGCTCTCAGTTTCGAAATGGAATCCACGGGCCGTGAGGCAACGCGCGGGGCGCGGCCGGCACGGTTTGATCGCGAGGCGATGGCGCAGATGGACGCGCTGTACAGCTTTGCCTTCAAGCTCACGAAGGTCCGTGAAGAGGCGGAAGACCTGGTGAGCGACACCATGTTGCGCGCGTTCGAGCGCTGGCGGCAGTTCAAGCTGGGCACGAACATCCGCGCCTGGATGTTCACCATCCTGTACCACGCCTTCGTCAGCCGGAAGCGGCGCGTTGACGCCCGCGAAGTGCCCATGCCGGAGACCGAGGACGGATACAACCGGCTCGAACCGGTGGGCGACGAGAATCCCGAGGCGACGTTCTTCGACTCGTTTGTTGACGAGGAGGTCGTGCGCGCCATCGGCGCGCTGCCCGAGGAGTATCGCACGGCGCTGGTGATGAGCGACGTGCATGGCCTGCGCTACGCGGAAATCGCGAAGGTGCTGGGCGTGCCGGAGGGCACGGTGAAGTCGCGCCTCTTCCGCGGCCGCCGCATCCTGCAGGGCAAGCTGCGCGACTACGCCGAGGAGATGGGGTATATCGCCGCGCGCTAGCGCGCGCGGCGGGGCAGGGGCAGCGGCAGAGGCAAGGTGAGGGCGCGCGCCCGGCTACGGCCGGGCGCGCGTTGTCTTTTCGGCGGCGCGATGCCGGGCCGCCTTGGCCCGGTTGCCACAGCTGGTCATGTCGCACCACCGGCGCCGCCCATTGCGGCTGGTGTCGAGGAAGACCCGTGGGCACGGCGGTTCGGCGGCGCAGCGGCGCACGCGCGCGAGCTCGCCCATGACCAGCGCGTCGGCCACGCTTTCCACCACGGGAATCACGAGCGCAGCAAAGGCGTCGCCCGACGGCACGAAGGCGCGATGAAACGAGCCGTCCCGGGGGTCGAGCTCCACGCGGCGCACGACGGTGGAGCGGCCGAGCACACGGTTGATCTCGGTGATGGCCGCGTCCCGGACGCGCTCGGACGCGTGCATGCCACGCTCGGCGAGCGGACGCAGCGCGCTGCGGATGCGGCGCGCCTCGTGCAACGCCGCCGTGGCGCTGGCTGGCTGCTCGCGCGCGCGCCGCTCGAGCGCAGTGCGGCGGCCGGCATCAATGAGGTCCACCGACTCGAGCCAGGCGAGAAAACCCTCGAACGACCGCAGCGTGTCGGCCTGCGCGTGGCGCGGCGCCTCGTCGGTGTTGACGAAGTCGAGCCACAACCGGCCGGCGGCAAAGGGAGCTCTCGCGCGAGGCATCGTGCGCCTAAGTTACAGCCTGTGCCCCTCGTCAACATCCACCGCGTCGCCGTCGGCTCGACGAATCCCGTGAAGCTCGGCGCCGTGCGCGCCGTGCTGCAGCGCCTCGCGCCCGGCGTGACCGTGGAGGGCGTGGCCGTGTCGTCCGGCGTGCCCGACCAGCCGGTGGGCGACGCCGAGACCATCGCGGGCGCCACGACGCGCGCCCGTGCGGCGCGCGCCGCGCTCGACGCGGACCTGGGATTCGGCATTGAAGGCGGCGTGGTGGACGGGCCGGATGGCATGCGCACCTGCGCCTGGGCCGTGGTGGCGACGCGCGATGGCGCGGCGCATGTGGGCGGCTCGCTGTCCATGCCGCTGCCCGACTCGGTGGCGGCGCTCATTCGCGAAGGCGCGGAGCTCGGCCATGCCATCGACCGCCTGGAGGGCACGGAGAACATCAAGCACGGCGCGGGCGCGGTGGGGGTGCTCACCGAGGGGCTCGTCAGCCGGCAGGAGGCGTACGAAGTGATCCTGGCCTATGCCCTCGCGCCGGTGCTCGGCGCCGCGAGGTATCGCAGCTGATGGCCCGCTTTGAAGTCACCGACCGCGTGCGCTGGTCCGAGTGCGACCCGCTCGGCATCATCCACTACAGCGCGTACCTGCGCTTCTTCGAGATCGCCGAGCACGAGATGTTCCGTGCGTGCGGGCTGCCGTTCGAGCTGCTGCGGCAGAAGGGCGGCGTGTGGCTGCCGCGCAAGGCGCTGCAGTGCGAGTTCCATTCGCCGGCGCAGATGGACGAGGAAGTGCTGATCGAGAGCTGGTTCTCGCGCGTGGGCACGACCGCGCTGACGTTCCGGTTTGAGGTGTACCGGTTGTCCGACCGCGTGCATCGCGCGAGCGGGACGCTGACGGTCGTCTGCGTGCACAAGGAGACGATGCGGGCGTACCCGCTGCCGGATGACGTCAAGGCGATGATTGCCGGGTACGTCGAGTAAGGGGCAGAGGCAGGGGCAGGGTGAAGGCAGGGGCAGAGGCAGAGTTAAGGCAGGGGCAGGGAACTGCCCATCCGCCGGCTACTGTGCGCCGTCTTCCGCTGCTTTCAGTCCGCCTGATTCCCTGATCCGCTTCTGCAGGCGCTGCAGGCCATCGTAGGCGGCGTACTTGTACGCATCGGCCAGCGTCGGGTAGCTGAAGACGGCCTGGATGAAGTAGTCGAGGGTGCCGCCGAAGGCGAGCACGGCGCTGGCGAGGTGGATGAGCTCGCAGGCGCCCTCGCCGACGATGGCCGCGCCGAGCAGGCGCTGGTCGTCGCGGCGGAAGATGAGCTTCACGAAGCCCTCGGTGTCGCCGATGATCTGGGCGCGGGCGTTCGTGCGGAAGCTCGCCTTGCCCGTCTCGCACGGCAGGTCCTGCGCGCGGGCCTCGTGTTCCGACATCCCGACCGTGGCGACCTCGGGAATCGTCCAGACGCCGAAGGGCTGGAATTGCGAGACGGCCTGCTTGTACTTGAGGTCGAACGCGTGGCAGACGGCGACGCGTGCCTGCTCCATGGACGTGGAGGCGAGCCCCGGATAGCCGAGGACGTCGCCGGCCGCGTAGATGTGCGTGATGCTCGAGCGGAACTTGTCGTCCACCTGGATGAAGCCGTGCGCATCGGTGGCGACGCCGGCGTGCGCGAGGCCCAGGTCGGCCGTGCTGCCCTGGCGACCGGCGCAATGGAGCACGCACTCCGCAAACAGGGTGGTGCCGTCGGCCAGGAGCACGTGGCCGAGTCCTTCGCGCACCTCGATGGACGTGACATCGAGGCCGAGGTGCGTCTGGATGGCGAACTGGCGCGTGAACTCCTGCCGCAGCGTGTCACTGACGTCGTGGTCGAAGCCGGCGAGCAGGCGCTCGTCCTGCGCGACGAGCGTGACCTTCACGCCGAGCGCGCCGAAGATGCTCGCGAACTCGCAGGCCATGACGCCGCCGCCGATGATCACCAGGCGCGCGGGGATGGCCTGCAGCGACAGGAGATCGTCGCTGTCGATCACCACGGCGCCGTCGAACGGCACCTCGGGGGGCCGCCACGGATGGGAGCCGGTGGCGACCAGGAAGGCGTCGGCGGTGATCTGGCGCGTCTCCTGGCCGTGGCGCGTGACCTCGAGGGTGCGCGGGTCGGTGAAGCGCGCCGCGCCCTGCACGGTGGTGATGTGATGCCGCTCGAGGTTCTCCTCGATGAGCTGCCACGAGGACTCGACCACCTGCCGTTCGCGATGCATGAAATCGGCGAGGGTCAGGTCGGGGCGCACGAGGAACTCCACGCCGTACAGGCCCTTTTTGCGCAGGCCCGAGAAGACGAGCGCCGTCTCGCGGAGCGTGCGCGCGGAGAGCGTGCCCGAGTTGACGGCCGCGCCGCCCGGCTTGGGGGCGCGCTCCACGAGGCAGACCTTCTTGCCGAAGTAGGCGGCCTGGGCGGCGCCCTTTTCGCCCGCGGGACCGGCGCCGATGACGACGAGGTCGAAGTGTTCGCTCATTGCCAGCGAAGTTAGGGCCTCGGAGAGCGGCTGGCGAGCATGGCCGGCCTGACGCGGGGAGCCGGCGGGCCGTTTCGGGCGTTGAGTGGAGAGACTCCAGCCCCCGGAAAGGTGCCATGTCCACTAGATTTCCCCCAATGAGCTCTTCCGATTCGACCTATTTCCGCAAGGGATTTGGCCTCAAGCAGGAAGTGGAGGCGACGCTGTCGGCCGACTACAGCGGCCAGGTGGTGGACCGGCTCCGCGCGCAGGACTACCGCCTGTCGGCGGGCGACGTGACGGTGCGCCTGGCCAAGGAGTTCGGGTTCTGCTATGGCGTGGAGCGCGCCGTCGAGTACGCCTACCAGACGCGGCACAAGTTCCCCGACCGGCGTGTCTTCCTGGTTGGCGAGATCATCCACAACCCGCACGTCAACGTGCGGTTGCGCGAGATGGGCATCGAGATCCTGATGCCGGGCATGGACGGCTTCGACTACTCGGTGATCGGCAATGACGACGTGGTGATCCTGCCCGCGTTCGGCGTGACCATCACCGACTTCCACACGCTGCGCGACAAGGGCTGCGTGGTGGTGGACACGACGTGCGGCTCGGTGCTGAACGTCTGGAAGCGCGTGGAGGCGTACGCCCGCGACGGTTACACGTCGCTGATCCACGGCAAGTACTACCACGAGGAGACGCGCGCCACGGCGTCGCAGGTGGAGAAATTTCCCGGCGGCACGTACCTGGTGGTGCGCAACATGGCGGAGGCGCACGACGTGTGCGCGTACATCGAGGGGAAGGGGGACCGCGCGGCGTTCCTGGCGAAGTACGCCCGGGCGGCGAGCGCGCACTTCGACCCGGACGTGCACCTGAAGCGCATCGGCGTGGCCAACCAGACGACCATGCTGGCGCGCGAGTCGCTGGCGATCGGCGAGGAAGTGGGCCGCACGATGGCGGCGGTGCACGGCGAGGCGCACCGCGCGGCGAACTTCCGCACGTTCGACACGATCTGCAGCGCCACGCAGGATCGTCAGGATGCGGTGAACGCGCTGCTGCAGGAGCCGCTCGACGTGATGCTCGTGATCGGCGGCTTCAACTCGAGCAACACGATCTCGCTGGCGGCGCTCTGCGCGGAGCGGGTGCGCACCTACCACGTGGAAGACGCGCTGGACATCGACCCGGCGCATGGCACGATCCGCTACCGCGACGCGGTCACCGGGCTCGAGGGCACGGCCAAGGACTGGCTGCCGGCCGGCGCGGTGCGCGTGGGGCTGACCGCCGGCGCGAGCACGCCGAACAACAAGATCGGCGACGCCGTGGTGCGCGTCTTTGCGACGCGCGGTGTCGATGCCGGGTCGCTGACGTAACCCGTGGCCACCGACGCGCCCACGGAGTCCTTCGGCACCGTCGCGCTGCAGGGCGGTGACGCGCGCGTGGAGATCATTCCGGCGCTCGGCGGCAAGATCTCGCGGCTCTGGTTTGGCGACCGGCAGTGGCTGTGGCACAATCCGCAGATTCCGTTCCGCCTGCCGGTCGCCGGCGCCTCGTACGTCTTGACGGCGGACAGTGGCGGCTTTGACGAGTGCTTCCCGACCGTTGGCGCGTGCGTGCTGCCGTCGCTCGTGCGCGGCGCCTACGGACGCGAGCTGCCCGACCATGGTGAGCTCTGGTCGCAGCGACCCGAGGTCACCATCACCACCGATCCGTCGGGGCATCGCGCGGAAGTGGTCTGGCGCGGCAACGCGCTGCCGTACGTCTTCGCGCGGACCATCGTCGTGACCCCGGCCGGTGCCGTGCGCTGCGAGTACACGGTACGCAACACGGGGGAGCATCGCCTGCCGTTCATCTGGTCGGCGCATCCGCTGCTGCCGCTCACCGACGCGACCCGGCTGGAGCTTCCCGAGGGCGCGCGCGTGCGCGTGTGGGCCGAGCACGGCGTGGACCTGGGGGGCCAGGGGGCGGAGCATCGCTGGCCGAAGGCGCGGGCGGGGGGACAGCTGCTCGACTTCTCGCGGCCGGCGAGGGCGTGGAAGCGGCCGTATGCGTGCAAGCTGTTCGTGGACCTGCCGCCCGGGGAGCAGGGAATACGGGTGGTGGAGGGCCGCGATGCGCTGACGGCGCGGTTCGACGGCCGCGAGGTGACGCACATGGCGCTGTGGATCAACCGCGGTGGCTGGAACCCGCTGCCGAAGACGTCGTGGATGCCGTGGCGCCGCCCGGCGCCGTACCACAACCTGGCGTTCGAGCCGGCCATCGGCGCGCCCGACACGCTGAGTGACGCCCTGGGGGCGTGGGACAGCGCGCACTGGATCGAGGCCGGCCAGTCGCGCCAGTGGACGGTGACGTGGAGCGGCGAACCCCCTTCGGACGAGTCGGCGGGGCAGTAGTTTAGGGGGCGGCGTGCCGGGGTCCCCGGACCGGGCACGCGATCTCGACCCCCACATCCCACGGTCCCATGTTCTCCTGGATTTCCGATCCGAATGCGTGGATCGGGCTCGTGACGCTGACGGCGCTCGAGCTCGTCCTCGGCATCGACAACATCATCTTCATTGCCATCCTCGCCGGCCGGCTTCCCAAGGGGGAGCAGCCCAAGGCGCGGCGGCTCGGCCTGACCGGTGCCCTGGTGACGCGCATCGCGTTCCTGCTGAGCATCACGTGGATCATGGGGCTCACGGGCAACCTGTTCACGGCGATGGGACGCGAGGTCAGCGGGCGCGACCTGATCCTGATTGTCGGCGGGCTGTTCCTGATCGCCAAGGCGACGTACGAGATCCACTCGAAGCTCGAGGGCGCCGAGCACCACGCGGACGGGGCGAAGGCCAAGACCGTGCTGTGGGCCGTGGTGGCGCAGATCATGGTGGTGGACATCGTGTTCTCGGTGGACTCGGTGATCACCGCGGTGGGCATGGTGCCGCACGTCGAGGTGATGATCGCGGCCAACGTGGTGGCGCTGTTGGTGATGCTGTGGGCCGCGACGCCGATCTCGGACTTCGTGGACCGGCACCCGACCATCAAGGTGCTGGCGCTCTCGTTCCTGGTGATGATCGGCGGCAACCTGATCATCGAGGGCATGGGGTATCACGTGCCCAAGGGCTACACGTACTTTGCGATGGCGTTCTCGGTGGGAGTGGAGATGATCAACATCAAGGTCCGCGCCCGTGCGCAGGCCGTGCGCCTGCATCAGTCGGCCCCATGAGCGACCGCGCCGACGCGCTGGTGCGCGAGCTGCGGCTCGCGCCGCATCCCGAGGGCGGCCACTTCCGCGAGCTCTTCCGGTCGCGGCGCATGGTGCGCACCGACGACGGCCGGTCGGAGCGGTGGGCGGCCACGGCCATCTACTACCTGTTGCGCGGCACCGACGTGAATCGCTGGCACCGCGTGGCGTCGGACGAGATCTGGCATTGGTACGAGGGGGCGCCCATGGAGCTGCACCTGCTCGACGCGCAGCTCACGCGGCAGAAGGTGGAGGTGCTGGGGCCGGTGGGGGCCGACCGCGCGCCGGTGCGCGTGGTGCCCGCGGGGTGCTGGCAGGCGGTGCGCTGCACGGGCGAGTTCACGCTGGCCGGCTGCACGGTGGCGCCGGGGTTCGAGTTCTCGGACTTCCGGTTGATGCGTGACGTACCGGAGACGGCCGCGCGACTGGCGCAGGCCTTTCCAGATCTCTCCGCGTTTCTATAAACAGCGGCGGCCATGGGCCGCGGGAGTGCCACGATGACGGGTCGTCGTTTCGCGTTTCTGATGGGAATTGCCGCGCTGTGCATCGCGCCGGCCCTGGCGGCGCAGCAGCGCCGGCCGATTGCGTTCGAGGACTTTGCGTCGGCGCGCATGGTGTCGGACCCGCAGCTGTCGCCGGATGGGCGCTGGATCCTGTATGCCGTGCGCACTGCCGACCTGGCCGCGAACAAGCGCACGACGCGCACGTTCCTGGCGCCCGTGGGCGGCGGCGCGGCGCGCCAGTTCCCCGACGACAAGACCATCGCGAGCGAGGCGCGCTGGGCGCCGGACGGCAGCAGGGTGGCGTACATCAGCGGCGGCCAGCTCTGGATTGCCGGCGCAGCGGGTGGCCAGCCGCGTCAGATGACGACGCTGACGGGCGGCGCGAGCGGGCCCGTCTGGTCACCGACGGGCGATTACCTCGCGTTCGTGTCGGCCGTGTCTCCCGCCTGCCGCGATGACGCCTGCAATGCCGCGACCGAGAAGGCGAAGAGCGACAGCAAAGTGAAGGCGCACGTGTCGGACGAGCTGATGCTGCGGCACTGGAACGCGTATGACGACGGCACGCGGTCGCACCTGTTTGTGGTGAACCATGCCGGCGAGGTGCGCGATCTTGTGCCGGGGGCGCCGTACGACGTGCCGCCGGGGCCGTTCGGCGGGAGTGAGGGGTACACGTTCAGTGCCAGCGGCAACGACCTGTTCTTCACCGCCAAGGATCAGGGCGCGCAGAACGCGTGGTCCACCGACATCAACATCTACATGGTGGCGCTTGGCGGCGGCGCCGCCGGCGTGGTGACCGGGGCCAACAAGGGCGCCGACCAGAACCCGGTGGCGTCGCCGACGGGCGGCCGGCTGTTCTACGCGTCGCAGCGCCGCGCCGGCTTCGAGGCCGACAAGTGGCGCCTGATGATGAACGATTCCGCCACCTCTGCCGTGCGCGAGCTGCTTCCCAACTGGGACCGCAACGCTGACGGCTACGTGGCGGCGCCCGACGGCAAGACGCTGCTCGTGATGGCCGGTGACGCGGGACGCGACAAGTACTTCCGCGTGACGCTCGACGCCAAGGGGAACGCCAGCGTGCCGCAGCCCGTGCTCACTGATCACAACAACACGCAGCTCTCCCTCGCGAAGAACGGCACCGTCGCCTGGATTCGCGAGTCGGCCTCGGCGCCGCCCGAAGTGTGGATCGGCACGCTCGATGCGGGCGGCATCAGCGGCCAGCGCGCCTTCACGCACGAGAACGACGCGCTGCTGGCGCAGTTCACGCTGCCGCCGCTGGAGGACTACTGGTTCACGGGCGCGAACAACGTGAAGATCCACGGCTTCGTGATGAAGCCGCCGCAGTTCAAGGCGGGCGAGAAGTTCCCGGTGCTGCTGCTCATTCACGGCGGGCCGCAGGGGGCCTGGCTCGACTCGTGGAGCACGCGCTGGAACTACCAGATGTTCGCCACGGGCGGCTACGGCCTGGTGATCATCAACCCGACTGGCTCGACGGGCTACGGGCAGAAGCTCACGGACGGCATCAGCCAGGACTGGGGCGGCAAGGTGTACACCGACCTCATGAACGGGCTCAACGCCGCGCTCAAGGCCAACCCGTGGATGGACAGCACGCGCATGGCGGCCGCGGGCGGATCGTACGGCGGCTACATGGTGAACTGGATTGCCGGCCATACCAACCGTTTCAAGGCGCTGGTGTCGCACGCGGGGCCGTTCAACCTCGAGAACATGTACGCCGCCACCGAGGAACTCTGGTTCCCCGAGTGGGAGTACGGCGGCCCGTTCTGGAAGTCCGACGCGATGGCCGCGCAGTACCGCAAGTTCTCGCCGCACCTGTACGCCAAGAACTTCAAGACGCCGACCCTCGTGATCAACGGCGAGCTCGACTACCGGGTGCCGTATACCGAGGGGCTGTCGATGTTCACGGCGCTCAGGCGCCAGGGCGTGGAGAGCCGCATTGTGGTGTTCCCCGACGAAGGCCACTGGATCCTGAAGCCGCAGAACAGCCAGCTGTGGTACAAGGAGTTCCATGCGTGGGTGGGGAAGCATGTGGAGAAAGGGCCGAAGATGTGATGGACGGCGGACGACGGACCTCGGGCGGCGGATGAACGACTCGGTGCGCTCGCTGCTCGCCGGTCTCATTGACTACGCGGGGTTGTTTCCGCCCGCGGCGTTGTCGATGGACGATGCCGTCGCGAACTATGCGACCTACCGCACCGGCGCCGACGCATGGGCGCTGGGGCGGTTCATCCTGCCGGTGAGTCGCCTGGAGGAGTTCGAGGCGCACGCAACCGGGATCGCACTGGGCGATCCCTGGCGCCTGTCGGTGCTGGCGCAGGTCAGCGACGCCGACCCGATCCGTGCGTTCAATGTGCGCAGTGCGGGCCGCGCCGTCATTGACTCGCTGGAAGCCAAGGCGGAGACCGTGGACGACGTGGCGGCCCTGGTGCCGCTCGCGTCAATCGGCACGGTTGCCGTGGAAATTCCGGTGCGTGATGATCCCAATGCACTGGTGCGCGCGATCGGCGATCGCGGGTTTCGCGCGAAGATCCGCACCGGCGGCGTGACGCCGGCGGCGTTTCCCGCGCCGGCGGACGTCGCGCGCTTCCTGGCCGCCTGCGCCCGGCACGGCGTGGCGTTCAAGGCGACGGCCGGCCTGCACCACCCGCTGCGCGGGGAGTATCCGCTGACGTATGCCGCCGACGCCGCGCGCGGCACGATGTTCGGGTATCTCAACCTCTTCATCGCGGCGCTGCTCGTGCGACGCGGCATGTCGGAGGCCGATGCAACCGCTCTGCTCGAGGAGCGGGACCCGCTGGCCCTTCGCATGGATGCCACGGGCGTGCGCTGGCGCGCGCATACGCTCGACGCCGGCGCCGTGGCCGGGATGCGCGCGGAGTTCGCGCTCAGCTTTGGATCCTGCTCGTTTCGCGAGCCCATTGACGACCTCACTGCACTCCACCTGACGTGACCACTCCTCATCTCGACGAGACGCACGATCCCACGCTTCACTCGTGGGTCGAGAGCGCCAATGACCCGGGCACCGACTTCCCGCTGACGAACCTGCCGTTCGGCATCTTCCGTCACGATTACGAGGAGCGGCCGCGCGTGGGCATTGCCATCGGCGACCGGGTGCTCGACTGCCTGGCCGCGGTGCAGCAGGACCTGTTCGGCCGGCTCGATCCGGCGGTGCGCGACGCGCTGGCGTCGTGGACGCTGAACCCGCTGATGACGCTCGGGCGGGCCGATGCGCTGGCGGTGCGGCGCGTCGTGCACCGGATGCTGCGCGCCGGCACCGCCGAGGGCGAGCGTATCAGCAGCATCGCCAAGGACGTGCTGGTCTCGATGGATTCCATCGGCATGCGCGTGCCGGCGGAGATCGGCGACTACACCGACTTCTACGCGTCGGTGTTTCATGCCACCAACGTCGGGGCGATGTTCCGGCCCGACAATCCGCTGCTGCCGAACTACAAGTGGATCCCGATTGGCTACCACGGCCGCGCGTCGAGCATCGTGGCGAGCGGCACGCCGGTGCGCCGCCCGAACGGCCAGACGGTAAAGGACCCGGCGGGGCCGCCCACCATGGGGCCGAGCGCGCGACTCGACTACGAACTCGAGATTGGCGCGTACATTGCGCGCGGCAACACCATGGGCGAGTCCATCCCGCTGGCGCACGCCGAGGAGCACCTGTTTGGCCTGTGCCTGGTGAACGACTGGTCGGCGCGCGACATGCAGGCGTGGGAGTACCAGCCGCTGGGGCCGTTTCTCGCCAAGAACTTTGCGACGACGGTGTCGCCGTGGATCGTCACGCTCGACGCGCTCGAGCCGTTCCGGGTGCCGGCGTTTACCCGGCCCGAGGGTGATCCCGCGCCGCTGCCGTATCTCGAGGATGCACGCAACGGGGCGCGCGGCGGGCTTGACGTGACGCTCGAGGTCTGGTTGCGCACGGCCGCCATGCGGGCAGGCGGGCTTCCCGAGGAACGGCTGAGCCAGGGCGCGTTCTCCGCGATGTACTGGACCATGGCGCAGATGCTCACGCACCACGCGAGCAACGGCTGCAACCTGCGTCCGGGCGACCTGCTGGCGAGCGGCACCGTGTCGGGACCCGACAAGGCGTCGCGGGGCTGCCTGCTGGAGCTGGCGTCGCGGGGACAGGAACCGGTGACGCTGTCGAACGGGGAGACGCGCGCCTTCCTGCACGATGGCGACGAGGTGATCATCCGCGGCTGGTGCGAGCGCGAGGGGTTCCGCCGCATCGGCTTCGGCGAATGCCGGGGCGAGGTGCGGGCCGCGGCGCCGCTTGCGTAGCGATGGCCCGGGGCATCGAATTGGCTGGCCTCATCTTCTGCGGAGCTTGCTCATGAATTCCGTCACCATGCGACGCGTGGCGTGCCTGGCTGCCCTGCCGTGTTCGGCGCTGCTGGCGCAGGGCCGCCCGTCCACCGACATCTGGACGGCGCCGCTGGACGGGCGCGGGGTGCCGCACGTTGGCAGCGCGGTGAACCTCACGCACCGCGCGGGCTACGACAACCAGCCGTCGTTCACGCCCGACGGCTCGGCCATCCTGTATACGGTCATCGAAGGGAACGGGCCCTCCGACATCTGGCGCATTGACGTCAAGACGAAGGCGCGCACGCGCGTCACCATGTCGGACGTGGAGAGCGAATACTCCGCCACGCCCATGCCCGATGGCCTGCACTTCTCGTCGGTGCGCGTGGAGGCCGACAGCGCCCAGCGCCTGTGGCGCTTCGCGCTGAAGGGCAACGAGGCGCCGACGGTGCTGCTGGAGCACATCAAGCCGGTGGGCTACCACGTGTGGGCGAGCGACGTGACGCTCGGCCTGTTCGTGCTCGGGTCGCCCGCCACCCTGCAGATCGCCGACGTGCGCACCGGCACCGCCGAGGTGGCGGCCAGCAACATCGGGCGCGCGCTGCAGAAGATCCCGGGGCGGAACGCCATCAGCTACCAGCAGCTCGGCGCCGATGGCGCGTGGATCACCGAGTATGACCTGGTGACGCGGCAGTCGAAGCCGATTGCGAAGTCCCCGGACAAGGCCGACTTCCACATCTGGACGCCGGGCGGCGTGCTGCTCACGGCCAGTGGGTCGAGGATTTTCGCGTGGGTCAACGGCACGTGGGACGTGGCCGCCGACCTCACCGCCGACGGCGTGCGCAACATCTCGCGCCTGGCCATCAGCGCGAAGGGCGATCGCCTGGCCTTTGTGGCGGAGGACGCGCCGCGGTGACGCCATGACCGGCTTCGCCGACCACTTCTCCGGGCAGGCCAGGGCCTACGCGCAGTTCAGGCCCCGGTACCCGGCCGTGCTCTTTCACTACCTGGCCGCGCAGGTGCCGGGAACACGGCTGGCGTGGGACTGCGGCACGGGGAACGGCCAGGCCGCAGTGGGGCTCACCGAGCGATTCGCCCGGGTGGTGGCCACCGATCCCAGCGAGGCGCAGCTGGCGAGTGCGCTGCAGCATCCGCGCGTGTCGTACCGCCGGGCGCTGTACGAGAGCGGCATCGAGCCGGGGACGGCGCAGCTCGTCACCGCCGCACAGGCGCTGCACTGGTTTGACATGGATGCGTTTGTCGGCGAAGCGCGCCGGGTGCTGGAACCCGGGGGCGTGCTGGCCGTCTGGTGCTACTCGCTCTGCCGGATTGAGCGCATGATCGACGAGCTGGTCGAGTACTTCTATCGGGTGACGGTGGGCGCGTTCTGGTCCCCTGAGCGGAAGCTGGTGGACGACGGCTACCGGACGGTGGCGCTGCCCATTGACGAGCTCGACGTGCCGCCATTCGAGATGCTGATCGACATGACGCTGCCGCAGTTCCTGGGTTACATCGAGACTTGGTCGGCGGTCCAGCGGTGCATGGCGTCCCGGGGGCGGGAGCCCATGGATGCCTTCGCCCGGGCCATCGCGGAGCGGTGGGGAGCGCCGTCCACCCTGCGGAGGGTGAAGTTTCCCCTACATATCCGCGCCGGGGAACTGCGCTAGGGCGCTTGTGGCGCGACGGTGCCCCAGACAATTGTTCAAGGGTCTCCCACTCCCTGGACCGTAGGCCGTATGCCGACCTCTCAGACCGCCACCGCCAAACGCGCCGCAGCCCTTGCCGTGCAGGAACTGCCGACGCTGCAATGCGCTGCGGACTCGCTGTTTCGTGCGGCAGCCGAATGCTGCCGGCAGCAGGCGCGACTTTCCCGGGTGCTCGAGCTCTCGTGTGGCGAGGAAGAGCTGAAGGCGGTCATCGACGTCTCCGTGCTCTGCGCCGCGAACCTCGAATCTGCGGGGGTGCGCTATGCCGCCCTCGGCTCCGAATCGCACGACGGGCTCTCGGAGGATTGCTGGCACGCGGCGAACACGCTGTGGCATGCCAGCCGCGAGTACGCGCGACGTCACCAGTCGTGCAACGTGAAGTCGGCGCTGCGCAGCCGGCACTCGGCCACGCAGCTCGGCGAGCTGGCGGTGGAATACGAACTCAAGGCGTCCGCGGTGCTCGCGCTGCGATATGCGGTGGACGAGTACGCCAAGCGGCGGCCTGAAGCCAAGTAGCCCCCGCCGCCGTCAGTCGGCGGTGGCCTGCATCCAGCGCTGCATGGCGCTGTCGAGCGCAGCCTCGGCGTCCTTGAGCGCCTTCTTCAGTTCCGCGGCCCGTCGGGCACTTCCCGCGCTGCCGTCGTAGAACGCCGGATCCTGCAACTCGGCGCGGCACGCCTCGACGCGCTGTTCACACGTGGCGACGTCCTTCTCGGCCTTCTCGGCGGCGCGCTTCTTGTCGCGCCGCGCCGCGTGTTCCTTCTCCTGTGACTGCGCGCTCTTCTGCGACTGCTTTTTCTCGGTCTCGCGGCGCGCGATGTTCGCGCGGGTCGCCTCGGCCGATGCGTCGGCGGCGCGCGCCTTCTGCCGCGCCTCCCATTCCACAAACGTGCCGCCGAAGTCCTCGACCTTCACGCCGTCGAAGGCCCAGACGCGGGTGGAGAGTTCGCGCAGGAAGGCGCGGTCGTGGCTGACCAGCAGCACGGTGCCCTCGTACTCGTCGAGCGCGTCCTCGATGGACTCGATGGACTCGACGTCGAGGTGGTTGGTCGGCTCGTCGAGCACCAGCAGGTTGGCGCGCGACAGCGTGATCATGGCGAGCGCCAGCCGCGATCGCTCGCCGCCCGAGCAGGTGTCGGTGCGGCGCATGACGGTGTCGCCCGAGAAGCCGAACGCGCCCAGGAGGCCCTGGATCTGCCCCCGCGTCCAGAGCGGGCGCAGGTTCGCGATCATGTCGAAGATCGTGACGCCCATGGGTACCTGCGCGAGATCCTGCCGGAAATGCGCCGGGGTGATCGAGCCGCCCAGCCGGGCCTCGCCGCGGGTGGGTTCGCGCTCGCCGAGTATGGTGCGCAAGAGGGTGGACTTGCCCGCGCCGTTCGGCCCGACGATGGCCACCACGTCGCCGCGCATGGCCGTGGCGTGGAAGCCTTTCACGAGCGTGCGATTCTCGACGGCGACGTCGAGCTGGTCGCAGTAGACCACGCGATCACCGCCGCGTTCCTTGACCTCGAGCTTGAAGCTCATGGCGTCGCCCTCGCCGGGCGGCGGCGTGAGGCGCGGCAGGCGGGAGAGCAGCTTGCGGCGTCCCTGGGCCTGCTTGGTGTTCTGGCCGGCGATGTTGCGCCGGATGAAATCTTCTTCCTTGGCGATGAACTTTCGCTGCTGGTCCACCTGCCGCTCGAGCGCCAGCCGGCGCTCGGCGCGCTGGGTGACGAACGCGGAGTAGCCGCCGCGGTAGGTGACTGCGGTGCCGCCCTCGATGTGCACCACGTGGTCCACGACTTCGTCGAGGAAGGCGCGGTCGTGGCTGACGACGATGGTGGTGCCGCGGCGCTCGAGCAGGTAGCCCTGCAGCCACTCCGTGGTTTCGAGGTCGAGGTGGTTGGTCGGTTCGTCGAGGAGCAGGACGTCGGCGGGGTCCACGAGCTGCGCGGCGAGGCCCACGCGTCCGCGCTCGCCGCCGCTGAGGACCACGAGGCGCTTGACCTTGGCTTCTTCGGCGTCGAAGGCCAGGCCCTGCAGCACGGCGTCCACCTTGGCGTGGAACTCGTAGCCGCCGTCATGGGCAAAGCGCTCCATGTCGTGGCCGTACCGGTCGAGGGCGGCGGGGTCGGGATGGTTGCCCATGTCGGCGAGGCGGTTGGCCTGCTCGGCGAGCGAGGCCTCGAGCGCGATGAGCGGGGCGAACGGAGCCGCCGCGGCTTCCCACACGGTGGTGGCGTCGCCGAAATCGCGGTGCTGGTCGAGCAGCGAGATGCGAAGCGTTCCCGCCTTGGAGACGGCGCCGCTGGTGGGGCGCTGCTCGCCGGTGAGCAGGCGGAAGAGCGTGGTCTTGCCGGCGCCATTGCGCCCGATGATTCCCCAACGTTCGCCTTCGGCGACTGTAAAGGAGACATCACGGAGCAGGGTCGTGGCGCCGAATTCGACGCCGACGCCCGCGAATGAGATCTGGGTCACAGAACGAATTTAACGCAGGGGAGAAGGTTCATGGCCCTCCCCGGGACGAAGGCCTGTTATCTTTGTGCTGTGGCATGAGCCGTTATCTCAGTTCGGAACTTCTCCTGCCACACGCGGTACCAGTGCGCACCCCCGGGCGCCGACGAGCCATTCCCATACTGCTGGAGTTTCCCATGGTCGCAGGCGCGTTCCTCGCCTTGCTGGTCGCCGCCGGCGCGGGCGACCCGGATTCCACGATCGCTGGGCCCCGCATTGACGCCCTGCGCGTGGGCGCCGGCGTCGAGGCCCCCGACACCACGACCCGGGTACGCAAGAAGGCGTTCCAGTTGAGTGAGGCGTACGGCACGCGGCTCAAGATCCACAAGTACGCGTCGTACGCCACGCTGCCGCTGTTCGTTGCCGAATTCATCGCCGGCGACAAGCTGCTGAACGACCGCGCCAACGCGCCGCAGTGGGCGGTGGACTACCACGGCACCATTGCCGGGATCATTGGCGGGCTGTTTGCCGTGAACACGGTGACCGGCGGGCTCAACTGGTGGGAGACGCGCAGCCAGACCGAAGGCCGCGCCTGGCGCACCACGCATTCGGTGCTGATGCTGCTGGCCGACGCCGGGTTCGTGGCCACCGGGATGCTGGCGGGCGACTCCGAGCAGATCCAGAACAACGGCGACCAGCGCAAGCAGCACCGGGCGGTGGCGGTGGGCTCGATGTCGGTGGCGACACTCTCGTACGTGATGATGCTCAAGCCGTTCCGGAGAGACTGAGATGCCGCTGCTCGAGACGCTGGAGGCCGTGGTGAAGCCGTGGGCGGTGTTCTATTCGGACTCCAAGCCGGCGGAAGCCGTGGTGTTGTTTGCGCACGTCGCCGGCACGCTGTGGGGTGGCGGCCTCGCAATTGCCGCCGACCGCAGCGTGTGGAAGCTGCGCACGGCGGCGGTGGAAGAGCGGGTGCGGCTGCTCGGGGAGATTGATCGCCTGCACACGCCGGTGCTCGCTGGGCTCAGCCTCGCGGCCCTCTCGGGCGTACTGCTGACGGCGGCTGACCTCAAGACCTTTGGCACCTCGCCGCTGTGGTGGGGTAAGATGATCGCCTTCGCCCTGCTGCTGGCCAATGGGGCGTGGCTGCAGCGGCAGGAGCGGCGCTTCCGCGCCGCGCCCGCGACGATGGACGGCAAGTGGCAGGCGCTGCGGCTCGCGTCGGCCTTCAGCTTCACCCTGTGGTTCACCGTGGCGCTGGGCGGCGTCTTCCTGATGACGCTGATCTGACTTTCTCTCGATGACTGAACACACCGATACTGATACCGACTGCGCCGGCGACTGCGTGCTGGCGCGCCGTGTCTTCCTGCGGGACGTGACGCTGATGGCCGCGGGACTCGTGGCGGCGGGGCTCGCGCCGCGCGGCGCGGCGGCCATGCCCTCGCCCGTGATGGCGCTGCTGCGCGCGGGGAACGACGTGCGGTACCCGATTCCGGCCAAGGACGGCGTGCAGTTCGACAAGGCCAACGAGGTGATCCTCGTGCGCTTTGCGGGCAAGGTGTACGCGTTTGCGCTGTCGTGCCCGCACCAGAACACGGCGCTGAGCCTCGACCCCTCGGGGGTCGGCTTCCAGTGCTCGAAGCACCATTCCAAGTACAAGCCCGACGGCACGTTCATCGAGGGTCGCGCGACGCGGAACATGGACCGTCTCGTGATTCGCCGGGACGGCAACGTGGTGGTGGTGGACGTAGCCAAGTGGTTTGAATCGGATGCTGAGCCGGCGCAGTGGGCCGGCGCCGTAGTCACTCTCTGAAAGGGGCTCCCCCGATGGACGAAGTACGCGCGTGTGATCATTCGTGTGGATTGGGACGCCGTGAATTCCTCGGCGCCGCGACGCTCAGCGCGCTTGCGCTGCTGCAGGCGGCGTGCGGCAACGCCGGGGATCTCGGCACGGGCCCCACGGTCAGCGGTGGATCGTTTGTCGTGACCCTGTCGCAGTACCCGGCGCTGGCCACCGTTGGCGGCGTGGCACGGGTGGACGGCGGCACCGGGTCTCCGGTGGCGCTGGTGCGCAGCACCGCAACAACGTACAGCGCCCTGTCGCTGATCTGTCCGCATCAGGGAACGACGGTGGGCCTGAATGGCACCGGCTTCCTGTGCCCCAACCATGGCGCGCGGTTCGCCAGCACCGGCCAGTGGCAGGGCGGCCAGTCCACGGGGAACCTGCAGAGCATTCCGTCGACCTACAACGCGTCGGCGGGGACGGTGACGGTAAACAGGTAACGGCAGAGAACTGCAGAGAACTACAGAGAACTGCAGAGGACTGCAGAGAACTACAGACAACTTCAGAGGCGCCAGCGAGATCCTTCGCCGGCGCCTCTGAAGTTGTCTGTAGTTCTCTGCAGTCCTCTGTAGTCCTCTTAAGTATCGAGCGCCGTCTCCGGACACAGGTTCCCGCTCTCCAGCGCCCGTTCCGCGACGGCCTTGAGCCGCGCGTCCTGGTTGCGCTGCAGCGCGCGCACCGCGCGCCGCGCGCGCCGGGCCGCCATGGCTACGAACAGGCGTGCACAGTCGAGGTCGGAGGCAGCCTTGGCCTCGTCGTCGCCGGCCGCCTCGAGCGCCGCCGTGGCGCGCGACAGCGTGCAGATGGACAGGTAGATGTCGATGGCCGAGTTGGCCAGCCGCTCCTGGTGGAACTGCTTCTCGATGATCTCCTTGCCGTGCGACAGCAGCAGGCTCTCCACCCCCAGCGCGAGGTCGTGGATGACCTCGGCCAGCTGCTCCGCTTCCACCTTCAGCGCCGGGTGCACCTTGGTGAACTCGGGCTTCGTGAGCTGGCGCTTGGCGCGATCCGTGATGTACGAGCCGATGGCGCCAATGGAACGCAGCGGATCCTTGAACGCCTTGCCGATCTTCTTCAGCCGCTCCCCGGGCTGCTGCAGCGCCGAGAGCGCCACGAGCGCCCGCAGGATCTCGTTGGTGCCCTCGAAGATCATGTTGATGCGCGAATCGCGCACGAACTGCTCGTACGGGTACTCCTTGGAGTAGCCGTTGCCGCCGGCGATCTGCAGGGCCTCGTTGGCCGTGCGGTTCGCCAGCTCGGAGGCGAAGATCTTGCAGCACGCCGTCTCGAGCGAGAAGTCGATGCCGCCGCGGTCCATCATGGCCGCCGTCATCATCCAGGCCGCATCCGACGCATAGCAGTCGGCCGCGGCCGACGCGAACTTGCGCTGGATCATCTCGAACTTGCCGATGGAACGGCCGAACTGCTCGCGCTGCTTGGCGTATTCGAGCGCATGGCCCATCATCACGCGGGTGCCCCTTGTGGAGGCGGCGGCAAGACCGAGGCGACCGGAGTTGAGGATCTCGAGCGCGATCTTGAAGCCGTGCCCAACCTCGCCGAGGCGGTTCTCCGTCGGCACGATGACGTTTTCGAAGACGACGGAACGGGTGTCGGAGGCCTTGATGCCCATCTTCTGCTCGAGCTGCCCCAGCGAGACGCCCGGCGCGTGCGCGTCCACGATGAACGCGGTGACGCGATGCTTCGTCTTGCCGTCCACCTCCACCGGCACCTTGGCGAAGACGGTGAAGATGCCGGCGTACCCGGCGTTGGAAATCCAGATCTTGGTGCCGTTCAGCACGTAGTGGGAGCCGTCGGCGCTGGGCACGGCCGACGCGACCATGGCCTGCGCGTCGGATCCGGACCCGGGCTCGGTGAGGCAGAACGCGGCCATCGTCTCGGCGCTGGCGCACTTGGGCAGGAACTTCTGCTTTTGTTCCTCGGTGCCGAACAGCGTAATGCCCTTGCAGCCGATGCTCTGGTGCGCGCCGAAGTAGACGGCCAGCGCGGGGTCGGTGGCGCCGACCTCGCCGAAGATGCGGCTGAACACCATCGCGCTGGCGCCAAAGCCGCCGTACTCCTCGGGGATGTTGAGCCCCATCAGGCCCAGCTCGGCCATGCCGGCGCGCGTGGCGTCGGTGAACTTGCCGTCCACGTCGTGCTTGTGCGCGTCGACGGTGTCCTTGGCCCAGCTGCGGAACGAATCGAGGATCGCCGCGGCGGCTTCGCGGTCGGACGCCGAGGGCGTCGGAAAGGGGAAGACCAGGTCTTCACGGATCTCGCCCGAGAAGATGGCCTTGGTGAACGACGGGTTGTTGTCGGGGTCGGCGAGGTGCGGTGCGTTGGACACGGTGAGTTCCTATCGCTCGAGCTTGAAGCCGGGGTCGAGTGGCGGTCGCCGGGGGGCATTCGCCGCCGTCCATCCTGTAAGGTACATCCACTGCGCCATGCGGGTCAGCTTGGCCTTGTCGATGATCTTCGCTTCGTCGCGCGGCGTGTGGTAATCGCTGTGCAGCGTCGTCGTGAAGTAGATGGCCGGCACGTTGAGGCGGGCATACGGCATGTGATCGGAGCGGAAGTAGAACCCCTCGGGATGCGTGGGGCGGTCCCACGTGGAATCGACCAGGAACTTGCCCACGCGCGTGTTGGCGTCGAGCGCCATCTGCACCAGCGCCGTGGAGTTGCGGTGCGGCGGCTGCGAGCCGAGCAGCGACGCCGAATCCGGCGAGTTGTGGCCAATCATGTCGCCGTTGATCACCGCGGCAATCTGCCCGAGCGGCACCACCGGGTGCGCGGCGTGCCAGCGCGAGCCAAGCAGCCCGCGCTCCTCGGCGCCGTGCCAGACGAACAGCACCGAGCGCTTGGCCGGCTGCTTCACGAACGCGCGGGCCATGGCGAGCATCGCCACGCTGGTGGTGGCGTTGTCGTCGGCGCCGTTCCAGATGGAATCGCCGTCCACCGGATACCGCACGCCGTCGTGATCCTGGTGCCCGCTGTACAGCACGTATTCGTCACGGAGCTTCGCGTCGGTCCCGCGCACCTTGCCGATGATGTTCACCGACGGGTACGCGTAGCTGTCCACGCGCAGGTCCGCGGTGAGCCGGGCGCCGGCGGCGCGCACCATCGCGCCCGAAGCGCCGCGCACGACGAACACCGGCGGCGCCGGCCGCGGGCGCGTGGGCGCGCCGGCGGTATCCAGGCCATACGTGCCGCGCATTGCCGCCGAGGCGAAGTAGTCAAAGACCTTGTCGGTGTTGGGATCGGCCACGAGGATCACGGCGGCCGCGCCGCGGCCGATGAGCGCCTGTGCCTGCCGGATGGCGCCGGCCGACCCATCGCGGAACTCCTTGAGCGAGCCCCAGCGATTGGCGTCAACGGGGACGAGCGTGGCCACCACGGCCTTGCCGTCAAAGCGGTCGGCGGCGGCTGCCTTGTCGGCATCAACGATCGGTACGTCCACCGCGCCGTCGTTTGGCGCGCGCACGATCACGTCCTTCCAGAGTGCGAGCGACTGGCCGCCGACCTGAATGCGGCTGGCCGCCGACTGCTGGATGCGGCGCATGTTCCACCACTGGAACCAGCCGCCGTCGAGGCCCGCCGGCTCGAGGCCGGCCTTGCGGGCCGCTTCGGCCATCCACATCGAGGCGCGCAGCTCGTCAATGGTGCCGGCTTCGCGCCCGCGCATCTCGTCGCTGGCCATGGCCTCGAGATCGCGCGTCAGCTCGTCGCGCTTGATGGCGGCGAGGCCGGCGGGGAGCGCCGCCTTTTGCTGGGCGACGAGGGGGGAGGCGAGGAGCAGGGCGAGTGACAGGACGCGTAGATGCATCAGATAGACCTCGGGCGGGGCAGGGGCAGGGGCAGGGTTAAGGCAGGGGCAGGGGCAGGGTGAACGCAGGGGTAGGGGCAGGGGGGCTCAGCCTTTGGGCACGAATTTGCTCCACGGGCCGATGGTCTTTCTGTAAAGCAGCTCGTCGTAGCCCTCGACCAGGTAGTCCTTGAGCGTGCCGACGAACTCGTAGCCGAGTCGTTCGTACAGCCGCTTGGCGCCGGGATTGAACGACGAGACGCACAAGAAGACATTGGGCGACACGCGCCCGATGCGGGCCTCGGCGTAGCTCACGAGCTGCGCGCCCACGCCGTGGCCGCGCGCGGACTCGGCGACGCAGACCGTCTGGATATAGCCCGGAAACTGGCCGGCCATGTTGAGGACAATGAAGCCCACGACCTCGGAGTCGGCGAGCGCGACGTAGAGCTCGCGCGTCGGGTCGGAGACGACGGTGAGGCACCGGTCGTAGTCGCGACGCAGCGTGATCCACGGCTCGGAGGTGCACATCATCCGGGCGCAGGCCTGGCGATCGGCCGCGTCGCGGGAGGCTTCGATGGTGATGTTCAATGGTGCGGGGCTGGAGTCCGTAGAGCTACAACGATACGGTGGCGATGCGCCTGCGGCGAATTGGCCGGGCCGGGCGCCAAAACCTTCCAGAAGCCCCCTCCGGGCGGTACGTTTGCCCGATTCCCTCACCTCCATAGAGCCGATGCCCCTCTCGATTGGTCGTTCGTGGCGCGCCCTGACGGTCGGCGCCGTCCTGCTCTCCGCCTGCGCCTCACTGACGTCGCACGCGCAGGGCCCCGCTTGGAAGCCCCTGTTCGACGGCAACTCCACGGCGGCCTGGCATGGCTACCAGAAGGCCGGCATGCCGGCCGGCTGGTCGGTGGTGGACGGCACGCTCTCCAAGAGCACGCCGGTGGAGGATATCATCACCAAGGAGACCTTCGGCGACTTCGAGCTGGAGTTCGAGTGGAAGCTGGGCAAGGGCGGCAACTCGGGCGTCTTCTACCGCGCCACGGAAGAGTACGAGCACGTGTATTGGAGCGCGCCCGAGTACCAGCTGCTGGATGACGTCAACAACTCCGGCGACACGCCGCTCACCTTTGCCGGCTCCATCTACGCGCTCTACCCCGCCGCCACCGGCGCCGTGAAACCCTTCGGCGAATGGAACACCGCGCGCATCGTCCTGAAGGGCGGGCACCTGGAGCACTGGCTGAACGGCAAGAAGGTGGCCGAGGGCCAGGTGGGGAGCGCCGACTGGGACGCGAAGGTGAAGAAGAGCAAGTTCGCGGTCTGGCCCAACTTCGCGCGCGCCGCGCGCGGTGCGATCGCCATCCAGGGTGATCATCAGGGCCCGCTGGGCATTCGCAACATGCGCATCCGCCCGCTCAACTGACCCACGGCGTACCCGCCCCCACCGGAGTCTCGATGACCGCGACGCGCGCCAAGCTGATGACGATGATGTTCCTCCAGTATTTCATCTGGGGAGTCTGGTTCGTGACCATGGGCACGTACCTTGGCACGACGCTCAAGTTCAGCGGCACGCAGATTGGCTCGGCGTATGGCGCCACGGCCATCGCGGCGCTGGTGTCGCCGTTCTTCGTGGGGATGATCGCCGACCGGTTCTTTTCGTCCGAGAAGCTGCTGGCCATCCTGCACCTGGCGGGGGCGGCGCTCATGTACGTGGCGTCCACGCGCACGACGTTCGCGACGTTCTATCCGGTGCTCATCGGCTACGCGCTGTGCTACATGCCCACGCTGTCGCTGACCAACAGCATCAGCTTTCACCACGTGAAGGATCCCGCGCGCGAGTTTCCGGCCATCCGCGTGCTTGGCACCATCGGCTGGATCGTGGCCGGCATCATCGTGGGCAAGGTGCTGAAGGCCGACGCGCAGGCGCTGCCGATGCAGCTGGCCGCGTACGCCTCGGTGGTGATGGCGCTCTTCTCGCTGGTGCTGCCGCACACGCCGCCGAAGGCCGCGGGGACGCCGTTCAACTGGCACGACGCCATTGGCTTTGACGCGCTGCAAATGCTGCGGCAGTGGGACTTCCTGCTGTTCGTCATCGGCTCGTTCCTGCTCTGCGTGCCGCTGCAGTTCTACTACTCGTTCGCCAACCTCTTCCTGAACGAGATTGGCGCGCCCGAGCCGGCGTTCATCCAGTCGTTCGGGCAGATGAGCGAGATCTTCTTCATGCTCCTGCTGCCGTTCTTCCTTCGGAAGCTGGGCATCAAGTGGATCATAGTGGGCGGCATGGCGGCGTGGGCGCTGCGCTACTTCGCGTTCGCGCACGGCAATGCCGGCGCCGGCATGTGGATGATCTACGCCGGCATCCTGCTGCACGGCGTCTGCTACGACTTCTTCTTCGTGGCCGGGCAGATCTACACCGACGAGCGCGCCGGCGAGAAGGTGCGCGGCGCCGCGCAGGGCCTGATCAACTTCGTGACCAACGGCGTCGGCTACTTCATTGGCGCGTCCGTGTCGGGCGCGGTGGTGCAGCGCTACACGACCACGGCGGCCGATGCCACGTCTGCCGCCTCGCACAACTGGCCGGCCATCTGGCTGCATCCGGCCTTCGCCGCCGCCGTGGTGATGGTGCTCTTTGCCTTCCTGTTCCGTCCCAGAATTTCCGGCGCCAGCGCGCCGGCCGCCTCCTGAGGAGATCGATGATGACCCCGCGCGATCCCGAAGCCAAAGCCGCTCCCGAGAGCCCGTCCGTCACGCGCCGCGAGTTCGTCGAGAAGACCTCGATGGCCGGCATGGCGTTCACCATCGTCAAGCCGCACGTGCTTGGCGCCCGTGGCGGGCGCCATGTGGCACCCAGCGACCAGGTGAACATTGCCTGCATCGGCGTGGGCGGCATGGGCGGAAGCGACGTACGCGGATGGGGCGCGAGCGCGGGCGTCAACATCGTGGCCCTGTGCGACGTGGACGACGTGGCCGCCGAGCGCAGCTACCGCGCGCAGCCGCTGGCCAAGCGGTACAAGGACTACCGCGAGCTGATGGACAAGGAGGCCAAGAACATTGACCTCGTGTCGGTGTCAACGCCCGACCACCATCACGCGGCCGCGTCGCTGCTGGCGCTGCGCGCGGGCAAGCACCTGTACTGCCAGAAGCCGCTGGCCCGCACCGTGGCCGAAGTGCGCGCGCTGAAGGCCGAGGCCGGCAAGCGGCCCAGGCAGGCGACGCAGATGGGCAACCAGGGGCACGCCGCGGAGGGCACGCGCCTGATTCGCGAGTGGGTCGAGGCGGGGCTCATCGGCAAGGTGGTGGCCGTGGAGTTCTACACCAACCGTCCTATCTGGCCGCAGGGCATCAAGCGGCCGAGCGAGGCGCACAACGTGCCGCCGACGCTCGACTGGGACCTCTGGCTCGGACCCGCGGCGTTCCGTCCGTACCATCCGGCGTACGCGCCATTCAACTGGCGCGGCTGGTGGGACTTCGGCACGGGCGCCATGGGCGACATGGCGTGCCACATCATGGACGCGGCCGTGTGGACGTTGGGCCTCAAGTTCCCGGGCCGCGTGAGTCCCGAGTCGTCGCCGTTGTTCGCCGAGACGGCGCCGAAGATGTCGCGCATCACGTACGAGTTCCCGCTGGCCGGCACCATGAACGCGGTGGGCAAGAACGGCACGCTGCAGATGGTGTGGCGTGACGGCGGCGTGCTGCCGCCGCGCCCCGAGGGCTGGCCGGCCACCGAGGCCTGGCCATACAGCGACGACGGGTTCCAGCTGTGGATTGGCGAGAAGGGTCTGCTGCTGGCCGGCACGTACGGCGAGAATCCGCGCCTCGTGGATGCCGATGCCGACAAGGCCGTGAAGGCGAATCCGCTGCCGCAGAAGTACGCGCGCACCCGGGGCGTGTACGGCGAGCTGCTGGACGCCATCAAGGCGGGTGGGCAGCCGGGCTCGAACATCGCCGGCCATGCGGGACCACTGACCGAAATGATCGTGCTCGGCAACCTGGCCGTGCGCAGCGGGCGCGCCATCGAGCTCAACCCGCAGACGGGCGAACTGCTGACCAAGGGAATTCCCGAGGAGTGGGTGACCCCGAAGTACCGCCCCGGATACAGCTACTGATGAACACGCCCGCTCGCGTTCTCGCGTTCTCCGTACTCGCGCTCTGCCCGCTGGCAGCCCAGGCGCCGTC
>Ga0315271_10000173_pt1 | contig 31956 bp, 29 predicted proteins | sample C3_top_MG_FD_204664 | JGI IMG/M metagenome (GOLD analysis project Ga0315271, IMG submission 204664) | Sediment microbial communities from Yellowstone Lake, YNP, Wyoming, USA - C3_top | ecosystem: Environmental > Aquatic > Freshwater > Lake > Sediment | place: USA: Wyoming | collected 2017-08-01
GCGGGGACCGGCGCCGGCTTGCCCTTGAGCAGCTGCTCCCCCGCGGCCTCGAACGCGACGGCGCCCGACGCCGCCCGCTTCGTGGCCTCGCCCACCAGCACCGTCCCGGGAGGTGCGACCGACTGGAGCCGGGACGCCGTGTTGACCATGTCGCCGGCCACCATGCCCTGGCCGACGGCACCGATCGTCACCGCCGCCTCGCCGGTCAGGACACCGGCCCGCAGCTCGAGGGCCTCGCCGCCTGCCTGCCGACCGAGGTGGCGGACGGCATCGACGAGGTCGAGGGCCGTCCGAACCGCCCTTTCGGCATCGTCCTCCTGCGCGACCGGCGTGCCCCAGACGGCCATCACGGCGTCGCCGATGAACTTCTCGACCGTGCCCCCGTAGCGCTCGATGATCTCCCGGCACAGTTCGAAGTAGCGCGCGAGGAACTCGCGGACCTGCTCGGGATCTGTCCCGTCCGAGCGGGAGGTGAAGCCCACGAGGTCGGCGAACATGACACTAACGAGCCGGCGCTCGGTGATCGTCTCCGACGTCGCTGGCGTGCCGGTCGCCGCGATGGGCTCGCCGCGCACCACTGGCCGCGGCGCGTCCGCCCCGGCGGGTCTCGGCGCGCCTGCGCCGCCCGCCGCCGTCGCCGCCTGCGGGGCCCCGCACTCGCCGCAGAACTTCATCCCAGGCAGGTTCTGGAAGCCGCATGCCGGGCAGCCCGACGCGAGGCGCGTGCCGCACTCGCCGCAGAACTTCATGTCGGCCGGGTTCTCGCGTCCACAGGCGGGACAGGTCACGCGCATTCCCTCGAGGTCGGTGGGGGTCCGAGCGTAGCGGATTTGTGCCGAAGGGCGGAAGGGGGGATCACGTGCCCGGCTCCTCCGGGACAGTGACGTCCGGCGCGGTCACGTCCGCCACCTCCGCGGCCAGTCCCGAAACGAGGTCGCCCGGCGCGAGGTGGACGTTCACGCCGCGCGCCCCTCCGCCGATCGCCACCCGGTCGAGCGTCACGATCGTGGCGTCGGCGATCACGGGCCATGCCCGGCTGGCCCCGAACGGCGTGATCGCTCCGCGCTCGTAGCCGGTCACGGCCTTCGCCTCGTCCTGGTCTGGCAGCGACAACCGGCTGACGCCGAGGTGCGATCGAAGCTTCGGCCAGTCGAACCGGCGGCCCGCCGGGACGAGGACGAAGACGTAGTCGTCGGCGCCGCGGCGGACGACGATCGTGCGCAGGAGCGATCCGAGTGGGATCCCCTGGAGCGCGGCACTCTCCTCGGGATTGCGGGCCTTCACGGTCCGGACGACCGTGAAGGCGAGCCCTGACGCGGCGAGGGCACGCAGGGCGGGCGTGTCGACAGGCTCCGGCGAGGCCGCGGGCGAGGCGGTGGCGGCGGAGGAGTCGACGGGCGTGGGCTCGGGCGTGCTCATCGACGGAGCGTACCCGACCCACGCCGCCCGACCCACGCCCGGCTTCGGCCCGGCTTCGGCCCGCGCCGCCGTCCTGTCACGGAATTCCAACCAGGCTGGCGGAATCCGGGGGTCTCGTGCTCCAAAACGCGCCGAACCCGCATCTGCGCGTCATTCGGGACCGTGATCCGTCCCGAATCCGCCACTGGCAGTGGCACCAGGTCCCGTCACACGCGCCCGCGCCCGCCCGCCGCCCGCCGCGCCCGCGCCCGCCCGCCCGCCCGCCGCGCCCGCCCGCCACCCGCCGCGCCCGCCCGCCCCGACCCGCAGCCGGCCCGCGCCGTCACCCGACGTTGACCCCGATCCGGTGGTGGCCCCGGGCGCCGTCCGGATTGGGGCTCGTGCGCTCCTCGGTCTGGGTAACGCCAACGCCGTCGGTCGCCCGGACCTCGAGGCGGTGCCGGCCGGGCGTCGCGTCCCACGAGAAGGCCCACTGGACCCACGTCGCGTCCGAAATCGGGCGGCTCGTGCGGGCCGGCTGCCACGGGCCGTCGTCCACCCGGACCTCCACCCCGGCCACGCCCCGGTCCGGCGCCCAGGCGATACCGGCCACCTCGGTCGGCCCGGCCGGGATGGTCGCGTCATGCGCCGGGACGTCGATGCGCGACTGGGTGAGGATCGGGGCGTCCTTCGCCCAGCCGAGCGGGATCCAGTAGCCGTCGACGTCCTCGCGCCGCGTCAGCTCGATCGCCGCGAGCCACTTCGTCGCCGACACGTACCCGTACAACCCCGGGACGATGAGGCGCGCCGGGAAGCCGTGATCGACCGGCAGCGGCTCCCGGTTCATGCCGATCGCGATCATCGCCTCGCGCCCGGGTTCGAGCGCCCAGGTGGTCGGGAAGCCGGCCGTGAACCCGTCCACGGAGCGCCCCACGATCTGCGTCGCGCCGGCCTGCACGCCCGCTGCCTCGAGCACGTCCCGCAGCCGGACGCCTGTCCACAGCGCGTTTCCCACGAGATCCCCGCCCACCCGGTTGCTCACGCACGAGATCGTCACGTACTGCTCGAAGAGCGGCATCGCGAGGAGCTCGTCGTAGGTGAAGGTTTCGGGCCGGTCCACCATACCCTTGACCTCGAGCCGCCACGTCTCGAGCTTGACCCGGGGGGCGACGAGCGCGGTGTCGATCCGGTAGAAGTCGCCGTTGGCGACGACGAGCGGGGTCATCCCCGCGACTGCGATCTCCTGGCCGGCGGCCAGCGGGGGCGCGGGCTCGAGGGCGGCCGGCAGGCGCGAGACGACGACGATCTCCTCGGCGTGCCGCCCCTCGATGAGGCTGCGGCCCACGGCCGTGGCCGCTACCGCGCCCCCGATCGTCCCGGCGCTGGCGATGAGGAAACGGCGGCGGTCCCAGTCCGGCATCGGCGTGGTTCTGGGTGCGGCTGCGGTCGCGACGCCGCCGGCGGCGGGTGCCACGCCACCGGCTGGTGCAACGCCACCAGCGGGCGCGACGCCACCGGCCAGCGCCAGCAGTCCCCGAAGCACAGCCAGGCCCGCCCCGATCGCGACGATCCCGCCCGCGAGCGCGTAAAGCGGCTCCGCCAGCGGGTCGCGCTGCCCGGCGAGGGCGGCCAGGAGCCCGAAGACGACGAAGAGCGCGGCCCCATTGCGGAACCGGCGGCTCGCAAGGACGCCTGCGCCGGCCGCGATCGCGACGGCCACCGTGACGATGACCACCTGGAGGGCGAGCTTGTCGTTCGTCCCGAACAGCGCGACGACGAGGTCCTTCGCGCCCGGGGGCTGGAGCGCGATGACGACGTCGCCCACGGCGACGACGAGCGACGGCGCGCCGGCCACGAGGCCAGCGAAGAGCTCGCCCGCGGCGATCGCCACCAGCCCGGCGGCGGCCCCGGCCAGCGCGGCCGCCCACGCGGGGGCGCGGCGCGGCCGGCTGGCGGTGGGAGCGGGCGCGGGAGCATCGACCATGGGCCGCGCAGCCTACCCGGGGTTCGTGACGCGCGCATGACGAGCCGCCGTCGCCCCTAGAATCGGTGAAGGTCCGGAGCCCGTGCGTCGCCCCGGCAGACGGGAGGCAGGCGATGGAGCAGCGCAGGCTCGGGAAGACCGGCCGGAACGTGAGTGCGATCGGGTTCGGTGCCTGGGCGATCGGCGGATCCTGGGGCGCGGTGGACGACGATGTCAGCCTGGCTGCCCTCCATGCCGCCGCTGACGCCGGCGTCACCCTCATCGACACGGCAGACGTCTACGGCGACGGCCGGAGCGAGCGCCTCATCGGCCGCTTCCTCCGCGATCGCGCGGGCGAGGCGTTCTTCGTGGCGACGAAGATGGGCCGCAGCGTGCCGCAGGTGGCGGCGAACTACACGCCGGAGGCCTTCCGCGCGTGGGTGGACGGGAGCCGCGAGCGGCTCGGCGTCGACCGCCTCGACCTGGTCCAGCTCCATTGCCCGCCGATCGAGGTGTACTACCGGCCCGACCTCTTCGAGGCCCTCGACGCCCTCGTCGCCGACGGATCGATCGCCGCCTACGGCGTGAGCGTGGAACGCGTCGAGGAGGCGCTCAAGGCGATCGAGTTCCCGGGCGTCGCGACCGTCCAGATCATCTACAACATCGTTCGCCAGCGCCCCGCCGACCACTTCCTGGCCGAGGCCGTCCGGCGGGACGTCAGTGTGCTGGCCCGGGTGCCCCTGGCCTCCGGCCTGCTGAGCGGCAAGCTCACCCGCGAGACGGCGTTCGCGCCGGACGACCATCGCGCGTTCAATCGCCACGGGGAGTCCTTCGACGTCGGCGAGACGTTCGCCGGCCTTGACTACGAGACCGGGCTCGAGCTGGTCGAGGAGCTGCGGGCGCTCGTCCCGCCCGGCGCCACGTTGGCCCAGCTGGCCCTGCGCTGGATCCTCATGGCCGAGGCGGTGACGGCGGCGATCCCCGGTGCGAAGACGCCCGACCAGGCGCGGGCGAACGCCGCCGCCGCGGACCTGGCTCCGCTCCCGAGCGCCACGATGGAGCGCATCCGCGACCTCTACGAGGAGCGCGCGAAGCCGCTGGTCCATCAGCGGTGGTAGGGCGTCTGCGGCTCGACGTGGCGGCCGGTCTGCGCGCGACCCGGGCGGCGAAGGCGGGTACGCCGGCGACGGTCATCCCGGCCGGCCGGCGATGACCGCGATCGACCCGAAGTCCGTCCTCGGCGACCTCTCCGGCGGTCGCGTCCTCGATGTCGCGACCGGCGCCGGCTCGTTCGTCCAGTTCCTCCTCGACGGCCTCCACGACCACGGCGAGATCGTCGGCATCGACGCCAACCCGGAGCGCGCCGCCGCCTTCGCCGATGCGTTCGGCGGGCGCGACGACGTCCGCTTCGTCGAGATGGACGCCCACCACCTGGCCTTCGCCGACGGTTCGTTCGACACCGTCTGTGTCTCCAACTCGCTCCACCACTTCGCCGACCCTCATCCCGTCCTGGCCGAGATGGCGCGCGTGCTCCGGCCGGGCGGCCACGTCGTCGTCAACGAGATGTATCGCGACGGCCAGTCCGCGACGCAGGAGACGCACGTCCTGCTCCACCACTGGTGGGCTGCCGTCGGCAGGCAGCGCGGCGAGGTCCACCGAGAGACGTACCGGCGCGCCGAGATCGTGGCGATCGTCGAGACACTCGGGCTCGCCGGGCTGCGCTTCATCGACCTGGCCGACCCCGACGAGGATCCCCACGACCCCGAGACCGTGGCCGAGCTCGAGGCGGCGATCGACCGCTACGTCGCCCTCGCCGACGGCCACGCCGAGCTCCAGCAGCGCGGCGCGGACCTCCGCGTGCGCCTTCGCGAGGTGGGCGCCCGGAGTGCCACCCAGCTGGTGGCGGTCGGCCGTCGCTGATCGCCGGCCCGCAGGTCGACGGGCGGCGGTGACCACTCAGGCCGGCAGCGGCGGGTCGTACTCCACGTCGGTGAGCTCCACCTCGATGTACGGGAGCTCGGTGCCGTCGGGGAGCGTCCAGACGGCGGCGCCGCTCGTCGGCAGGCGGAGCCCCTCGAACTCGCCGTACGCGTAGGTCGGCGCCGACCACGGCCGCAGCTCGAACGCCTTGCCGACCATCGCGTGCCGTTCGGCGCGGAACGCGACCAGCCGCCCCTCGGCGTCGATCTCCAGCTTCCCGGTTGCCCGGAGGTCGCCGTCGGTGATCGAGACCCGGACGGTCGTGTCGTCGATCGCCTCCCACGTGATCCGGTCGCGCAGAAACGCGCTGGGGAACCAGGGCATCTCGCTGAGGTGGCGCAGGAGCGAGGCCTGGTCCATCTCGGGCCCCGAGGCGTTGACGAAGGGGAGGAGCGATCCGGCCTTGATCGTCATGAGCCCGTGCCCGTCGACATACCCATCGCGGCCCCGCACCACGGGGATGCACCCGACGGGGACGGTGGCGTCCCAGATGAAGCCGGGGGGCTCCACGCTGTACCACTGCTCGGCGACGACCGGAAACGACATCCCGTTCGGCGCGGGTCGCATCCGGCACCGCTGACGCACGCGCACGGTGTCCACGAGCGGCCGCCCGACGACGCCGGCGTAGCGAAGGTAGCGGCGGGCCGGCTCGGGCAGCCCGGCCAGCATCTCGTCGGTCACGAGCGGCGGGTGCGAGGGCCGGGGCGCTGCGAGGAGGCGACGGCGATCGGCTTCGACGGCCCGGTCGAACCGCCGGCTGGCGGCGACGAGCAGCGCGGCGAGGCCGGCGAGGACGGCCAGCTTGACGACAACGAGCCGAACGAGCAGACGAAGCATCCGGGTACCTCCGCACGAGATGGTCGCGGCTCCTCCCGCCGCCGCGGGAGTGCCGGAGGTCGTTGCGGCCGGCCCCGGAAGGCCCCCGATCTCGGAGGCTGACGCGCCGTCGCGACAGATGGCCCTGTCCATGGTCCCGACGGAGGGGCACGCTGCACCATCGGCCACGACCACGACGAAGCCCCGGCCAACCTCCGCGGTGCCCAGAGCATCGATACTCATGGAGGTGCACACAACGGCCATGCGGAACGCGACGGAGGAGCCGGTGGCGAGCGCGGGCATCCGCGCGGTGCCGGACGCCCTGGACGCTACGCACGCGGCCGCTGCCGCGCTCCTCGCGCGGCAGGACGTTCCCCCGGCCCCGTCATCCCGGATTCTCCTCGTCGAACAGGCCCGGAGCGGCGACCGCATCGCCTTCGAGCGCCTGGTCGAGCCGTGGATCGAGCCGGCCTTCCGGATCGCCCTCGCCATCCTCGGCCGGGAGGCCGACGCCCGCGACGCGACCCAGGATGCGCTGCTGGACGCCTGGCGGAACATCCGCAGCCTGCGGGACCCGGACCGCTTCGACGCGTGGCTCGGCCGGATCCACCTCAATGCGTGCCGCGCCATCGGCCGCCGCCGCGGGCGATCGGCGGTGCGCGAGATCCCGCTGAGCATGCTCCCCGACCCGGACGAGCCGGTGGGCCGCGATCGCGGCCTCGAGGAGGAGTCCGCCTCGCTCGACGAGCTCGAGCACGTCTTCGCCCGGCTCTCCATCGAGCAGCGGACGATCCTCGTCCTTCATCACCTGGAGCGCCAGCCGGTGGTGCGGATCGCCGCAGTCCTCGGGATCCCCGAGGGCACGGCGAAGTGGCGCCTGCACGCCGCCCGGGCCGCCCTGGAGCGCGCCCTCGAGGAGGAACGGCGATGACCACGCCGACCACCGTCACCGACGGCGCCCTCGAGGCCATGCTGGCCAGGCGCGCCCATCGCGCCGATGCGAGCGGGCTCGCGGACGCGGCGTTCGCAGCGATCGACGCGACTGAGCCGCGGCGCGGGCCGTGGCTCGCCTGGCCGACCTCCCGGCTCGCGGGCGGCCCGTCGCGCGGGCTGGCCTGGGTGCTGGTCGCTGCGACGCTGCTGCTGGCTTTGCTGGCGAGCGCCATCGTCGGCACGTCGCTGCTCCAATCGCGACCGCCGATCGCCCTCGTCCCAACCGGTGGCGAGGCGATGGCGCCGGAGAGCGGCGTCTACGACCGCGTGGTCGCCGACGGTGCCGGGACCCTGTGGGCGATCGGCATGGGGCACGTGACGCGCTTCGACCCGGCGTCCGGGAAGCGCCAGACGTGGACGGTCGCCGACGACGCGGCATTCGCGATCCCGGTTGTCGCCCCGGCGCGGGCGGGCGGTGTGTGGATCTGGTCTGGTACGAGCATTCGCCGCTTCACCGGGGATGGCTTCCGGGAGGCGATCCCGATGGTCGCCGGCCAGCCGGGCGAGCTGGTCGAGACGCCGGGCGGCTCGCTGTGGGCGGCCTCGGCCGATCGCGGCGTGGAGCACTGGGACGGCCCGGCCTGGGTCGCGTCCCCGGCCGGCCGGCCGACAGTCGCGGCCGATCATCTCCTCGTACGAGGCGAGAACGACGTCTGGGTCTCCAACTGGAGCGTCGGGCCCGACGGCGCGGCCGTCGCCGCCGGCGTCTCCCACCTCCAGGGCGGGGGCTGGGTCACCTACGACGCCACGGACCTGGGATTCCCGGCGGGCGCGTTCGTTTCCCTCGCAGTCGCGCAGGACGGCTCCATCTGGGCGACCGCCGCCAACTACGGCGGCGCAAGCTTCGGCATCACCCGCTTCGACGGCTGGTCCTGGACGAGGATCGACGGGCCGGGGTTCCCGGTCTGGTCGCTCGCCGCGGCACCGGACGGTTCGGTCTGGGCGACGTCCGATGGGTCGACATCTGCCGTCGCGCGCTATGCCGACGCGCGGTGGACGACCTACGGTGCGGAGGATGGCCTCGTCGGCACGCCATCGGGTCGCGTCTCGGCAACCGCGGCGGGGACCTTCGTGGGGACCGACGCCGGCCTCCTGCGCCTCGCCGGCGAGCGCTGGGTCCGGGCCTGGCCCGATGCGGCCGACGCCCCGAGCGTCGCCGACAGTCGCGGCCGCCTTCTCGCGGTCTCGGCGGACGAGGCCTGGGCGGCCGACGCGCGCGGCCTCTGGCACTTCGTGGACGATCGCTGGACCGGGCCGATCCAGACGGGGATGCCCAAGGGCGCCATGACGCGCGACCTGGCCCTTGCCGGCGACGGCACGCTGTGGGTTGCGACCGACAGTGGCGTGGCGGCCCTGCGCGACGGCCGGTGGACGGTGGTCTCACGGTCGGCTGCACTCTCGATCGCGGTGGGCGCCGACGGGACGGCGTGGGTCGGCAGCTCATGGGACCAGGTCGTCGGGCTGCGGCTCGACGGAGCTCCACCCCGGACGGTGGCGTGCCCCAACGGGTCATTCGCGCTGGCCATCACCACCGACGGGTCCATCTACGCCGGGCAGTTCTCCTACAGCGGCACCGCCGGGCTCGCCCGCTTCGACGGTCAGGCCTGCCGGGCTGTGGATCCGCTGGGTGACGGCCCGGGCGTCGAGGTGACCGACCTGGTCGCCGATCCCGACGGTGGGCTCGTCGCGGTCATGTTCCGGGGGGGCCCCTCCCGGACGCCGGGCAGCGGCGACACGTACACGAACTACCTCGCGCGCTATGACGGCACGCGCTGGACGGTCCTCGACGAGTACATCTTCGTTGTGGCCTTCCCACCCGGCGGCATTGCGGTCACCCCCTCGGGCGAGGTGTGGCGGTCGGGGTACTACAAAGCCGATGTTGCGCTCGAGCGGTTCGACGGCCAGCGCTGGATCCCCGTCGTCACCGGGTACACGATGAGCACACCGATTTCGATCGCGCCGGACGGCGTGGTCTGGTTCGGCGGGCCGTCAGGGGTCCTGCGACTCACGCCGGGGTGAGGGGCTGACAGAGGAACAGCCCTACAGGTCGGCGACGCTGATGATGCCGCGGCGGATCGCGTACTTGAGGAGCTCCACCCGGTCGTGGAAGCCCAGCTTCTCCATGACGGTGGCCCGGTAGTTGTGGACCGTCTGCTCGGAGAGGTGGAGCGTCCGCGCGATCTCGCGGTTCGTGTGCCCGACGGCAGCCAGGAGCATCACCTCCCGCTCGCGGTCGCTCAGCGCCTCGTACGGGTCCTCGAGCGTCCCCTGGGGGGACTTGAGCACGTACGTGTTCACCATCCGGGTGACGATCGAGGGGCTGACATACGTCTCGCCGCGGCTGATCGAGCGGAGGGCGGTCACGAAGTCCGAGGCCTGCGCCTCGCGCGTCAGGAACCCGTCGGCCCCGGCCTTGATCGCGAGCGAGAACTGCTCGCTGCTGCAGCGGCACTCGAGGGCGAGGATCTTGATCGCGGGCTTCAGGGCCCGAATCGTCTCGATCGCCTGGAACGAGGTGCACCCGGAACGGTCGTAGGGCAGGCACTCCGTGATGATCGCGTCGGCCGGGGTGGCGAGGATGAACTCGCGCAGTGCGTCGTGGTCCGGAACCTCGCCGATCACCTGCATGTCCGGCTCGGCGTCGATCACCTCGTGCAGGCCCACGTTGAGCATCGGGAACTCGAAGATGGCCAGGAGGACGTCCAGCCGCCTGCCGTTGCTCGGGACGTGTCCGTTCGTGCTCACCGTCACCTCGTCGTTGCCGGGGCACGCTGACGCGGGCCCGGCGACGTGGGTGCCATCATCCGTCGACGGCGGGGAGGGTCGCGTAGGGCCATCCGTCGCGTTGCACGGTTCTGGTGGCCCCCGTCCGGTGGCCCCTGTGGCCCCCGGATGCTCGCTACGGAGTCGCGCTCGGGCTGGCGACGGGGCTGGCGCTCGCGCCCGGGCTCGGCTTCGGGCTCGGCCCGTGGCAGAACGCGCACATCCCCTGGTACGCAACGAGGTCATGCGGCGCCGCGGGGGGCTGGGTGGTGGCGGGACCGTGGCAGGCCGTGCACTGGATGTTCGTGCGGTCGGCGTGGTCTGCGGGGAGCGCACCGACCTTCGAAGCGACGTGGCAGGTGAGGCAGAGGCCATCGGCCGGGACCCGGTGCGGGAAGCCCGGCGCCGCCGCCGTGGTTCCCTTGTGGCACAGGAAGCAGGTGCTCTCGGATCGTCCCTTCATGCTGTCCGGTAGCGGGGCGATCGAGCCGTGACACGAGAGGCAGCTCGAGTTCGCCGTGAGGGAATGCGGGCGATCCACCGCGGCCGGCGTGGTCGACTTGTGGCACAGGAGGCACTGGTCGGCGTGGATCCCGGTGTGCCCGGGCGCGGTCGCGACGAGGCGATCGCTCGCATGGCAGGACGTGCAGCTCCCCCAGCCCTCGAGGGGATGGCCGATCGGCGGCACCGGCACGTTGCCCACGCCGCCCTCCTTCGTCGTGTGGCAGGCGAGGCAGTCGTTGCCGACCGGCATCTCCAGAGCGATGTCCGGCGACCTGGTCGGCGCCGGCACGATCGGCGCCGCGGGCGTCGCGGACGGCATCGCCGGCGTCGGGGATGGGGCTGCCGTCGCCGTGGCAGCCGGGGACTCGGCGACGGGCGACCGGCCCGGGCCGAGCGTGATGACGGCGAGGCCGACAGCCACCCCGACGGTCAGCGTCGCCGCGACGACGAGCAGCGCGATGAGCGTGCCGCGGATGCGCTTTGCCTTCACAGCGCACCGCCCGCGGGGTCGAGGACGGGGGCGACCGAGGGCGCCGGGATCGCGTCGAGCGCCGGGACCGCGTCGGGCGCCGGAACCGCGTCGGAGACCAGGATCGGCTCCGATGCCAGGACCGGCTCGGCCGGCTCCTCGCGGGTGCCGCCCGGGTGCTCCGTGGACCCGAGGAAGGAGCCCACGAGGTGGCCCTCGTGCTCGCCCATGGGCAGGTAGCGCTCCGCGAGCGTGTAGACGAGCGCGAAGAACGCGAAGGCGCCGACGATGATGGCGATCTCGACCGGGGAGGGCGTGTACTCGGCCCACGGCGATGACACCACGCCCGCGACCGCCGTTCCGGGCGCGATCTGGCCCGCGCTGACGAAGATCATCCGGTCCGCGAGGAGCCCCAGGAAGACCAGGCAGGAGGCGGCGAAGAGGCCGGTCGGGGTCCGGGAGCGCCTTCGCACGACCAGGACCAGGGGCACCAGGAGGCCAAGGCCAACCCGGATGATCCAGAACTGGAGCGCCAGCGGGCCGACGAGGATGGCCTTGGTCGCGTCGGCGAGTCCCGGGACGACGCCGTAGAGGCCGAACATCATCTGCCAGGCCAGGACGAGCATCGTCACCGGCAGCACGATCATCATGAGGAGCCGGATGGCCGGAATCGCGAGGGTGGTCGCGCGCTCCCAGCCCGCGAGCTGGAACCGGTTGACCAGGGCGAAGACGATTCCCAGCAGCGCGATGCCCGACAGCAGCGCGGCCGTGACCATGGCCGGCGGGGTGAAGGCGCCGTGCCAGTACGGTCGGGCGGCGAGGACGCCGAAGACGGCACCGAGCGTGGTCGGCGCGAGGATCGCGGTGATGGACGAGAGGACGCAGGCGAACCGGTGGACCTGCCAGTGCCCGGTGAACATGCTCCACACCTCGGTCATCAGGAACACGAGGTAGGCGCCGTAGAAGACGCCCATCCACCACATCGGCGAGAAGGGCGACGGGCTCAGGACCGCGCCGAAGACCATCCGGATCGGGTAGTGGAGGTCCAGGGCGATGAGCCCGAACGCGGTGATGAGGCTGAGGAGGGCAAGGATCGCGTGCCGCTTCTCGAGCGGGATGAACATCTCGATTCCGAAGACGGTGCCCAGCGAGGACGCAAGGCAGAGGCCGCTCGTCGTGATCGCGAAGAAGACGTAGCCCGTGATCAGGATCCCCCACTCGACGGTGGGCGACGTCCCGAGGACCTCCCAGCCGGGAGGAAGGGCGATGAGGGCGCCGACCGCGCCGATCATGCAGAGGACAGTGAGGAGCGCGAACCAGAGCTTCAACGGGCGCGGCGTTCCCGCGACCTCGAGGCGGATCATCCGCACGGCAACCCGCGGGTCCGCGCTGACCGTGCGGCCGGCGACCTGGACGGACATCAGTCCACCTCGCCTTCGAGGCCGGTGTAGAAGACCCGCGGCCGGGTCCCGAGGCCGGGCTTCATCACCCGGACCCGCCGCTCGTTGAGGGCGACGCTCACCGCGCTCTGGGGATCGTTCCGGTCGCCGAAGATCCGGGCGCTGGTGGGGCAGACCTCGGCGCAGGCCGGAAGCTGCCCCCGGGTGATCCGGTGGTAGCAGAACGTGCACTTGTCGACGACGCCCGCGACGCCCTTCGGCGTGGTCTCACCGGCCGGGACCATGTATCGGGCCCCGTATGGACAGGCGACCATGCAGTAGCCGCAGCCGATGCAGCGCGTTTCGTCCACCAGGACCACGCCGTCCGCGTTCTTGTAGGTCGCGCTGACTGGGCAGACCCACGTGCACGGCGGGTTCTCGCACTGCATGCACAGGCGGGGCACGAAGTAGGCGTCCCGCACGTCCGCGGCGTCGGCCTCCGGCATCGTCTCCTCGGTCGGGAACCCGCGAATGCCTCCGTCGGGCGCCGAGACGCGCACCGACCCGTCCTGGTTGAGGACGTGCAGCTCCACCCAGGTCCGGTTCATTTCCGGCTCCGCGGGGACGTGGTTCTCCTGCTTGCAGGCATCCACGCAGCGGCCGCAGCCGATGCAGGTCGTCGTGTCGACGGCGAACGCCCAGCTGTGGGCCGAGGGGTCGTATCCGTCGGCCGGCGCCGTCGCGTCGGCGGCGCGTGCCGTCTCGACGCCCGAGCCTGTGAGCGCGCCCGCGAGAAGTCGGGCTCCGCAGAGCGCAGGGAGCGCCGCGGCGCCGAGCTGGAGCACGCGTCGCCGGGAAAGCGTCGGGCTCACATTCTGTCCGGGGGTGCCGGCCAAGCCGGTCTCACGCATGGGACGCTCCTACTGACCGGCCGTCGGCCGCTTGTGGCAGCCCTGGCAGGCGGCATCGCTGGATTCGACGTGCCCGTTCGGGATGGGCTTCAGGCCCGCCGGGGCGTGGCAGGTGATGCATTCCGGCAGCCGGGCGAGCGAATGGGGGATCTCCGGCGGCTTCTTGGCGTCGGCGCTGTGGCTGTCGTGGCAGTTGAGGCACTCCCCGCCGGCGTAGTGCTCGGCGAGGTCGACCTGGGCGAACGCAGCCGGCTTCGCCGGAGACTTCTCGTGGCAGATGGCGCACAGGCTCGCGTCCGGCAGCACGATGCCCAGCGACCCCGCCGGGGCCACGACGGGGGCCGTTGCGGCGTGCTCGGCCAGCGGCCCGTGGCAGCTCTCGCAGCTCACGCTGGCGTGGCGCTCGCCCTTCCACGCGGCGTACTGGGGCTCGTGGCAGCGCTGGCAGACGGCGGTATCCGCGTACTGCGGGGTCAGGGCCGCCCAAGTCCGGGCGTTCTCCTCCGGATGGAACCCGTATTCGCCGTAGACCCAGGGAACGATGACGGCGATGCCAACCACGCCCACCAGGAGAACGGCGAAGATGCTGACCCCCGCCAGGAAGGCCTTGACGGCGCCTCTGCGGCTCGTGGGACGGCGCCGCGCGAGGGCGTCCCGCAGGCGCGTCACAGCTCGGTCGCCTGGATGACGCCGCGCCGCAGGGCGTAGCGGAGCAGCTCCACCCGGTCGTGGAAACCCAGCTTCTCCATGATCGTCGCCCGGTGGCTGTGCACGGTCTGCTCCGACAGGTGGAGGGTCCGCGCGATCTCGCGGTTCGTGTGGCCGTAGGCTGCCAGGCGGAGCACCTCGCGGGAGCGCTCGCTGAGCGTCTCGTACGGGTCGGCGGGCTCGGCCTCCGGGTCGCGCAGGACGTAGGCGTTGACCATGCGGGTCACGATCGCGGGGCTGACGTACGTCTCGCCCCGCGTGACGCGGTGCAGGGCGTCGACGACGTCTGCGGGCTGGGCCTCGCGGGTCAGGAACCCGTCCGCCCCTGCCTTGATGGCGAGGGAGAACTCGTTGCTGCCGCAGCGGCATCCGAGGGCAAGGATCTTCATCGCCGGCTTCGTCGCGCGGATCTCCTCGATGGACTGGAACGAGGTGCACCCGGCGATCGCGTAGGGCATGCACTCGGTGACGACGACATCGGCCGGAGTCCGGGTGACCTGGTCGCGGAGGGCGGTGCGATCGTCGAGCACGGCCATGACGGCCATGTCGGGCTGGGCATCGATCACGGCGCGATACGCCGCCACGATCATCGGGAAGTCGAAGATCGCGAGCAGCACGCCCAGCGCCCGGCCGTTGCCCGGCTCGGGCCCGGTCACGCCCATGGATCGCACGCCGTCTCTGCCGTCAGACGTGCGCCGGGGCGCCGTCAGGGGCCGCGGCGCTGTGGGCCGCGGCGTTGTGGGCGCGCCGGCGGAGCACGAGTGCCCAGATGACGGGCGTGGCGGCGAAGATGACGATGCTCACGGCCATGCCGACCGCAGTGGCCTCCGTTCCGACGAAGAACAGCAGGCCGAACCAGACGAGGTTGAGGACGATGAACTCGACCACCATCGTCAGGGCCGTCAGGGCCAGCCATGGGGCCAGAAGGGAGCGGATGCCCCCTCCCGGCACGCGCATGAGCGCAGCGCCGACCACGAGGAGCCAGACGAGGATCGCCAGCAGGATCTCGACCTTGTCCATTGCCGTTACCTCATCTCCCGACCCATCGCGTACTTCCACCGATGCCCGTCGAATCTGGGGGCTCGGAGTCGCAAGGGAAACGGCACGGTTGGTGCATTCGCGTGCAACGGACGCCCCGAACTTGGGCAATGGTCGGGGGTCAGCCGGCGACCGTCGGGGGAATCGCGGCGATGCTCGTCGGAATGCGGGCAACGGCCGTGGGTCGCGCGACGACGGTCGTCGGCTCGGAGTGTCTACCCCGGCGGGCCGACCGCCAGCTCGACCGGCCCGACCGTCAGCTGCCCCCGGGCCCGTCCGTGCCGCGGGAACCGGCGCGCAGCCGTGCCAGGCCGCGTCCCACGCCGTAGCCGATGAGCACAGGGGGCATGAACCAGATGGTGGCGATCACGCCCTGAACCGGGTCGATCGGAACGGGGTTGCCCGCGATCGACGCGACGATCGGAATCGCGGCCATGCCCACCAGCACGCCGAGGATGACGAAGCCCATGCCCACCCAGCCGCGGGTCGCGACGGCGGCACCAAGGCCGGCGAGGATGAGCAGGACCGGCGATACGAGGACTCCGTTGATCGCGCACGACGCACTGAATCCCTGCGCCGCGCAGCCGACGAGGGCACCCCCGAAGAGCGCGACCGGACAGGCGACGGCGACGATCAGGAGCGCCACGAGGCGGCGCGCCAACCCGCCGAACCCCAGGGTGATCTCCACGCCACCTCCTCTCGCTCCCCATCATGCGGGTTCGCTGACCGTCGCGGCAAGGTGGACCGTGCCCCGCCGCGCCGCGGATTCGACGGGCACGATGTCGTGGGCGCCCGTTGCGCGTGCCTCCGGCACGCTACGCTCCGCCGACATGAATGCCCGTGAGAGGACCCTGGCCGCCATCGTCGACGGGTTCGCGCCCGGTGGCGACGGGCTGCCCTCGGCCAGCGAGCTCGGCGTTCACGTTCGGCTCCTGGCCGAGGTCGAGGCCCTGGGCCGGCCGTCCTTCAGCCGGGAGCTGAACCTCCTGCTACGGCTCATGGACTCGCGCGCCGGCAACCTGGTGCTCGCCGGGCGCCCGGTGCGCTTCACGTCGCTCGACCAGTCGTCCCGGGAGGCGTACCTCCGGGGCCTCGCCGAAAGTCGGATCGCGCTCAAGCGAACGGCGTTCCAGGACCTCAAGCGGCTCACGCTCCTGCTCCTCTACGGCATGGAGGATTCGCCCTGGCGGGCGCTGACCGGCTTCATCCCGCCCCCGCCGGACGTGCCTGCCGTGAGCCGTGTTTCCGTGCGGACGCCGGTCGACGGCGAGGTCATCGACGCCGACGCGGTCGTGATCGGCTCGGGCGCGGGAGGGGCCGTGGCTGCCGCGGCCCTTGCGGCGGCCGGCCACCGGGTGGTCGTGCTCGAACGCGCCGCGCTCGTGACCGAGGAGCGCTTCGGCGGTCCCGAGCTGGACGGCCTGGCGGACCTCTTCCTGGACCGGGGCCTCGCCGCAACGTCGGATCGATGGATCGCCGTTCGCGCGGGGAGCGCGGTCGGTGGTGGAACCGTCGTCAACTGGAGCACCTCGCTCCGAGCTCCTGCCGCCGTGCGGGACGAGTGGCGGGCTGCCGGCATCGGGGACGACCTCGACGACCACTACGCGGCCGTCGAGGCGGAGATGGAGGTCACCACCGCTGAGAGCACGCCGAACGGGCCGAACGCGATGCTGGCCGCCGGCCTCACGGCGCTCGGCCTCCCGGTGACGGTTGTGCCCCGCAACGCGCAGGACTGCGGCGACTGCGGCCCGTGCGCGGTGGGCTGCCGCAGCGGCGCCAAGCGTTCGGCCCTGCGCACCTACCTCGCGTGGGCCTGTCGGGACGGCGCCACGATCCTCGATCGCAGCGAGGCCACCCGGATCATCGTGGAAGGCGGCCGGGCGGCCGGCGTCGTGGCCCGCGTCCCCGGCGGCGAGATCACCGTCCGGGCGCCGCTCGTTGCCCTCGCCGGCGGCAGCATCCTCTCGCCGGCCGTCCTCCTGCGCTCCGGGATCGCGACCGCGACGGCCGGGCGCAACCTGCTGCTCCATCCCGTCGCCGCGGCCGTGGGCGTCTACCCGGAGCCGCTGGCGCCCTGGTCCGGCGTGCCGCAGGGTGTCCTGAACGAGTCCTACGCGGAGGTCGACGGGCGCTGGGGCTTCCGGCTCGAGGCCGCGCCCACCCATCCGGGCCTGATCGCGAGCGGCTATCCGTGGTGGGGAAGCGCCGGCCACCGGGCGGCGATGACACGGGCGAGCCGGACGGTGGCGTTCATCGCCATCGTCCGCGACCGCAACGGCGGCCGGATCGAGCTGGCGCGCGACGGCGGCGTGAACGTCCACTACGCGCCGGGGGTACCAGAGCGCGCGCTCCTGCGCGGCGGGATGCTGGAGCTCGTCCGCCTTCACAGGGCGGCCGGCGCCCGGTCGATCGCCCCGCTCCTCACCCCTCCGCTCCCGTGGGAGGACGGGGCGCCATTCGAGCCCTACCTCACCGAGCTGGGGCGCCGGCCGATCGGGTCGAACCGCATCCTCCTCTTCTCCGCCCACCAGATGGGAACCTGCCGGATTGGCACGAGCGCGCGCGAGAGCGTCGCGGACCCGGACGGGCAGGTCTGGGGAGTCCCGGGGCTCTTCGTCACCGACGCCAGCGCCTTCCCGACGGCCTCCGGCGTCAACCCGATGCTCTCGATCATGGCGCTGGCCCGTCGCACCGCGCAGCGGATGGCGGCGCGGTAGCAGGGACGCGGCACCGCGGCACCGCGCCGTGGCAGGTGCCGTCGCGTCCACTTGATGACCGACGGCCGGTTCGGACCCGTCGGAATCGCCCTTGGCGGCCAAGCCGGCCACCCCGAACGTTGCCTCCGAGGACCCGCTCGGAGAACTGCCATGGCCCACGCGACGTCCCGCGGCGCGTATAAGGAGCTGACCAACCGCCTGAACCGCTTCCCGCAGGGCGCCCCGCCATCCGAGCTGCTCTACCGGATCCTCGAGCTGCTCTTCAGCGAGCGCGAGGCCGCACTCGTGGCCCAGCTGCCGATCCGGCCGTTCACGGCGAAGCAGGCGGCCCGGACCTGGGGGATGGGCCTCGTCGAAGCGCGGGTCGTCCTGGACGGGCTGGCCTCGCGCGCGATCCTGCTCGACATGGAGGGGCCAGCCGGGACGGTCTACATCCTGCCGCCGCCGATGGCCGGCTTCTTCGAGTTCTCGATGATGCGCGTCCGCGACGACATCGACCAGAAGCTGCTCGCCGAGCTCTACCACCAGTACATCACCGTCGAGGACGACTTCGTCGTGCGGCTCTTCACGTACGGCGACACGCAGCTGGGGCGCGTCTTCGTGAACGAGCCGGCGCTTGTGGCCAGCGCGCAGGCGAGGGCGGACGCCAACGGCGACGGCCGACTGCGCGTCCTCGACTACGAGCGGGCGAGCGAGGTGATCCGCACTTCCGAGCACATGGGGGTCGGGGTCTGCTACTGCCGCCACAAGGCCGAGCACGTCGGCCGGGCCTGTGCCGCGCCGAAGAACATCTGCATGACCTTCGGCGGCACGGCGGATTCGCTGATCCGGCACGGCTACGCACGGCGCGTCGACCGGGCGGAGGGGATCGACCTCCTCGCGGAGGCACACGACAACAACCTCGTCCAGTTCGGCGAGAACGTCCAGAACGGCGTCGGCTTCATCTGCAACTGCTGCGGCTGCTGCTGCGAGGCGATGATCGCCGCCCGCCGGTTCGGCCTCCTGGATCCGGTCCACACGACCAACTTCATCCCCCGGGTCCGCGACGAGCTCTGCAACGGGTGCGGGAAGTGCGTCACGATCTGCCCGGTGGAGGCGATGACGCTCGTCTCCGCCAACGACCCGCACAAGCCCCGGCGCCGCAAGGCGGTCCTCGACACGGCGCTCTGCCTGGGCTGCGGCGTCTGCACCCGCGTCTGCCCCACGGACGGGATCTCGCTGGACGCGCGCGCGGAGCGGGTCGTCACGCCGGTGGACACCCTGCACCGCACCGTCCTCATGGCGCTCGAGCGGGGGCGGCTGCAGGACTGCATCTTCGACAACAGGGCGCTCTTCAGCCACCGCGCGATGGCTGCCGTCCTCGGCGTGATCCTGCGCCTGCCGCCGACGAAGCAGGTATTGGCGACCGAGCAGATGCGGTCGCGCTACCTCGTTCGCCTGCTGGAGCACGTGCAGCCGTAGGTCCGCCGCGGCTGCCCACCAGATCTCGCCGCGGCTGCCCACCACGCATGCAACCGGCCGGATGGCCCTGTGCGGCCGGAGCGGGCGTGCCGAGACTGAACACGAACCTGCGGCGACCCGTAACAGGTCCGAGCGTCATGCGTTTCACCCGTATGAACAGCGCCTCCGCGCCGGCGGTCCCGGATGACGAGCAGCCCGCCATGGAGCGGGCGCGGCCGGCAGCTCGCGCGGACGAGGCGGAGTTGGCCGCCATCTACGAGACCCGTCGCGGCGAGCTGCTCGCCTTCCTCGTCGGCATGACCCGTGACCTCGACGAGGCGGAGGACCTCCTCCAGGAAACGTTCGTCACCCTCGTCCGGGAGGCTCGCGCGGGGCGCATGCCCGACGACGTGCGGCCCTGGCTCTACCGGGTGGCCGCCAACGCGATGATCAGCCGGCGCCGGCGGTTCGCGACCTGGACGCGGCTCGTGCCCCGCCTCCTCGACCGCAATGAGCCCGAGCGACCGGAGGGCGAGGCCCTGCGCTCCGAGCGCGACGCCGAGCTCCACACCGCCCTTGCCCGGCTGGCGCCCGAGCGGCGCGCCGCCTTGCTGCTCGCCGCCCGCGGCTTCAGCGGGCACGAGATCGCGGCTGCCATCGGCCGGTCCGATGGTGCCACCCGGACGTTGATGTGCCGGGCGCGCCTCGAGCTGCGCGGCATCCTCGAGACCGCGGAGGGACGGCCATGAGCACCACGAACCGTCGCCTCCACGAGCGCGCCATGGAGCTCGCCGCGAGCGCCATCGACTTCGCCCTCGGCGGCGAAGACTCCGCAGAGCTGCAGGCCCACCTCGCCGGCTGCCCCGCCTGCGCCCGCTCCGCCACCGCCCTGCGGACCGACGCCGCCGCCATCCGCCTGCCCGCGCTGAGTCCCTCGCGGCGCGTGGACAACGCCGTCTACGCCGCGATCGCGCGTCGGGATGCCCGGACGTCGCCGCGCATCCTCGTCCTCGCGGCCGCCGCCCTTCTGCTCGTGGCCCTCCTGGGCGTGGCGGCGGCGGGGGCCTTCCTGCGGGTCTGGCCGACCCTCCCGATCGTCGTCGAGCCGACCGCGCCGGCTGTCGTGGTCGTCCCGACGCAGAGCCCCACACCCGCGCCCGCCTGGCAATCCGCCACGATCCCGCCAATGTTCGCGGGGGGCAGCTCGACTCCGGCGGCCGTGACCGTAGGTGGAGATGCGTTCGTCGCGGTGGGAGGCCGAGCGTTTCGCGACAACCAGGCGCCCAGTGGCGGGACGGCGAGCGCCTGGCGATCCCCCGACGGCCTCACCTGGGAGCCGGCCACGAGTGTCGCGGAGCTCGCCGTCGGGGACATGATCCCGACCAGCGGGCCCGAGGCCGGGCTCGTCGACGTCGCCTGGGGCCCCGGCGGATTCGTGGCTGTCGGGATCGCGCTGGAATTGGACGGCGTGGTCGGTGGCGCGTGGCACTCGGCGGACGGGCTCACATGGACGCGATCCGAGCTCCCGGACTCGACGCTTGCCCGGCCGACGGCGGTGACATGGGACGGCTCGAGCTTCATCGTCGTCGGCGTCGTCGAGGCGGAGGGTTCCCCGCGGGCCGCGGTGTGGCTCTCCGCCGATGGCCGCTCCTGGCGACGCGTGCCGGACGGCGACGCCTTCGACATCGGCGGCTACATCGACACCGGCGAGTACCGCAGCTGGGGCGGCCCGGCCGACGTCACGGCGAGCGACGACGGGTCGATCTACGCGGTCGGCGGGACGTGCGCCTGGACGGCGGGGCAGGACACGTATCCCTGCTCGCCATTCGTGATCCGCTCCGTGGACGGCGAGGCGTGGAGCACGGTTCCCGTGCCCGACGCGTCCGGGTTCGCGGTCGTGCTCGCTTCGGTCGCGGCGACGAGGACGCACGTCGTCGCGGTCTCGGGCGGCCAGGGCGAGGGTGTCGTGGTCGGAGACGAGGCGGGGTGGCGCCAGATCGAGCGACGCGGCGAGGTGCCGCTCCACCGGGTCGTCGCGTTCGGCGAGGGGTTCCTCGCCCTGTCGACGGACGGGAACAAGGTTGCGCTGTGGACGTCGGTCGACGGCGAGGCGTGGACGGCCGTCCCTGGCGTTCCCCAGCCGCCCGACGTGAACATCATCCGCGCCGCGGATCTCACGGTCGCGGGCGGGCAGGTCGTCATCGTCGGATGGGCCGAGCTCAGCTCGGCGGCCGGGATCGGGGGCTTCGCGATCGTCGGGTTCCCCCAGCAGGGCACGCCCGCGCCCCCGACGCCGACTGGGTCGCCGCCGCCACCTGCGTCCCCGCCACCGTCGGCCGTGCCGACCCCGGTCGCGGGCGCCCTGCCGGCCGCTTCCGGGGTGGTCCGGACCGCGCCCGGACCGGACGGCGGCGTCTACGTCGTGGTGAGCGACACGGGGTCCAGTTCCGTGGTCTCCCTGCTGACCGCCGGCGGGACGCCGCGGCAGGGGTGGCCGATCAGGCTCGACGGGTGGATCTGCGATGCGCCCAATGGGCCACTCATGCCGGTTGTGGCGAGCGATGGCTCCATGCGAGTTGTCTGCATCACCGAGGCGATGTCGAACGGGGTCCGCGCTTTCGCCTTCGACCCGTCGGGCAGGCCCCTGCCCGGGTGGCCGGTCGTCCTGCCGGTGAACGCCTGGGAGCAGCCGCGCATGGTGGGTGACCGCCTCCTCATCGCCGCCCATGAGAGCTCCGACCAGGAGCCCTACCCCGGGGCCTACTGGTTGCTGAGCATCGCGCCCGACGGCACCGTCCGGACGGGCGCGCGATACGAGATCACCGCCGATGCAGGCGGCTGGCCGGTCGCGATCGGACCCGAGGGGATCGCCTACCGGTCCGCCGCCGGGGAGATCACCGCGTTCGACCTCGATGGCGTGCGGGCCGGCTGGCCCGTCCGGGTCGAGGGGATGTTGTCCGGCCTCGCGTTCGGCCCCGACGCCCGAATCTACCTGACCTCGAGCGCCGATGGGTTGGGTACGAGCCGGCTGCTCGCCTTCGATCGCGATGGGCGAACCGTGCCGCTCGCGTCCGATGAGCTGGCGTTCGCGGGAGCGAGCGCGTGGAGCGGGGCCGGGCCGGAAGGCCGACCCCTGGCGCCGCTCGTGGCAGGGGACGGGACCGTCTTCGTCGTCGGCGAGGCCGAGGGTCACGCCGTGGTCACCGCGATGGACCCGTCGGGCACGGTCAAGGCCGGCTGGCCGCACCAGGCCGCGACGATGCTGCAGTGGCAGGGGAGCTGCCCGGGGGAGATCACGGGCTGTGGTGCCTGGCGATCGGTTCCCGCCGTCGCTCCCGATGGGGCGATCTACCTGCCGGTTGCTGCACCGGACGCCCAGATCGGTGGCAGCCTCGCCGCCGTCGGCACGGACGGCCAGGCGCTTCCCGGCTGGCCGATGCACCTCGCCCGACGCGGTGCGGAGTTCTGGTCGGTCGTCGTGGGGTCCGACGGGACCGTGTACGCGCTGGCGATCGAGCCGGAGGCCGGCGGGAAGTCGTCGGCGACCATCCTCGCGATCGCGAAGGACGGCACGGTGCGCTCCCGCACCACGGTGGTCGAGCCGTAGGTCGGGCGCAGGGACCGGCGGAGCGCGGCGCGCCCGACCGGAGTCGACGATGGCCAATCCTCCGTGTCATCGGCCAGCCTATATTGACTGATGTGCCAGTCAGTGGCATGATGCAGACTGAACCATCAGTCAGCAGAGGTGAGGTCGATGGCACCCCGTTCCCGGGACGGCGAGGGCGTGAAGACGGCGGCCAGGGCACGCATCCTCGCCGCGGCCCGGACGCTCTTCGCCGAGCGCGGGTTCGCCGCCTGCCGGGTGGCCGACGTCGCGCGGCGGGCCGGGATGAGCCCGGCCAACGTCTACTGGCACTTCGACTCGAAGGAGGCGATCCTCCAGGCGATACTCACGGAGGGGTTCGCAAGCCGCGAGGAGATGACCGCGGGCGTGGCGGCGGAGTACGGCCCCGCTCGCCGCAAGCTGGATCTGCTCGTGGACCGAACGATGGCCTTCTACGAGGCGAATGCGGAGTTCGCGATCATCCTCGGTGGCCTCAGGGGGGCCGGCGGTCACGAGCTGATCGGACGCCTCGGCTTCGACCTGCCGGCGATCGAGCTGCGCTCGCGGGCGAACCTTCGGCGGGTCTTCGCGGAGGCGCGCTCGGAGGGCGCCGTCGGGGATGCCGACCCGGACCTCCTCGCCGCCTTCTACCTGGCCTTCTTCGACGGCCTCCTGATCACCCGCGGCGACCTCTGGCCGGCGCTCCCGCAGGCCGCGCTCCGCGACGCTGCCCTGCGCCTGGTGGGGTATCGCCCGGCGGGCTGAGGCGACCGCCGCGCGGCGGGGGCAGGCCTTCACGGCGCGCGAACCCCGGGCCTAGACTGGCGGCCCGCGTTGTCGCGGGGCAGGCGTCGTGTGGGCCTTCATGGGGGAGGGTGGAGTGGCGCGCAGGCGCCGGATCCGGGGCATCGCCACCTGGCTCGCGCTCGCGGCATCGCTGGGCGCCGGGATCCTGTTCGTCGTCGTGCGCGGTACGACCCCATCCGACGGCGCCCGGGTCGCGTTCTACGGCGACGCCTGGTCGGCGGCGGGCGTCCAGATCGCGCCGATCGATGCGCCCGCCCCAGGTCTCGAGGGCGGCGACACAGTCACCACGGTCCAGGGCCGCTCGCTCGAGGCATGGCTCGACGACGCGACGAATCGATCGGTTGCCCGGCCCGCAGCCGGCGAGCCGATCCCCTATGCGCTCACCCGGGCCGGCGCGGCGCAGGCAGCCAGCGTGACGTGGGCCGCGCCCTCGATCGGCGGGACGCTCCTCGACGGCTGGAGCCTGATCCTCTTCTCATTCGCCTTCATCGCTGTCGCGGCCTTCGTCTTCGCTCGTCGCCCCGAGGAGCCCGCGGCGATCGCGCTCATCGTTGCCGCCTGCGGCGCGGCCGGGAGCAGCGTCCCGTGGTTCCTGGGCATCACGATCAGCGACCTGGTGCATGGTGGCCCCTTCCTCCTCTACGCCGTCGTGACCGGTCCCCTCTACATGCTGCTCTGGCCGGCCGGCCTGCACCTCGCCCTCGTCTTCCCGGTCGTGCTCCCGATCGTCGCACGGCGCCGGTGGCTGATCCCGGGCGTCTACGCCGTTGGAATGGGAGGCTACGCCCTCGCGATGCTGGTCGGGCTGCTCGTGTCGCCGACCAACCTCGACTGGGTGGGGACGTGGCCGATCGCGCAGGCGGCGGTTGTCGTGCCGCTGCTGACCCTGTCGCTCGTGCTGTTCGTCCGGAGCTGGGTTCGCACGCGCGACGAGGCGTCCCGGGTCCGGATGCGCTGGGCCGCGATCGGGCTGATCGCGAGTGCAGGAATCGGGCTGATCGCCTTCTGGATCCCGCAGCTGGTCCTCGACCGTACGCTCCTCCCGAGCTCGTGGATCGGCCTATGCGCGCTGCCGCTCCCGCTCGGCCTGGCCGCCGCGATCCTGCGCGGCCGCCTGTTCGACATCGACGTCGTCGTCAACCGCACGCTGGTCTACGGCGGCCTCACGCTCGGTGTCGTTGCGACGTACGTCGTTGTCACGTCCGCGGCCGGCGCGGTCGTCGGCAGCGAGCACGGGTTCGGCGTCTCCCTCCTCGCCACCGCCATCGCAGCGCTCGCCGCCCTGCCGTTTCGCGACCTGCTCCAGCGTTCGGTCAACCGCCTGATGTATGGCCAGCGCGACGAGCCGTGGCGGGCGATGCGCCGCCTGGGCCAGCGCCTCGAGTGGGCCGCGGAGCCGGACCGCGCCTTCCCGGCAATCGTCGAGACGGTGGCCGAGGCTCTGCGCTTGCCCTATGTGGCCCTGGAAGTCATCGACGTCACCGGTGAGGACCCGATCGTCGCCGAGGTCGGATCGCGCCAGCCCGCCGTTGCGACCATGCCGCTGGCCCACGGCGCCGAGCCTGTCGGCCGGCTCCTCCTCGGGATTCGCTCCGGCGAACGGGGCTTCCGGGCTGACGAGCAGGGGCTGCTTGAGGACTTGGCGCGTCAGGCCGGGGCAGCCATCCACGCTCTCCGCCTGCGCGACGATCTCGCGCGGTCGCACGAGCGTCTCGTCATCGCGCGCGAGGAGGAGCGGCGGCGCCTCCGTCGCGACCTCCACGACGGGCTCGGGCCGACACTCGCATCGATCGGCCTGCGCGCCGAGGCCTCGGCCGAGACGCTCTCCTCCGATCCGGCGACTGCCCGCCGCCTGCTCGACGAGCTCGGTGGCGAGGTGCGCGCGGCGCTCGCGGACATCCGCCGCCTCGTCGATGGCCTGCGACCACCGGCGCTCGACGAGCTGGGGCTCCTCGTCGCGATCGAGCAGCAGGCCGGGCGCCTGGAGGGCGGCGCAGGAGTGGCGGCGGGGATCAGGATCATCGTCGACCGACCCGCCGAGCCGTTGCCCGAGCTCCCGGCAGCCGTCGAGGTGGCGGCGTATCGGATCGTTGTCGAGGCCCTGACGAATGTCGTGCGCCACGCCGACGCGCGCACCTGCCAGGTGCGGATTCGGGCGGCCGAGGATCTCACCATCGAGGTGGACGACGACGGGCGCGGGCTCCCGCGCGACCAGCGTCCAGGGACCGGGATCGAATCGATGCACGGGCGCGCCGCCGAGCTCGGCGGGACCCTGGCGATCGTGCCGCGTCCCGGGGGCGGCGTGCGGGTCGTGGCCCGGCTGCCGATCCGGGCGGTGGCGGGGTCGGCAGCAGAGCCCACCCAGGGGGCCGGGTCGGCCGCAGAGCCCACCCAGGGGGCCGGGTCGGCCGCAGAGCCCGCGCCGCCCGCGGATGGGTTGGCGGCTCCATGACTGATCTCGACGCGGTGACGCGCGTCCTCATTGCCGACGACCACGCGTCGTTCCGATCGGGGCTCGGCGCCCTTCTCGGGACGGCCGGCGACATGACAGTTGTCGGCGAGGCCGGCACAGGCGACGAGGCCGTCGCCAGGACCATCGCGCTCCAGCCCGATGTGGTGCTGATGGACCTGAACATGCCCGGCATGGACGGGCTGGAGGCAACGCGCCGGATCGTGGATGCGGCGCCGCATGTCGCCGTGCTGGTCGTCACGATGTACGACGACGACGACTCCGTGTTCGACGCGGTCCGTGCCGGGGCCCGGGGCTACGTCCTGAAGGGCGCCCAGCGTGCCGAGATACTCCGCGCGGTGCGCGCCGTCGTCGCTGGGGAGGCGATCTTCGGACCCGGCGTCGCGCGGCGCGTGATGGCCTACTTCGCCCGACCTCGCCCGGCGCTCGACATTGCTGCGTTCCCCGAGCTGACCGAGCGTGAGCGCGAGATCCTCGACCTGGTAGCACGCGGTCGCTCGAACCCGGAGATCACGGTCGGGCTCGGACTGTCGCCCAAGACCGTGCGCAACCACGTGTCCAACATCTTCTCGAAGCTCCAGGTGCGCGACCGCGCCGAGGCCATCGTCAGGGCGCGCCAGGCCGGGATGGGCGGCGAAGCCGGCCGCCCGGGCTGAGGGCAGCCCGCCGCAGCGAATCGGGACATCGATCGGGACGCTGGTCCCATGACTCCGGGACGGGTGCAGCCGCAGGCTTGCCGACGGGGGACATGACGCCACCCAAAGCAGCCGAGTCAGTCACTGGCGATGAACTCTGGTGACCGATGTGCGCACAGAGAGGTCCAACTCGATGTCGGGTATTTCCATCGAACCATTCAGGCCGGACATGACGCCCGAGGCGTCACGTACCCTGGCACGAGCCTTCGTCACCAACCCGGTGCATCTCGTCGCCTTCGGTCCCGATCAGCTTCGCAGGAACGAGGCATTCTTCCGGACAGGGCTCGCGGCCATGAAAGGCCCGAAGCTCGTGGCCCTCGAGGGCTCGCAGATCCTCGGGCTGATTCACTGGGTCGGTTCTCCAGACTGTCAGTTCTCCGGAGCCGAGAAGCTCAGGATGACGCCCGCGATGTTCGCCGGCTTCGGTCTTCGCTCTGCGTTGCGCGTAAGTTCCTGGCTGTCCGCGTGGTCGAAACACGACCCCAGCGAACCTCATTCGCATCTCGGCCCGATCGGCGTCGACCCAGGTGTCCAGGGCCGAGGCATCGGCCGGCAGCTGATGGATCGGTACTGCGAGGAGCTCGATCGAACCGGGACGGCGGGCTACCTCGAGACCGACAAGCCCGAGAACGCGCGGTTCTACGGCCACTTCGGGTTCGAAACCACGGGCGAGATCCCGGTGCTGGGCGTTACGAACTACCTGATGTGGCGCAAGGCAAGATCGTCCGCGGTCTGACCAACTCCCGCCGTCCGCGCTGGCATCTGGCGCGTCGGCGCTCCGGAGGACACGACCCTTGATCCGAACGTTCGCACGAGCCGCCCACCCGATCGTCACCGTGGTGTTCGTCGCCTGTGCAGTCGTCGAGGCGGCCTGATGGTCACCCTCGGCCGATGGGCCTACGACCTGATGTATCGGTTCGGTGCCCCCTGGGAGGGGGCCGACCGGGTCGAGCTCCGGGCGCTGGTCGCGGACGGACGGTGCGCGCCCGAGACGCTCCGGAGGCCCGGCGAGCCGGCCGCCCGCGCCATCGACCTCGGCTGCGGGGCCGGCGGCGTGTCGCTCGAGCTCGCGGAGGCCGGCTTCGCCGTCACTGGCGTGGACTTCTCCCCGGTCGCCCTGGCGAAGGCGCGTGCCGCGGCGAAGAAGCGTGGCCTGGGGCCCGAGCGAGTCACGTTCGTTCCCGGCGACCTGACGGCAGGTCACGTGCCGGGTGTCGTCGGTCCGTTCGACCTGCTCGTGGACTACGGGACCCTCGACGACCTCCCCGAAGCCGGCCGGCAGGCGATGGCGGTCTACGTCACCAACCTCGCCCGGCCAGGCTCGCGTTTCTTCCTGTTCGCCTTCGCGGGTCGCCCCGAGGACCTGCCGCGGATGAGCTTCGGCGGACCGTCGAGGGCGTTCCCCGGGCTGGTCCCGGGTGAAGTGGAGCGGCGGTTCGAGCCGGAATTCCGGGTCGAGGTGATCGACCCTCCGAACCAGACACGCCACATCGCGACCTATCTCCTCGAGCGATTGGAGGCCACTCATGCCTGACGGCCTGACGGTCGGCGCAGCACTCCTCGTGGCGGGCCCGGTCGTCGTCACGATCTGCCTGTCCTCTCCACGCTTCTGGCGGGTCTGGACGGTGGCCCGGGAGGAGCACCTGGCGCTCGTGGCCGCCCACCGCTTCGCCTGGTCGATGGCCAACGTGGGGTTCACCACGGCGACCGTCCTCACGGCCTCCGGGCTCCTGGTCCTCGCCGGGTCCGTCGAAGTGGCCGAGGGACCGAGAGCGGTTCTGCTGGCCGGCGCCGTCGCCTACGCGATCGGGGGCTCGCTCTGGTGCGCCGTCCTGGCGATCCGGAACCGGACGACGCCCGCGCTCGCCCAGATGGTGGCGGACGGCACGCGGACGGAACCTGCCGAGACGTTGCTCGGAAACGCGATGGGCGGCCTGTTCTCGACGTTCATGCTCGCATCCGCCGCGGCGCTCGTCGTGATCGGGGCGACGCTCGCGCTGGGCGGCGTCGTGGCGGCCCCTGTCGGCTGGGTCGCGACCCTCATCGCGGCCGGGGCATTCGGGCGCTTCATCACGTCCGGCGACGTGATCCCGGCGGTTATCTATGGCCCGACGCTGCTCGTCGGGATCGCTCTGCTGGTGGGCTGGTCATGAGCCAGGACGAGATGGATACAGGGGGTGATCAGATGACGACAACTCGCGCCGAGACGGCGAGCTCGCAGGCAACGGTGCTGCGATGGGGTGGCTTGACTGCGAACGCGACCGGCGTCATCGCGGTCGTCGGCATCGTGGTCCTCGTCGCGATGCCTCTGCGACGAGCGGAGACCGCCGAGCAACATCGTCTGGCCATCGCCACGGAGGGATCGCGCAATGTATGAGCTGGTCAAGTACGTGCACATCCTGTTCGCCGTCGTCTGGGTGGGCGGCGCGTTCTACGCTCAGCTCCTCGCGATCCAGGTGGCGCGATCGTCCGATCCGGCCGACCTCCCCAAGCTGGGACGGCATATCGAATTCCTGGGAACGCGCGTCTTCCTGCCCGCGTCGATCCTGCTGTTTATCGCGGGCGTGATCATGACCACGCAGCGCTGGGCGTTCCAGCAGACCTGGATCTCGATCGCCATCGTCCTGTGGCTCGTTTCGGCGTTGGTCGGCTCGATGTACCTCGGTCCGCGCTCCAAGCGGGTCGCCCAGCTCTTCGAGGCTGAGGGCCCGGCGTCGGTGGCCGGCCGAGCGCTTCTGGGCCGGCTCTTCCTCGTCTCGCGCCTCGAGCTGGCGAGCTTCCTGGTGATCATCGCCCTGATGGTGGCCAAGCCGACTCTGGGCGCTGCCTGAGCCCGGGCGCGTGTCGGGGGCGCGGAAGAGCCCGCGCGGCCGGGCGGCGCGTCGACCGGTTGCGCCCGGGTGCCGTCAGATGACGCCGGAGGCTCGCAGCTCGGCGATCTCCTCGGTGCTGAAGCCGAGCAATGCCCCGTAGATCCGGTCGTTGTCCTCGCCGACCGTCGGCGGCGCCTTGCGCACCGAGCCCGGCGTGGCGCTGAGCTTCACCGGCAGGCCCCCGACGACGAGCGGACCCAGGGTCGGGTGCTCGATCTCCACGAGCATCTCGCGCGCCGCGATCTGGGGCGAGGCGACGGCGTCGGCGACCGAGGCAACCGGGCCGAACGGGATTCCGGCGGCCGCCAGCACCTCGGACGCCTCGCCGACCGAGCGCGCCTCCGTCCATCGAGAGACGGCCGCCTCGAGCTCGTCGACCGCGGTCATTCGCCCGGCCACGTCGCGGAACCGCTCGTCGGCCACCAGGTCGGGTCGTTCGATCGCCGCGCAGAGGCGGGGGAACAGGGCATCCGTGCCGCCGTGGACGTAGAGGTACCCGTCACCAGCCCGGAAGACATTGGCAGGGCTCGAGAACGGATCGCGGGATCCGCCGCGCACCGGCGACAGGCCGAGCATCGCGACCTCGAGAGGGCGTGTTCCGAGGCATGAGAAGAGCGCGTCGAGCGAAGCGACGTCGACGAGCTGGCCCGCGCCCGTGGACTCCCGCGCGCGCAAGGCGAGCAGGGTGCCGATCGCCCCGTAGAGGCCGGCCAGGTGGTCGGCGATGTAGGTGCCCGTCAGCGTCGGCGGCCCGTCCGGCTCGCCCGTCAGGCTCATGAGGCCGGACGTCGCCTGGGTGATCGCGTCGAACAGCGCCCGGTGCGCCAGGGGCCCCGTCTGACCGAAACCGGAGAGCGACGTGACGACCAGGCGCGGGTTGAGCTCGTGGAGCCGGGTCGCCCCCAGGCCCATCTCGTCGAGCGTCCCCGGCCGGTAGTTCTCGACGAGCACGTCGGAGATCCGCACGAGCCGTTCGAGGATGCCTGGCGCGGCCGGGTGGCGCGTGTCGAGCGTGATCCCGTGCTTGTTGCGGTTGTAGGCCATCGCGTAGACGCTTTCGCCCTTGTAGAGGGCCCCCTGGTCGCGAGCGTCCTCGCCGCGCGGGCGCTCGAGCTTGATGACCTCGGCACCCATGTCGCCGAGCATCTGGGCGCAGAGCGGCCCGGCGATGAAGCGGCTCAGGTCGAGGACGCGAATCCCGTCAAGCGGGGCGGGCATGGCTCGTCACCTCAGGTTGCGGGCTCCCCACGGCGCACCCGATCGCGTCACAGGATGTCGCCGCCGATGCAGTCCCAGCGGTCGAGCTCGAAGAGCACGCGCGGCGTGTCCTCGCGAAGCGCCCGGGAGATCAGGTGATAGGGGCTGCGGCTCCGCGGCACCGTCAGCCGGGTGCCGGCGGCACGCAGGGCGTCGCGCAGGGGCGAGGCCGGGGACGTCACGACGTGGACGAGGCCCACGCCCGTTCGGCTCACGGCACCGGCCCAGCGCGCCAGGAGCTCCGGCACGTCCTCGCCATAGGCCGCGAGGAGGGCCACGCCCCCGACGCCGCGCAGCCGCACCGGCCGGTAGACCACGAGGCCGCGGATCTCCTCCCCGTCGCGCCACGAGCCGAACCAGTACCGGCGGAAGGGGTGCTCGGCGAAGCGGTGGCGGATCGAGGCCGGGGTCGCCACGTAGCGGACGAACCCGCCGTCGTCCGACGGGAGGTGGAGCGGCCCGTCCGGCCAGTCCTCGCCGAGCGCCAGCGGTTCCGGGTAGCGCCGGTGCGAGAGCACAACCACCGTGGAGGTCATCGGGCCCAGGACCTGGTACGCGTAGGAGCTGCTCTTGCGGGTCACCGCCAGGCCCCCAGCGCTCGAGAAGCCGACGCCCGCGATGCAGCCGCGCTCGGCGATCATCTCGTGGACCGGCCCGGCGACGGTGTCAAGCAGGCCCCGGCCGCGATACGCCGCGTCGACGGCCATGTTGAGGCCCATCCCGGCCAGGGCGGGTTCGGGCAGCCCCGGTACGTGGAGCCGAAGCAGGCGGCAGTTGTACTGGGCGACGAGGCGGTCGCCGTCCCAGGCGCCCCACGTGACCAGCTCGAAGCCCCGGTGGAACCAGAGCAGCAGCTGCTCCATCTGCTCCGGTGTCCGATCGAAGGAGGTCGCGAGGAGGCGCGCCCACGCCGCGCGATCGTCGAGTGTCAGCGACCGGTACTCCACGGTCGCCAATTGTGACACCGGCGACGGCCGCGCCCGGGACCTGGCCGCACGACGCCCCGGCGCGACGCCCGAACCGCCTCGATGGCGCCGAGCGCGTGGATCAGCCGGCCCGAAGGCCGTCCGTCAGCCCACGGGCTGCTTGCCGTCGCGGCCACGGCCGAGCTCACCGCCGACGGCAGCGGCGCCGTGGACCGCGGACCAGGCCGTGACGGCATCGGCGAGCG
>Ga0315271_10000174_pt1 | contig 31919 bp, 27 predicted proteins | sample C3_top_MG_FD_204664 | JGI IMG/M metagenome (GOLD analysis project Ga0315271, IMG submission 204664) | Sediment microbial communities from Yellowstone Lake, YNP, Wyoming, USA - C3_top | ecosystem: Environmental > Aquatic > Freshwater > Lake > Sediment | place: USA: Wyoming | collected 2017-08-01
AGCTCCTGGATGCCTTCGCGGGCCGCGACGGAGTAGGAGTTGGAATCGTCGTAGCCGGAGGCCGCGATGACCTTCTCGTACGTGAGGAGGGCCTTCGTGGGCTCCTTCAGCGCGTAGTGATACGTGTGGGCCACGGTCATCCGGGCCTGCAGGTCGTAGGGATTCAGCCGGAGGATCTTCGCGAGGAAGACGAGCGCGTCGGAGTAACGCTCCTCCTCCAGGGCGACTTCCGCTCTGTGGCGGTAAAGCGCCACTTCCTCTTCGAGAGTGAAGTCCTCGCGTCCCGAAGCGCCGAACGGCGTGCGGAACGAACGAAACAGCTTTTCGATCATTGAGTCTCCTGATCGTCCCCGAAGCTGTGGGGTGCTTTGTTCATACCCACGATAGGTTGTGGTTAAGGTACGACTGTCTAGAACCGAAATCAAGAGAGAACCCGAAAGAAAGAAGGAATTTCTTTGAAGGTGCCTTCTTTATTTCGGCTACAGCGAATACAAGTGGGAGCGGCATCGCTCGCGTTAGGCAGACTTCGCCCTTCGCCTATTTTCATTCGAAGGAACTAAATCTCTATTTATTAATTACTTACGTCTGTTTGCGGCGTATTCGGCGGCGAGGAGGAACCCCTCGCGCGAGGCCGTCTCCGGGAAGGAAGCCGCAATCTCGCGGGCCCGCTCGGCGTGGGCTTCGGCCATGGCGTGCGCCCGATCCAGCGCGCCGAGGCGGTGGACGATCTCGAGGATCTGCCCGGGCCGCACGGAGTCGAAGCCCTCTTCCTTCACGACCGTCTCGATGAGCCTGCGTTCGGCGCGCGTCGCCTGGGGCAGGCAGAGGATGAGCGGAAGCGTGAGTTTCCCTTCCTTGAGGTCGGACAGGACGGGTTTGCCGAGGTCGGCTTCGTTCGCCGTGTAGTCGAGCAGGTCGTCCTGCAGCTGGAACGCGATTCCGAGCGAGAGGCCGTATTCCCAGAGGCGTTCCCCCCACGTGTCGCTGCCTACCCCGAAGGCGTCGGCGACGAGGTACGACGGGATCTTGCAGGCGCCCGCGAAGAGAAGGGCCGTCTTCCGCCGGACGATGTCGAGGTAGCCCTCGAGCGTGAGGTCGAGGAGCCCGCGCCGCTCGGCGCCGATGATCTCGCCCTCCGTCATGCGCAGCGTCACGTCCGAGAGAACGCGCAGGACGCGCAGATCGCCTTCTTCCAGCGCGATTTCCATGGACTTCATGTAGAGGAAGTCGCCGAACAGGACGGTCAGCTCGTTGCCCCAGCGTCGGTTCACGCTGGTTCGCCCGCGGCGGGTCTCGGCGTCGTCGATGATGTCGTCGTGGACGAGCGTCGCCGTGTGGATGAACTCGATCATGGCGCCGTAGCGCACGTCGCGGTCGCCTTCGTACCCGAACATGTGGGCGCCCAGGAGAAGCAGCGCCGGGCGGATGCGCTTGCCGCCGCCCTCGACGAGGTAGTCGCCGATCAGGGCGATCGTCGGAATTCCGGACCGGGTCCGGTCGATGAGGACGGTCTCGACCTCCTTGAGCTTCGCCTCGATGGGGGCGAGCGCCCGGAGGAGGCGGCGGCCGTTCTCGCGCTCCTCTGCCGGGAGCGTCGCGACGAGAAGGCGGTCCTTGAGAGAGGTCTGGCTCATACGCGAGGGGCGCATCTTACCGCCCCTTCCGACCGGCTTACGCCCGGTAGAGGGGGCGGGATGGTCTAGCCCCGGAAATTCGTGAACTGGAGCGAAATGCCGAAATCGGCGCCCCGGAGGAGGGCGATCACGGCCTGCAGGTCGTCCTTCTTCTTGCCCGAGACCCGGAGCTGGTCCCCCTGGATGGAGACCTGGACCTTCAGCTTGGCATCCTTGATCGCCTTTACGATTTCCTTCGCCTTTTCCGTCGCGATGCCCTGCTGGATCGTGACGACCTGGCGCACGGTTCCCTTCGACGCGGGCTCGACCTTCCCGTACTCGAGGGATTTGAGGGAGACGCCGCGCTTGACGAGCTTCGTCTGGAGGATGTCGTTCACGGCCTTGAGGGCGAAGTCCGTGTCCGCGGTCAGCGTCAGCTCGCGCTCTTTCTGCTCGATGCCGGCGGACGAGCCCTTGAGGTCGTAGCGCTGCGCGACCTCTTTCTGGGCCTGAGCGACCGCGTTCTGGGCCTCGGGGAGGTTCACTTCGGAGACGACGTCGAAGGTGGGATCGGCCATGGGATCACTCCGTGAGGATCTTCGTCCCCTCGGGCGGGGAGAGGGCGAAGTCCGAGTCGGGGCGTTTCACCCCGGGAATCTTCTGCGTGAACGTGAACGTCGTGCGGTTGCCTGCGTTGTCCACCAGGACGAGGCGCTTCACCTCGCCGGTCGCGGCGAGCGTCAGGAGGGAGACGGATTTCAGGCCCCCGGGTTTCTTCGGGGTGAGGACGATTTCGACGAGGCCGTTGTCCGCGGGCGTCTCGGCGGCGACGTACCGCGCGAGGAGGGCCTCGGCGGACTCGAGAAAGACGATCGGGAGGCGCTCGCGGTCGCCGGGGGCGAGCTTCCTGACGACGAGCTGCCGGTCGGCCGCGACGTACTGGCGCCCGGCCGTTCCGTCGAACGTGAAGACCTTGCCCTCCGGCCCGTCGTAGTCGAACCGCACGCGGTCGGGCGCCTGCAGGACGAGCTTTCCCGTCTCGGGCGCGGTTTCCGCGAAGCCGGCGGGGGCGTACGTCTGGACGAACGTGCACGACACGGAACCGGGCGTCCCGTACGCGGCGCGGATCTTCGCGAGGGTGCCGACCGGCGCGAGGAGAAGAAGGGCGAACAGCGCGGCGTACATCAATGCCTGAAGTGCCTTTTCCCGGTGAACACCATCGCGATGCCCGCGGAGTCCGCCGCGGCGATGACGTCGGGGTCCTTCACGGAGCCGCCCGGCTGGATCACCGCCGTGACGCCCGCGCCCGTGAGGACCTCGAGCCCGTCGGGGAACGGGAAAAACGCGTCCGACGCCGCGACGGCGCCCTTTGCCCTGTCGCCGGCCTTGCCCGCCGCGTCACGGCACGCGTCCACGCGGCTCGTGCGGCCGCCGCCGATTCCGTACGTCGCCGTCTCACCCGCGACGACGATGCCGTTCGACACGACGCCGCGCAGGACGAGGTTCGCGAACCGCATTGCACGCGTCTCGGCGACCGTCGGGGCGCGCTTCGTGACGACCTTCCACGCCGTCTCCTCGTCCGGGAGGAGGTCGCCCTCCTGAACGAGGAGGCCGCCGTCGATGCCGCGCGCCTCGAGGCGGGGGCGCGGGCCGGTTTCCGGCGTGACCGTGAGGACGCGCAGGTTCGGCTTCTTCGCGAGGACGGGCTTCGCGTCCTCGGTCACGGCGTGCACGACGACGACCTCGAGGAAGCGCGACGTCAGCGCCGAAGCGGCCCTCGCGTCGAGCGTCCCGGTGTAGGCGACGACGCCGCCGAAGCCTGCGATCGGGTCCGACGCCCAGGCGGCATCGAAGGCCCCGGCCATCGTGGCGCCTGTCGCCGCGCCGGACGGAATCCGGTGCTTGACGATCGTGAGCGCGTCCGGCCCGACGACGCGCGACGTGTAGAGCGCCGCGTCCGCATCGAGGAAATTGTTGTACGAGAGCTCCTTGCCCTGGACGAAGGCGTAGCGGGAAAGCGCCGCCGGGTGCGCAGCGGCGTCGGCGTAGAGGGACGCCTTCTGGTGCGGGTTCTCGCCGTAGCGGAGGGGGGACGCGAGCGCGTACGAGAGCGAGAGGCGCTCGGGAAAGGCCTCGCCCGTTTGCCCGGAGATCCACCGGGCGATCGCGGCGTCGTACGCCGCGGTGCGGCGGAAAACCTTCGCGGCAAGCTTCGTCCGCGTCTCGTCCGTGAGGGCGCCGCCGTGGGCGGCCATCTCCGCGGCGACGGCGGGGTAGTCCGCCGGATCGCAGACGACGCCGACGTGCGCGTGGTTCTTCGCGGCTGCGCGCAGGAGGGACGGCCCGCCGACGTCGATCTTCTCGATCGCCTGCGCGAACGTCGACCCGGTCCTCGCGACGGTGTCCTCGAACGGGTAGAGGTTCACGACGACGAGGTCGATCGGGCCGACGCCGTTCTCGCGGGCCTCGGCGCGGTGCGACTCCTCGGAGCGGTTGAAGAGGATGCCGCCGAAGAGCTTCGGGTGGAGCGTCTTGACGCGCCCGCCAAAGACCTCGGGGAAGCCGGTCAGATCCGAGACGTTCGTCACGGCGAGGCCCGCGGAGGAGAGGTGCTGCGCCGTGCCGCCGGTCGAGAGGAGGCCGAAACCCTGCGCAACGAGCGCGCGGGCAAAGTCGACGAGTCCGGTGCGGTCGGAGACGGAGAGGAGCGCGAGGCGGGCGGTCACGGCTGGTAGGGTCCTTTCGCTTCCGGGTACTGCGTCACGATCGACGCGTCGCCGCCGGCCGTCTTCCACGTCCACACGAGGAGGCGCGCCGTCAGCGTGACGGCAGCGGCGCGCCGCTGGGCCGCGGTCGCGGCGGGGAGCTTCGCCGCAGCGAGCGTCTCGGGCGCCGCGAACGGGTCGGCGGAGAACCCGAGAAACGGCGAGGGGCCGGGCGTCCCGGGGGCGTCGGGCGCGTAGACCATCGCGGCCGCGTGCACGATCGAGCCGGCCGCGTAGGCGACGTCCGCGAACGCGGAGTGGCGCCGGATCGCGGCCGCGAGGGAGCGCGTGTCCTTGGCCGCGGCCTGGCGGTGCGCGGGGTCTCCCGGCGCGAGCGCGTCGGCGGCGGCTGCGTCCGAAACGCCCTGCATGAGCCTCTTTCCGTGCTTCGCGAGCTGCCGCTTGAAGTCCGGCGGAGCCCAGGACGCGGCCTCGGCCGCGATCCGGGCCTCGTCCGAGACGCTCCAGCGGACGGGTTCGGCCGCGCGGGCGGCGGGGGCGGTGAGCGCGAGGGCGAGTGCGGCGGAGAACGCGCGGCTCTTCATGGCGGGCGGATTGTACGGGGCGACGCGCCGCGCGCGGGGGGTCAGAAGATCTTCAGGACGTTCAGGGAGATGACGACGCCGCCAAAGCCCCGGTTCCGGCCCGCGACGGGCGTCCCGGCGTCGATCCTGACGAGCGTCGCCCACGGCCCCGCGAACTCGCCGGAGATCCCCGCGCCGCTGAAGTAGGCCCAGTCCAGCCCCGCGGCGGCGTCCTTCACCCGCGCATCTTCGTAGATCGCCTCGAGGCGGAACGCGCTCCCGATCACGTACCCGTACGCGACCTTCGAGGTGATCGCCTCTTCGGCGCGGAGCGCGCCGGAGCGGAAGCCTCGGAGCGACGTGCCCCCGAAGAATCCGAACGTGTACTTCGAGAAGCGGTCCGTGTTGTCGGAGCCGAGGTAGCCGACGGACGCCCGGATCCGCTGGAAGCGCGGAAGGTAGAAGTCCTTCTGCAGCTCGGCCCCCCAGGTCGTGAACGAGTCCTTGCCCGGGGAGTAGTCGGGGTTGCCCGCGTAGCCCCACGGGTCCCACTGCGAGCGCTTGCCCCACGCCCAGCGGCCCGTGAGCGCCCAGCCGCGCCAGTCCCACGCGAGCTGGCCCTCGACGCGCGTCAACCAGTGGTTCGACGGGATCACGAACGCCGGCGAGGTCTCCGTGTCGTCGGCCGCGAAGTCGCGGTGCGATTCGCTCACGGTTCCCGTCAGCTTGAGATGGCGCGCGAGAGGCACGCCGGCCTTGAACGCCGCGGCGAACGAACGGCTCTTCACGCGCTGGGACTTGTCCTCCTCGCCGTCGACGAAGACGGCGTCCGTGCCGCGGATCGCGATGCCGAAGACGTCGACGCCGACGTCCACGGGCGACCCGAAGAGCCGCGGCTGGCTCCAGGACGCCGCGAGGAGGACGCCGCCGAAGAGGACCTGGACCTGGTCGTGCCGCTTGCTCGCGTCGAGGTCGATCCAGTAGACGCCGAGGAGCGGGAGCGGGTAGTCGTACGAGCCATCGTAGAAAAGGCCGGCGAGGCCGAAGAGCTTGCCGCGCTTGCGGTCGTCCGTGACCACGCGGCCGCCGTCCTTCGTCTTCTCGAGGTAGCGGACGCCCTTCTCGGTATCGCGCACCATCGTGTCCTTCGACGCGAACGCCTCCTCACGCTCGGCGCGGAAGGACGCGTCGTCGAATCGGACGTCCGTGAGCACGCTCTCACGCTCGATCACCGTCGTGCGCGAAAACGTCTTCAGGATCCACTGGCCCGTCGTGCGCGTCGGGAAGCGGAGCGGCGGCCCGCCGTCGGGCGCCGGGACGTCGGTGAAGTCCGATGTCTCGTCCACGGCCTGGATCTCGGCCGTGAGGTTCAGCTGGCGGGTGCGGATTCGCACGGCCCCGTAGTCGTCCCGGCCGATCCACACGCGGCCCGCGTACGAGGGCTTGTCCGTCACGGCGACGCGCGGCTCGAAGTCGAGCCCCCAGCACGGGATCCCGTTCACCGTGTCCTCGCCGGCGAGCGCGTAGCGGTAGGCGTCGTCGAGCGTCAGCGCGAGGGGCATGTCCGAGACCTTCTCGGGCTGCAGGAGCGGCAGCTCGGGAAGCTTCTTCGCCTTCCAGCGCACGCCGTTGAAGTACGCGTCGTGCCATGCCCAGTCGAAGCCCGCGCCCTTCTCGTAGAAGAACGGCCCGGCGAGCGTGAGGTCGAGCACGTTGTTGAGGTTCGCGAAGCGGAAGCGCATCGAGAGCGAGTTGGAGGCCGAGAGCGTCTTCCAGCGCGCGTCGCGCGCGGCGCGCCACGCCTGGTGCCGGGCGAGGATCTCCTCGGCCGTGATGCCGCGCGCGGCCGCGACGCCGACCGCCGCCTTCGGAGCCTCGGCCGGCGCCTTCTCCCGCGCGGTCAGGCGCAGGGCGAGCGGGCCCTTCGCGAGGGAGAGGGTCAGACGCGCCGGGACCGCCGAGGCGGGGATCTCGAGCTTCTTCGTGGCTCCCGTCGCGAGCTCGAGGATCTCGGCGGAAGCGTAGGGCGTCGCGTCGAGCGTCAGCGTGACGGCGCCGGATTCGGCTGGCGTTCCGTCGCGCGTGCCGGGCGCGAGGACGACGCCGCCGAGGTCGACGCCCGACACGACGCGGAACGCGTCGCGCGCCGACCCGTCGGGCGCGGTGACGGAGGCCGAGCGCGTGTCGGGCCCGAAATCGCCTGCAACGATGCGCCCGAACCGCTCGAGGATGGCGTCCTCGGCCGCCGGCCACGCGGGACTCGCGACGACGAACGGGACGTTTTCCGGCGCGAGGCGCGCCGCGGCGGCGAGGAGGGCGCCGGGGGTGCGGACGGAGCCGCCAATGTCGACGAGCCCCGGCTTTCCGAAGGCGACGGAGTCGATGGCGGCTCGGACCTCTCCGGGTTTCGGTGGCGCGGAAAGGGCCACCCCGATGAAGTCGAGATAGGCCGTGTTTTCTTCTGAAAGTAAGAGCCGGGCCTCGGCGCTCACGAGATCGCCCGCGGCACCGGGAGACGCTTCGAACACGATCCGGGCTTGCGGCGCTGCGGCGCGCGCACCCGAAGACACCTTTCTAAGCAAATACGCCCGCGCCTTCGGGTCGGCGCCCGCAGGCGCTGCGAAGGAAATCGTCACGAGGTCCGCGGTCCTTGCCTCTCTCAGGATCTCGTCGAGCCCCGGCCAGAGCTCCGCGACCGTCGCCGCCTCGGCCGCGCGCACGTCCGCGGGCACGGCGGCGTCCGGCAGTTCCAGCTTCAGGCCCCATTTCCAGCCCGCGCCGTGCGCGTGCTCGGCGAGCTCACGCGCCGCCGCGACGGCCGCCGCCCGGCCTCCGGCCCATGCCGGTGGGCCGAGCTTCAGAAGGGCGCCCGGTGCGTTCGGGGAATGCGGGCCGAGAGGCAGGTCCGCGATGCGCGCGATGCGCCCGTCCGAGGGCGACACCGTAAGCCACGGAGCGACGTACGGGTGCAGCGAGGCGGCGCGCACGGCCGTCGCGGCGAGGAGCGTGAGAAAAAGAGGGAAGAGCCGGCGCCGCACGTCTCGATTCTACGAGCCCGTGCGGCGAACCGGATTCAGAGCGCGTAAATGTGGCGCCGGTCGCGCGCTACTTCTTGCCGAAGCCCTTTCCCGACTTCGGTTCAGCCGAAGGATGCGGCGTCGCGACGGTCACCGGTCCCGCCGCGAAGACGTCGTTCGCGGGGAGGCCCATGTTCGCGCGGATCTTCTTCTCGATCTCGTTTGCGATGTCGGGGTTGTCCCGGAAGAACTGTTTCGTGTTCTCCCGGCCCTGGCCGATGCGGAGGTCGCCATAGCTGAACCACGCCCCCGACTTTTCGACGATCTTCATCTCGACGCCGATGTCGACGAGCTCGCCCGTCTTGGAGATCCCCTCGCCGTAGCCGATGTCGAACTCCGCGATGCGGAAGGGCGGCGCGACCTTGTTCTTGACGATCTTCACCTTCGTGCGGCTGCCGACCACGGCGTCGCCGTCCTTGATCGCGTTGATGCGGCGGATGTCGATGCGCACCGAGGAGTAGAACTTGAGCGCGCGCCCGCCGGTCGTCGTCTCGGGGTTGCCGAACATGACGCCGATCTTTTCGCGGATCTGGTTGATGAAAATGAGCGTGGTTTTGGACTTCGAGACGACGGCCGTCAGCTTGCGAAGCGCCTGCGACATGAGGCGCGCCTGGAGGCCGACCATCGCGTCGCCCATCTCGCCCTCGAGCTCGGCCTTCGGGACGAGGGCCGCGACGGAGTCGATGACGACGACGTCCACGGCTGCCGAGCGCACGAGGGCCTCGGCGATCTCGAGGGCCTGCTCGCCCGAGTCGGGCTGCGAGACCATGAGGTTGTCGACGTCGACGCCGAGCTTCTTGGCGTATTCGGGGTCGAGCGCGTGCTCGGCGTCGATGAACGCCGCGAGCCCGCCGCGCTTCTGCGCCTCCGCGATGATGTGGAGCGTGAGCGTCGTCTTGCCCGAGGACTCGGGCCCGAAGACCTCGAGGACGCGTCCGCGCGGCACGCCGCCGATGCCGAGGGCGTTGTCGACCCCGATGGAGCCGGTGGAGATGGCCTGGATCGCCTCCTGCGGCTTGTCGCCGAGGCGGACGAGCGCGCCCTTGCCGAACTGGCGGTCGATCTGCTGCATCGCCTGCTCGAGCGCCTTGAGTTTTTCCTTGTTCACTTCGACCATGTGGTCTCCTTAAAGCGTGGCGGATTATGCGTCGGTCCGGCACACGTAGCACCGGCCTCGATTAACCTTCTAAGAAAATCTTCTCTTGGGGCGAATCGGCCTACGATCGCGTGGCCGCGCGGAAGGAACGGATGAAAGGTAGTCCCCGGTTTCCCGGAAATCAAGAGACTCGTGGCGTTCTTCGCCCCTGGCGCGAGGTGTTTGCCGAGGCACGCGTGACGACGCTGGTGTCGACGTGGTTCGGCGCAGGCTTTCTGCCGATCGCGCCCGGAACGTGGGGGAGCCTCGCCACGATCCCGATCGCGCACCTGATCGTTCTGCTGTGGGGGATCTGGGGCCTCGCGGGCTTCGCGCTCGGCGTCGCCGTCGTCGGGATCCACGCCGCCGGCGAGACGGCACGCCTCCGCGGCGTGAAGGACCCGTCCGAGGTCGTCGTGGACGAGGTCGCGGGGCAGGCGATCGCGCTCCTCCCGGTCTACGCGCTCGTCCCGGCGGACGCGGTCGTCCTGCGCGTCGGCACGATCCTTCTCGCCTTTCTCCTCTTCCGCATCCTGGACGTGTGGAAGCCGGGCCCGATCGGCTGGCTCGAGAGGCTGCCGGGCGGCTTCGGCATCATGGCCGACGACCTCCTCGGCGGCGCCGTCGCGGCCGCGATGGTCGCGGCCGGCCTCCTCCTGAAGGGATGATCCCCGACAGCCTGCGCGCCCCGGGGGTCGCCGTCCGGGAGGACGAGCCGCTCGCCGCGCGCACGACGCTTCGCATCGGCGGCCCCGCGCGGTTCCTCGTCGACGTGGCCGACGCGGACGCGCTCGCGCGCGTCCTGCGCTTCGCTTCGGCGGAGCGGCTGCCGGTCCTCGTCCTCGGCAAGGGCTCGAACCTCCTCGCTCCGGACGCGGGCTTCCCGGGCGTCGTGATCGTCCTCGGGGGCTCCTTCCGCGAGACGCGCGTCGAGGGAGCCGAGATCGTCGCGGGCGGCGGCGTCGCGCTGATGGCGCTCGCCGTCGCGGCCCGGGACGCGGGGCTGTCCGGCGTCGAGAACGTGTCGGGCATCCCGTCGTCCGTCGGCGGCGCCGTGCGGATCAACGCGGGCTCGTACGGCTCGGAGATCTTCGACGTCCTCGTGTCGGTGACCCTCGTCTCGCCGGCGGGAGAGGTCCGAACAGCCGCGGCCGCTACAGTCGCCCATGGTTACCGCTGGACGTCCCTCTGCGAGACCGGCGATGTCGTCGCGGAGGCCCGTTTCCTCCTGACGTCGAAACCATCGGCCGAGATCGCGGCGCGGATGGCCGAAGTGGCCGCGAAGCGGCGCGGCGCTCTGCCGCAACTGCCGAATGCGGGCTCGATCTTCAAGAACCCGCCGGGTCACTTCGCGGGAAAGCTCCTCGAGGAGTGCGGCCTCAAGGGCCGGCGCGTGGGCGGGGCGGAGGTCTCGCCCGTTCACGCGAACGTCATCGTGAACACGGGCGGCGCGACGGCGGAGGACGTGAAGGCCTTGATGACGGAAATGAAGAGGGCCGTGAAGGACAGATTTGGCATCGAGCTCCAGCCGGAGATCCAGATCGTGTCTCCCGCATTCACCTTCTAAGAAGATCTCCGGATCCCTCTCCTCCGTACAATGTCTCGATGGCGGAAGCGTCCGTTCGCGCCCTGATCCTCGCGGGGGGGAGCGGCACGCGCCTCTGGCCGCGCTCGACGGACTCCCGGCCCAAGCCATTCCTCGCTCTCACGGGAAAGGACTCGCTGCTGCGCGAGACGTACCGCCGCGCGGCGGCCGTCGCCGGGGCGGATCGCGTGTTCGTGTCCGGGCGCGAATCCCACGCCCCGCTCCTCCGCGCCGAGCTGCCGGAGGTGCCCGAGTCCCGCTTCGTCCTCGAGCCGATGCGCCGCAACACGGCGCCCGCGATCGCGCTCTCGGCGCTCGTCGCATGCGCCGACGACGCGAACGCCGTAATGCTCGTCCTGCCGTCCGACCAGGCCGTCGCCGACGAGGCTGCCTTCCTCGCCGCGCTCCACGCGGGCGCGGCCATCGCCGCGAAGGAGGACGCCTTCGTCACCCTCGGCATCCCGCCGACGCGCCCCGAGACGGGCTATGGCTATCTGGAGATGGCCGAAGGGCACGAAGAGAAGAGAGAAATTTCTTCGAGTGGAAGAGGGGCGGGGGCGCCGGCGGCCCGCGCCGTGAAACGCTTCGTCGAGAAGCCAGACGCCGCGAAGGCCGCGGAGTTTCTCGCCTCCGGCCGCTTCCTCTGGAACGCCGGCATCTTCCTCTTCAGGGCCTCGCACCTCCTCGAAGAACTTTCCAGAACGGCTCCCGACGTCCTCGCGGCGGCCCGCCGGGCATTCGCCGCTCGAGCGAGCGGCGATCACACCACCTTCAAAGAGTCTTTCTCTTCGTCTCCGTCGGTCTCGATCGACGTGGCGGTCATGGAGAAGGCGAGGCGCGTTCTCACGATCCCGTCGGCCTGCGGCTGGAGCGACCTCGGGTCCTGGGAAGCCGTGTTCGAGTTCCGCGGCGGGAAGCCCGGCGCGGACGTGATCGAGGGCGACGGCGCGTCCGAAGGCGGCGCCGGCAACCTGATCCTAGGCGGCGTGCGCCCCGTGCGCGTCGTCGGGCTCTCGGGCGTCGCGGTCGTCGACTCCCCGGACGGCCTCCTCGTGATGAAGCTCGGCGCATCGGACGACCTGCGCCGGGCGGTCGAGAAGGGGTTTAAATGAGCACTCCCGCAGCCGCCGCGGTCGTCGCGTCGATCGCGCGCCTCGTCGCGACCGTCCGCACGGCGTACCGCGGCCCCGCGGCCGCCGTCGAGGACGCCGTCGTCTGTCTCCTCGCCCGCGGCCACCTCCTCATCGAGGACGTGCCGGGCGTCGGCAAGACGACGCTCGCGACGGCGCTCGGGAAGTCGCTCGGCGTCGGCGTCCATCGCCTGCAGTTCACGCCGGACACGCTCCCGAGCGACATTCTCGGCCTGACGGTCTTCAACCAGCGCGCACAGGAGTTCGAGTTCCACCCCGGGCCGATCTTCACGCCCGTCCTCCTCGCCGACGAGATCAACCGCGCGACGCCGAAGACGCAGTCCGCGCTCCTGCAGGCCATGAACGAGCGCGCCGTGTCCTCGGACGGCGTGACGCGGCCGCTCCCGGAGCCGTTCCTCGTCCTCGCGACGCAGAATCCCGTCGAGTATCTCGGGACGTATCCGCTCCCCGAGTCGCAGCTCGACCGATTCCTCCTCCGGATCTCGCTCGGGTATCCGGCGCCGGAGGACGAACGCCGCCTCCTGATCGCGGGCGGCGCGGACCGCGTCCTCGCGCAGCTCCAGCCCGCGATGAACCTCGAGGACCTGAAGGCCGCGCAGGACGCGACCGAGCGCGTGACCGTCGCGGACAAGCTCATGGACTACATCCTTGCCATCGTGGCGAGGACGCGCACGGGGAAGGACCTCCTTCTCGGCGTGTCGCCGCGCGGCGCGCAGGGCTTCTTCCGCGCCGTGCAGGCGCGCGCCCTCGTCGCGGGCCGCCCGTACAGCACGCCGGACGACGTGAAGCGCGTCGCCGGTCCGGCGCTCGCGCACCGTGTCCTCGCGTCGCAGCCTGGCGCGTGGGACGGTGGCGGCGGGCGGCGCGAGCGGGACGCGATCCAGCGCCTCCTCGACGAAATTCCCGTCCCCCTCTAGTGCCGTGACGCTCCGCGCGCGCCTCCGGAAGCTCGTCGCCCCCGGGATCCTCGTGCGCGTCACGAATCTCGGGCTGGGCTTCATCCTCCTCACGCTCGTCGTCGCCGTGGCGGCGACGAACACGGGCAACAACGGCCTCTACATCCTCGTCTCGCTCTTCCTCGGCGCGCTCGTCGTTTCGGGCGTCGTCTCCCGGCGCAACGTCGAGAAACTCTCGGTCGAGCTGGAGGGCCCGCCCGAGCTGTACGCGGGAATCCCGTCGCGCTTCACGCTGCGCGTCACGAACGGGGGCCGCCTCCCGCGCCGCGCCGTCCTCGTGAAGATCTCCGGCGCCGCCGCGCCGCTCCTCTTCGGGCGCGTGGGCCCGGGGGAGACCGCCGCGCGCGGCGTGGACCTCGTCTTCCCGAAGCGCGGCCTGCGCTCGCTCGAGTCCCTCCTCGTCTACAGCGGCTACCCGATCGGCCTCTTCCGCAAGGGGCGCGTCCATCCCCTGACGGAGGAGCGTCTCGTGTACCCGGCCCCCGCGGTCGTCCATTCGGTCCCGCCCGACCCGCGCCAGGCCGAGGGTGGCGACCCGCGCAGCTTCCTGCGCGGGCGCGGCCCCGAGATCCGCAACCTGCGCGATGCGGGGTTCGGCGACGACCCGCGCGACGTCCACTGGCCGCAGACGGCCCGCCAGGGCAAGTTCATCGTGAAGGAGCGCGCGTCCGAGGAAGGGCGCGACGCGCTCGTCGCGATCGACGTCGCGCGGCCCCCGGGGGCGCCGCCCTCGTGGGACGCGGCCTTCGAGCGGTCCGTGTCCGAGGCCGCCGGCCTCGCTTTGCAGCTCCTCGCGCGCGGGAACCGCACCGGCCTCCTCCTCGGCGACGTGCTCGTCCCTCCGGGCGCGGGGCCCGCACATCGCCGCGGCCTCCTGCGCGCGCTCGCGCTCGTGGGCCCGGCCGACCGGCCCGCGGCGCCGCGGGCGCTGCCCGCGAGCGTCGCCGTGTTCCGCGCCGGCCCGAAGGGAAGGGCCGCGTGAAGCACGAGCCCGGGACCGCGCCGGGAGTCCTCCCGCCGCCGTTCCTGCGCGAGCGCGTCCTGGCGGTGGGGTCGCTCGCGCTCCTCGCGCCGGTGCCGCTCTTCTTCGCGAACGCGCTCGAGCTGCTCGTCCTTCTCGTCTACGTCCTCGCGCTCGGGCTCCTCCTCGCCCGGACGCGCCGCGGCCCGGTCCCGCGCCTCCCGAACTGGGTCCTGAACCTCGCCGGCCTCGCGTACCTGCCCGTCGTCTACTTCGACGCCCGCTACGGGAGCCGTTCGCTCCTGAAGACGATGCTCCACCTGCTCCTCTTCACGACCGTTTTCAAGCTCGCGGCGATCCGCAAGGAGCGCGATCTCTCGGTCGCGCTCGTCCTGTCGGCCATGCTCTTCGTCGCGTCGGTCTCGACGTCGTTCCACGTCGCGATCCTTCCGTACGTCGTCCTCGTGGCGTGCGTCGCGTGGACGGTCCTCGTGAAGTGGGCGCTCTGGCGCGACCTCGCGGCGGCTCCCGAGGAATGGGAGCGCGACCGCGCCGCGCGCGCGCTGCCGGGCTTCGGGCCGCTCGTCTCGTCGGTTGCGGCCGCGATGCTCCTCGCGGTACCGCTGTTTCTCTTCCTGCCGCGCCTGAAGGCCCCGGTCGTGCGCGGCGCCGAGACGGGGCGCGAGATCACGACGGGCTTTTCGGACACGGTGGACCCCGACATCTTCGGAGCACTCAAAAACAGCGACCGCGTCATGCTGCGGATCACGAGCGAGGAACCGCTGGAAGCCGGCGCGGTCCTGCGCCTCCGAACGCTCGCCCTGACGCGCTTCGAGCGCGGTGTCTGGAAGAAGCCCGAGCGCTCCGGGAATGTGCCGCCCGGGACGCTCGGCGGCGTCGTCCCGCTCGGACCGCGCCCCGGCAGCGGCGCCGCGATGACGATCGACCTGACGCCGCTCCAGAGCCGCGCCCTCCCCGTCCCGGCCGGCGCCGACGGCCTGCGGCTCTCGGAGACGTCGTTCCGCAGCCCGAGCAGCGCCCTCGTCTTCGTGGACGCCGCGCGCAACGTGAGCCTCGGCTTCGAGCCGGAGACGACGGTCCAGTACACGGTGACGACGAGCCGCCGTCCCGGGCGCGACCTCGGCCGGGGCGCGGAGGAAGACGGCCTCGCCGGGCCGGACTCCGGGGCCCTGCGCGCGTTCGCGCGCGACGCGTTCGCCGGGATCGACCCGGCGGTCGATCCGGAGGGGGCCGCGCGCGCGCTGGAGGGCGTCTTCCACCGGGAGCCGTTCCGCTACGAGCTCGACCTCTCGCCGCGCGGGCCGAAGGCGCTCGAGGACTTCCTGACGGTGCGGCGCGCGGGCCACTGCCAGACCTACGCGAGCGCCATGGCGCTTCTCCTGCGCTCCGCCGGCATCCCGGCGCGCTTCGTGACCGGTTTCCTCGGCGGCGAGATCGGCGCCTTCGGCCGTTACGTCCTCGTGCGCGGCAACAACGTGCACGCGTGGGTCGAGGTCTGGTGTGGGCCGGAGAAGGGCTGGGTCACGTTCGACCCGACGCCGGCCGCGGGCCAGCCGCAGCTCGAGCGCGTGCCGCTCTCGGCGCGCCTGAGGCAGGTGACGGACGGGATCGAGTTTTTCTACGACCGCTTCGTCCTCTCGTTCGGGCAGAGCGACCAGGCCGAGATGCTCCGCCGCCTGCGCGAGGCGATGGGCGGCGCCGCGGAGGCTCTGAAGGGAGCCGGCGCGGCGGTCGCCGGCGCGCTCGGGCGCGTGACAGGCGGCCGCGCGTGGGCGTGCGCGGGCGCGCTCGCCCTCCTCGCGGCGCTCGTCGCGCTCGCGCTGAAGCGTTTCCTCTCACGCGCGCGCTTCGGGACGCGCGGCCTCCCGCCGGCGTCGGCGGCGTACCGCCGGCTCCAGAAGACGCTCCACCGGCGCGGCGCGCCGCTGACCCCGTCGTCGGCGCCCGCCGAGACGCTCGCGGCGGCAGAAAGATTCGGTCCCGCGGCGCAGCGGCCCGCCGAAGCGATCGTCCGCGCCTACGTGCGCGAGTCGTTCGGAGGAGTTCTTGCTTCGGAAGAAGAAAGGGAACAGCTCAGGGGATTGCTGGAGAGTTTCCGGGAAGGCCTCGGCGACCGCCTCTTCACCTTCTAAGAAAATCTCTCTTTTCTCTTCCTCAATATGCGTTCTTGTGCGTGAAGCCCCAGCGCACCGTCGCCCAGAGGATCTTCACGTCGAGGCCGACGGACCAGTTCTCGATGTAGTACAGGTCGTACTCGATCCGCTTGTCGATCGGCGTGTTGCCGCGCCAGCCGTGGACCTGCGCCCAGCCCGTGATCCCCGCGCGCACGCGGTGGCGGAGCATGTACTGCGGGAACTTCTCCTTGAACTCCTTCACGAACTCCGGCCGTTCGGGCCGCGGTCCGACGAGCGACATGTCGCCCGTGAAGACGTTCACGAGCTGCGGCAGCTCGTCGAGCGAGGTCTTGCGCAGGAACGCGCCCACGCGTGTGCGCCGCGGGTCGTTCTCCTGCGTCCACTGCGCGCCCTCGTCCTCGGCGTTCACGCGCATCGAGCGGAACTTGATCATCCGGAAGAGGCGGCCGTCGAGGCCCATGCGCTCCTGCGCATAGAAGACCGGGCCCCGGTCCTCGAGCCAGATCGCGAGCGCGATGAACGGGAAGAGCACCGCGAGCGCGACGAGGCCGAGTGCCGAGAGGACGACGTCCATGGTTCGCTTGACGAGCGAGTTCCAGCCCTCGAGCGGCATCTGCGTGAGGTTGATGACGGGCAGGCCGTCGAAGTCCTCGACGCCGGCCTTGAACGTGACGTACTGGAAGAGGTCCGGCACGACTCGCAGGTCGATCATCTCGTTGCCGACGTCCTTCAGGATCGCGAGCATCGTGCGGTGCGCCTCGACGGGCAGCGCGAGGAACACGGTGTCCACCTCGTGCGCGTGGATCAGGTCGCGGACCTCGCCGGTCGTCCCGAGGATGTTCAGGCCGCGATAGTTCTCCCGGCGCTTGGCAGGGTCGTCGTCCGCGAAGCCGACGGGCTTCATGCCGGTGGCGGGGTGTTCGATGAGCTTGTCCGCGAGCGCGCGGCCCGAGTGGCCGGCGCCGACGATGAGCACGCGCCGGACTCCTGCGCCCGTCGCCCACATCGTCTCGAGGTACTTGCGGATCCCGAAACGGCCAAGAGAGACGAGGACGATGTCGAGGAAGAGGAACAGGACGAGGAGCTGTCGGCTCGTGTACGTGAAGCCGCGCCAGAAGGAGAGGATGCCGACGAGGAGGATCGTCCCGAGAGTCGCGGCGACGAGGATCGAAAGAACCTCGTCGATCGCGGAACGGTCGCGCCGGATCTGGTAGAGGCGGTGGAAGTAGAAGACGACCGGCCAGACGACGAGAAGGATCGGGATCAGCGGCGCGTAGTTCCCGAACGGCTGGCCGCCCTTGGGCGTAGGCCAGACGCTCTCGAAGCGGATCAGCCACGCCGCCCAGAGGGCGAGCACGGTCGCGAGGACGTCCGCCGTGAGGAAGACGGCCTGCAGGCGGCGAGTCTGTCTGCGGATCACACGGTCACCGGGGGCGCCATTTTACGTGGGGACTCGGCCGGGTGGGCGCGCGCCTGGTTCAGTACGCGCTGGAAGCCCGTCCGGAAGGCCTCCTGGGAGAAACGGGCCGCGTTCGCGACGGCGTTGGCGGGGTCGAGCCTCAGCGATCGCAGGCGGTCGAGGGCCGCGAGGAGGGCGGCGGCGCCGGGCTCCGGCATGAGGACGCCCGTCTCCCCGTCCCGGACCGTCTCGAGCGCGCCGCCCCGCCCGAGGGCGATCACGGGCGTGCCGCAGGCCTGCGCCTCGAGGGGCACGATCCCGAAGTCCTCCTCGCCCGGCATGAGGACCGCCTCGGCCGAACGGTAGAGCTCGCGCAGCATGGTGTCGTTGGGAGTGTCGGCGAAAACCACCGTCTCACCGGCCATCGCTTCCAGCCTTCGGCGCTCCGGCCCGAAGCCGGCGATCGTGAGGGGGAGCTTCCGGGCGTTCGCGGCCGCGATCGCGTCGTCCAGCCGCTTGTACGGGGCGAGGGCCGAGACGATCAGGAGACCGCGGCGCTCCCCGCCGGGGTCCGGCGTGTAGAACTCCGTGTCGACAGGCGGCGGGACGACCGCGGCCTCGCGCCGCCAGAGGCGCGCAATCCGGTCCTTCACGTTCGCCGAGTTCGCGAGGAACGCGTCGACGCGCGGCACCGTCGCGACGTCCCACGCCGCGAGCGGCGCCCGGGCGAGGCGGGCGGCGAGCACGACCGGCGCGGACCGCCCGCGGAAGTAGGCGTCGAACTGGTCGTGCAGGTACCGAACGGGCGTGTGGCAGTAGCAGAGGTGGAACGCTCCGGCGCCCTTCTTCGCGTTCTTGGCGACGCAGTGCGACGTCGAGATGACGAGGTCGTACCCGGAGAGGTCCCACGTCTCGGCGGCCGCGAAGAAGAGGGGGAGCAGCGTCCGGTAGTTCCGCGAGGGCGACACGAGCGACTGGAGGAACGTCGTACGGATCTCCCGCGCCTCGATCTCGGGATGCTGCGAGCCGGGGAAATGAAAGAGCGTGAACACCGGCGCGTCCGGGAACATCCGGACGAGCCCGAGCAGCACCTTCTCGCCGCCGCGCGTGCCGGTCAGCCAGTCGTGGACGAGGGCGACTCTCAGAGGACTTCCTCGTAAATGGCCGCGGTGCGCGCCGCCACTTCATCCCACGAGAACTGCCTCGCTCTCCCTCTCCCCTTCTTTCTAAGCAGATTCTTCTTCTCTTCATCCCCGAGAAGGCCGATCAACGCCGACGCGATCGTCGCCGCGTCGTGCGGATTGAAGAAGACGGCCGCCTCGCCCCCGGCCTCGTGTAGCGCGGGGAGGTCGGAACACGCGACGGGCGTGCCGGCCGCTTGCGCCTCGAGGACTGGGAGGCCGAACCCCTCCGCGAAGGACGGGAGGACGAGCGCCTCGGCCAGCGCCACGAGCGCGGGCACGTCGGCGTCGGGCACGAACCCGACCGCCTTCACGCCCTCGGGCAGCTCGCGCCCCGGCTCGACGCCCGTGAGGACGAGCGAGAGCGCGGGGTGTTCGGCGCGCACGTGCGGCCACGCGCGCAGCAGGCCCTCGAGGTTCTTGTGCGGCTTGTCGTTGCCGAGGAAGAGGAGAAAAGAAGAAACTTCTTTTGAAAGGGAATCTGGCCGGGGGAAGCGGCTCTCCAACGCCTCGGGGCCGGAGCGCGCCGGTTCGTCGTCGCGCGACGCTTCCTCGTCTCGCTCTGCCGCCACCCTCTTTCCCCATTCAAAGAACTCTTCTCTTACGCCGTTTGGGATGACCACGACCTTGCCGCCCTGCTCGGGTCCGAAAGCAAGAATCTCTTCCCGCGTCGCCTCCGACACCGCGATCACCCGTGCGGAGAGCCGCATCGCCCGCCCGACCATCCACTTCGCGTACGCGCGCTTCCACGGCGCGCCGTGCTCGGGCCGCGTGAGGTGCATGAGGTCGTGAATCGTGACCACGGTGGCCGCCGGCGGCTGGACCGGGACCACGTAGTGCGGCGCATGGAAGACGGCGGGCTTCAGGCGCGCGATGGCTCCGCGCACCGCGAAGAGCTCGGCGACCGAGTAGTGGCGCGCGTCGCAGGCCACGGGCGAAACGCCTGGCGGCAGGAGCGCGTCGCCGCCCGGGTGGACGGTTGCACAGAGGTCCCACCGCTCCTGACGCGCGAGGCCTCCGAGGAGTCCGCGGATGTAGCTGCCAATCCCGAAGTCGGCGGCCTTGCGGGCGTCCACGAGGACGCGGGGCCGCGTCACGAGAGTGCCTCCTCGAAGAGAACGCGCATCTTCCGCGCGGCGGACGCCCAGGTAAAAGTCGCCGCCCGTGCCGGCCCCTTCGCGGCGGCCCAGCGCCGGAACGCCTCGTCGTCGTGCGCGCGCTCGATCGCCGCGGCGATGGCGGCGGCGTCGCTCGGGTCGGGGAGGAGGCCCGCGTCGCCGACGACCTCGGGCAGGGACGACGCCGACGACGCCACGACCGGCGTGCCGAGCGCCATCGCCTCGAGCGGCGGCAGGCCGAACCCTTCGTAGAGGCTCGGGTACGCGAAGACGCGCGCGCCCGCCATCCAGCGGGAACGCTCTGCGCCCGCGAGGTAGCCGGCGGGCCGGATGCGCGCGGCGTGGCGCGAGGAACGCAGGCGCTCCCCGAGACCGGGCAGTCCCCAGCCCTCGGTCCCGGCCAGGACGAGCTCGGGGAAGTCGGGCCGGCGGTCCCATATCGACTCCATCGCCTCCACGAGGCGTTGGACGTTCTTGCGGGGCTCGAGCGTGCCGAGCGACAGCACGTACGGCCGCCCCTCGTTCGGGGGTGGGCCTTCCACGGGCGCCGCGGAGACGTCGACGCCGTTGTGGACGACGGTCGTTTTCGCGGCTGCGTCGGGGAAGCGGGCGACGAGGTCGCGCCGCGAGTGGTCCGAGACGGCCGCGATCCGCCTTGCGGCCCGGACGCTTCCGCCGATGAGGGGGGTGAAGCCGAGCCGGTTCTTCCACGAGTGCCACTCCGGGAAGAGGATCGGCGTCACGTCGTGGACCGTTGCGACCGAAGGCGGCCCGCCCGCGAGGGGGACGATGCCGAGGCACCCGAAGAACGCGTCCGCCCCCGCCCGGCGCGCCGCCGGGCCGGCGGCGGTCTGGAGCCACAGCGTCCCGGGAAGCTTCGCCGAAGGGGCCACGGCCACCCGGCCCTCGAGGGAGGGGGGCAGGAAGACCGGCCGCGGCGACAGGAGGACGAAGCCGTCCCCCGGCCGGTCGGCCAGCCAGGCGGTCAACAGGCCCTCGAGGTAGCGTCCGACGCCGGTCGGCCTCTCCTCGAGCGGCCGCGCGTCGACGGCAATGCGCATCCGGTCCATGTTATATTCCGCGGCTCCTCTTCGCTGAGGAGACTCCCTGCATGGACCTGAATCTGGAAACGGCTTTCGACGAGCCGGTCGATCTTTCTCATGAATTCGAGATCCCGAGCGGACGTCTCGAGAGGCCGGAGCTTCTCTCGCTGTCGCCGGTCTCGTTCACGGGGCGCCTCGAGAGGGTCGACCTCGGCTTCGTCCTGACCGGACGCCTTGCGTTCTCCGGCGTGGTCGCCTGCGCGCGGTGCCTCGCCCCCGTGCCGTTCGTGCGCAAGGAGGAGGTCTCCTGGACCTTCATGCCCGCGCATGTGAAGCCGGTGGAGAAACCCAAGGCGGTCAATCCGGCCGACGGCAAGCCCGCCAAGGCCGGCAAGGGCGCCGAGAAGAACGAGGACGACGACGGGGACGAGCTCTCGGCGGCCGACCTCGACGTCCTCTATTACGAGGACTTCGTCGTGCCCTTCAACGCTCTCGTCGAGGAGCAGCTGCAGCTCGAGCTGCCGATGAAGGCGCTCTGCCGGGACGACTGCAAGGGCCTCTGCCCGCAGTGCGGCTCCGACCGCAACGCGGCCCCCTGCGACTGCGCGCCGCCCCCGGACGAGCGGTGGAAGTCGCTCAAGGCGATCCTCGAAACGGACGAAAAGAGCTGAAAAGAACGAGCGGACCTTTCCGGCCCCGCACCGACCACAGGAGACGACGATGCCGAACCCAAAGCACCGACACAGCAAGACGCGCCGAGACCTGCGCCGCGCGCACGACTTCCTGAAGCCCAAGCAGACGTCGAACTGCCCGAACTGCGGCATCGAGAAGCTGCCGCACCGCGTGTGCGCGGCCTGCGGCTGGTACAAGGGCCGCGAGGTCACGACCGGGGCCACGAAGTAGCTTGACGATCGCCGTCGACGCGATGGGGGGCGACCACGCCCCCCGCGTCAACGTGGAGGGGGCGGTCGCAGCCGCGATCGACTTCGGCCTCGACACGCTCCTCGTGGGGCGGCGGAAAGAGGTCGAGTCCGAGCTCCTCCGCACGGGTTACACGGGCGGCCGGGTGGGCGTCGTGGACGCGGACGAGGTCGTCCTCTTCGACGAGCCCTCCATCACCCCGATCCGCAAGAAGCGACGCGCGTCCATCCGCATCGCCGCCGAGTGCGTCCGCGACGGGCGCGCGAGCGGGATGTTCACGGCGGGCCACACGGGCGCCGCGATGGTCGTCGCGAAGATGATCATGGGCGTCGTCGAGGGAATCGACCGGCCGGCGCTCGCCGCGGTTCTCCCGGGCCTCAAGAAAAAGCAGGTGCTCCTCGACGTCGGCGCGAACGTCAACTGCCGGCCCGAGCACTACCGCGAGTTCGCGCTCATGGGCCACTTCTACGCGCAGGAGGTCCTCGGCGTCGCGAGGCCGAAGATCGGCCTGATGTCCGTCGGCGAGGAAGAGGGCAAGGGGACGGACACGACGCGCGAGGTCTTCGGCCTCCTGAAGGAGTCGGGCCTGAACTTCATCGGGAACGTCGAGGGCCGCGACGTCTACTCCGGCGACGTCGACGTCATCGTCACGGACGGCTTCACCGGCAACGTGATCCTCAAGGTCTCCGAGAGCCTCGCGCACCTCGTCGAGCAGGCGCTCAAGCAGGAGATAACCCGGAGCCTCCAGGCGTCGATGGGCTTCCTCCTCTCGAAGGACGCCTTCCGCTCGTTCAAGAGACGCCTCGACTACAGCGAGTACGGCGGTGCGCCTCTCCTCGGCGTCAAGGGCGCATGCCTCATCGGCCACGGGCACTCGAACGCGAAGGCCGTCCGCAACGCGATCAGGGCCGCGCACGATTTCGTCCAGCGGCGGATTCCCGAAAAGATCCGCGACAAGGCGATGACGTTCGCGCCACCCTCCCTCACCCGGTAACATCCCCGCTTTCCGTCACGAGGAGGACCGATGCTCCACGCCACCATCGCCGGCACCGGACGGGCCGTCCCCGACCAGATCCTTTCGAACGCCGACCTCGAGAAGATGGTCGAGACGTCGGACGAGTGGATCACGTCGCGCACCGGCATCCGCGAGCGGCGGAAGGCGGCCGAGGGCGACGTCCTCTCGGACTTCTGCGTGAAGGCGGCGACGCCGGCGCTCGAGGCCGCGGGTCTCGTCCCGATGGATCTCGACACGATCATCCTCGCGACCTGCACGCCCGACCACCCGATCCCGGGCGCGGCGCCCGTCGTCCAGCACAAGCTCGGCGCGAAGAGGGCCGCCGCGTTCGACCTGAACGCCGCCTGCTCCGGCTGGCTCTACGGGCTCCACGTCGCCGACGGCCTCGTGCAGTCCGGGAAGGCGAAGAACATCCTGCTCCTTGGCGCCGAGTTTCTGACGCGCTTCACCGACTACACGGACCGCGGCACGTGCATCCTCTTCGGGGACGGGGCCGGCGCGACGGTGCTCAAGGCGACCTCCTCGGACCACGGCGTCCTCTCGACCGCGATCCGCACGGACGGCGAGGGCTCGTGCTTCATCTCGATGCCCGGCGGCGGCTCGACGTACCCCCCGAACCGGCTCGAGACGCTCGAGTCGCGCCTCACGTTCATCCAGATGAAGGGCGGGGACACGTTCAAGGCCGCGATCCGCTCGATGGTCGAGGTCTGCAAGGAAGTTCTCGCCGAGAGCGGGTTCACGGAGGACGACGTCGCGTGGCTGCTTCCGCACCAGGCGAACGAGCGCATCCTCACGGCGACGGCCGACCGCCTCAAGATTCCCGCCGAACGCTGCATGAACAACATCGCGCGCTACGGCAATACGAGCGCGGCGTCGATCCCGATCGCGCTCGACGAGTACGCGCGCGCCGGGAAGATCAAGCGGGGAGACCTCATCCTCATCACGGCTTTCGGCGGCGGACTGACGTGGGGCGCGGCGCTCGTCCGGTGGTGACCTTGGTGAGCGGAGTCGCGTTCCTCTTCCCTGGCCAGGGCTCGCAGTTCGCCGGCATGGGGAAGGACCTCTCCGAGCGGTTCCCCGAGGCGCGCGAGGTCTACGCGCGCGCGGACGCGGTGCTCGCGCCGCTCGGCCTCGTCGTCTCGAAGGTCTCGTTCGAGGGCACGGACGAGGACCTCAGGCAGACGGCCGTCACGCAGCCCGCGATCGTCACGCACGCCGTCGCCGTCCTCGCGGTCCTTAAGGCCAGAGGCGTCGTCCCCACGGTCGCGGCAGGCCACTCGCTCGGCGAGTACGCGGCCCTCGTTGCCGCGGGCGCGCTCACGCTCGAGGACGCCGTCGTCCTCGTGCGGCGCCGCGGCACGTTCATGCAGGAAGCCGTCCCGGCCGGCCGCGGCGCGATGTCGGCCGTCATCGGCCTCGCCCCAGAGCTCGTCGTGGAGGCCTGCGCCGAGGCGGCCGCGGCCTCGGGCGAGGTCGTCTCGGCCGCGAACTTCAACTCGCCCGAGCAGACCGTCATCGCGGGCTCGGCCGCGGGCGTCGCGAGGGCGGGGGAGATCCTCAAGGCGAAGGGCGCCAAGCGCGTCCTCCCGCTCCCGGTCTCGGCGCCGTTTCACTGTGCGCTCATGCAGCCCGCCGAGCAGGCGCTCTCGCCGTTCCTCGACGCGGCGGCCTTCGCGCCGCTCGCGATCCCCGTCGTGAACAACACCGACGCGGACGTCGAGACCGATCCCGGCGCCGCACGGGAAGCCCTGCGCCGGCAGGTGTGCTCGCCGGTGCGGTGGGTCGAGTCCGTCCAGCGCCTCTCCGGGATGGCCGCCTCCGCGATCGAGGTCGGGCCGGGGACGGTTCTCTCGGGCCTCGCGAAGCGCATCGCGAAGGACTGGCCCGTGAAGTCGACGTCCACCGCCGCCGCTCTCGAAGCCCTCTCCTGAAAGGAACGCCGATGGCCGTCTCGTTCTCCCTCTCCGGCAAGATCGCGCTCGTCACCGGGGGCTCCCAGGGCATCGGGGAGTCCATTGCGAAGGCGCTCGCCGCCGCCGGGGCGCACGTCGTCGTGGCCGCCCGCAGCGAGGACAAGGCCGCGGCCGTCGCGCAGGCGATCGCCGCCGCGGGCGGCTCGGCCGAGGCGCTCCGGCTGGACGTCGCCGACCCCGCATCGGTGACGGCCGGTTTCAAGGCCGTCGTCGACAAGCACGGAAAGCTCGACGTCCTCGTCAACAACGCGGGGATCACGGACGACGGGCTCATCCTGCGCATGTCGAAGGAGTCGTGGGACAGGGTCATCGCGACCGACCTGACCGGCGTCTTCCTGTGCGCGCAGGAGGCCGCGAAGACCATGCTCAAGAAGCGGGTCGCGGGCCGCATCGTGAACATCACGTCCGTCGTGGGCCTCATGGGGAATCCCGGCCAGACGAATTACGCGGCCGCCAAGGCCGGCGTCGTGGGCTTCACGAAGGCCCTCGCGCGCGAGATCGGCTCCCGCGGGATCACGGTGAATGCCGTCGCTCCGGGCTACATCGAGACGTCCATGACGGACGCCCTGAACGAGGAGCAGAAGAAGGCCCTCGTGGGCGAAATCGTCCTCGGGCGCCTCGGAACGGGAGACGACGTGGCCGGCGCGGTGGTCTTCCTGGCGTCCGACGCGGCCGCTTACGTGACCGGGACCACCCTCAATGTGAGCGGCGGCCTGCATATCGGGTAAGCTCCGGGCGACCCGCCTGGGTTGAAATGAGTCGCGGGTGCGGTCAGAATGCGCCCCTCGCGACCGAACAATGCATTTTCGGAGGATTTGATGTCGACTTCGGTGGAAGAAAAGGTCAAGGGCATCATCGTCGAGCAGCTCGGCGTGCAGGCCGAGGAAGTGAAGGCCGACGCGTCGTTCGTGGACGATCTCGGCGCGGATTCGCTCGACACGGTCGAGCTCGTCATGGCCTTCGAGGAAGCGTTCGGCATCGAGATCCCGGACGAGGACGCCGAGAAGATCCAGAAGGTCAAGGACGCGGTCTCCTACATCGAGTCCCACGCCAAGCCGGCCTGAGGCGGCGCGGACTCAACCCTTCGTGCCGGAACCGATCGCTCCTCTCCTCGACGCCCGCGGGCGGCGCCGCGTCGCCGTCACGGGCGTCGGCCTCGTGTCGCCCATCGGCCTCACGCGGGAAGAGAACTGGGCGAGCCTGAAGGCGGGCGTCTCGGGCATCGGCCCGCTGACCCGGTTCGACGCCACGGACTACGCCTGCCGGATCGCGGGCGAGGTGCGCGGCTTCGACCCCGGAGCGTTCCTCGACAAGAAGGAAATCAAGAAGTTCGACACGTTCATCCACTACGCGGTGGCGGCGTCGAAGGACGCGATGACGGACTCCGGCCTCGTCGTGAACGAGGAGAACGCCGAGCGCGTCGGCGTGTGCATCGGCTCGGGCATCGGCGGGCTGCCGCTCATCGAGGAGACGCACAAGACGCTCCTCGAGAAGGGGCCGCGCCGCATCAGCCCGTTCTTCATTCCCGGGCTCATCGTGAACATGTGCTCCGGGCTCGTCTCGATCCTGAACGGCGCCAAGGGCCCGAATACGGCCACGGCGACGGCCTGCGCGACGTCGGCGCACGCGATCGGCGACGCCGTGAACATCATCCGCCGCGGCGACGCGGACGCGATGATCGCCGGCGGCTCCGAGTCCGTCGTCACGCCTCTCGCGATCGGCGGCTTCGCCGCGATGCGCGCCCTCTCGACGCGCAACGACGACCCGAAGACGGCCTCGCGCCCCTGGGACAAGGACCGCGACGGCTTCGTCCTCGGCGAGGGCTCGGGCGTCCTGATTCTCGAGGACTTCGCGCACGCGAAGGCGCGCGGCGCCGCGATCTACGCCGAAGTCGCCGGTTACGGGATGTCCGGCGACGCGTTCCACATCAGCGCCCCGTCCGAGGACGGTGACGGCCCCTCGCGCGTCATGGCGAACACGCTCAAGGACGCCGGCGCGAAGCCCGACGAGATCCAGTACATCAACGCCCACGGCACCTCCACGCCGCACGGCGACAAGATCGAGACGACGGCGATCAAGAAGGTCTTCGGCGACCACGCGCGGAGGCTCGCCGTCTCGTCGACGAAGTCCATGACGGGGCACCTTCTCGGCGCGGCCGGCGGATACGAGGCCGGAGTTCTCGCGCTCGCGATGCGTCATGGCGTCATCCCGCCCACGATCAACTACACGACGCCGGACCCCGAGTGCGACCTCGACTACACGCCGAACACGGCGCGCGAGGTGCGGCTGCGCGCGGCGCTCTCGAACTCGTTCGGGTTCGGCGGCACGAACGCGTGCCTCCTGATGCGCTCCGTCTGACGGGCGTGCCCTCCCGGGCCGAGCGGCCTGCTACGATAAACCGTGTTTCCATTGAGGCGTTCGCGTCGTGCGGCTGCGGTTGCGGCCCTGCTGGCGGTCGCCGCGGCCGCGGGGGGCTTTTTCTGGTGGCGCGCGAGCCGGACGTTCCTCGACCGCTGGGGTGAAGACGCTTCCCGCCTCGTGTCTGCGGCGCGCATCGGGACGCAGATCGAGGTGCTCTCCGCGAAGCCGCACCGCGCGGGCACGCCGGCGAACGGCGAGGTGGGCTCCGAGGTCGAGCGCCGCCTCGCGTCGGCCGGGCTCAAACCGTGGAGCGACGTTCACGACGCCGACCTGTGGGAGCCCGTCGCGCTGCGCCTCGCGCTCGCGGGCCCCGGCGGGCGCGAGATCGACCTGCACGAGCGCGAGGTGCCGGGCGATCCCGCGACGCGCGCCGCGAAGGATGAGCTGCCGTTCCTCGCCTACGCGCCCGACGCCGACCTCGAGGCGCCGCTCGTTTACGCGAACTTCGGCGCGGCCGAGGACTACGAGGCGCTCCGCAAGGCGGGCGTCGATCCGCGCGGCAAGGTTGCGATCGTCCACGTGCAGGGCGTCTGCCGCGGCGAGAAGGTCGCGGCCGCCGAGCGCGCCGGCGTCGCCGCCCTCCTCGTGTATCTCGAGCCGAAGGACCAGGGGGTCCTGAAGCCGGCGTACCCGGAGGGCGCCGGGCCGCACCCGGCCGCGGCCTCGCGCGGCTCGCTCCTGAAGTACTTCCGGCGCCCCGGCGACCCGCGGCGGGCGAAGGAGCAAGGCGTCGACGTCCTGCCGAAGATCCCGGCGCTCGCGATCTCCGCCGAGGCGGCCGAGGCGCTCCTCAAGGAGATGACGGGTCCCGAGCCGCCGAAGGACTGGAAGGGGACGCTTGCCGCGCCCTACGCGCTCGGGCCCGGCAAGGCGCGCGTCAGGATCACCGTGCGCGGCCGGACGGTCCGCGCGAAGCTGCGCAACGTCCTCGCGTCTATCCCGGGCGCCGACCCGAAGGCGCCGCCGGTCCTCGTGATGGGCCACTACGACGCGTGGGTGAACGGCGCCGTCGACCCCGGCTCCGGCGCGGCCGTCGTCCTGGAGACGGCCGAGGTGCTCGCGCGCCTCGCGGAGAAGGGCTGGCAGCCCGCGCGCGGCGTCCTTTTCGCCCTCTGGGACGGCGAGGAGTGGGGAATGTTCGGCTCGACGGCCTGGGTCGAGGCGCACCTCGGCTCGTCGGGCCTGCCCGTGGCCGCGGCGATCAACATCGACTCGGCCGCGCGCGCGAACGACCTCTTCGCGAGCCTCACACCCGGGCTGAGAGGCCTCTTCGACGAGGTCCTGCCGCGCGTCGCCGACCCGCTCTCGCCCGGCAAGACGCTCGCCGACTCGGCGGGGCAGAGCGCGCTCCCCGGCTTCTCGAGCGACGTGGCGCCGTTCCTCGGCTTCACGGCCGTCCCGGCGGCCGAGCTCGGGTTCGGCCGCTGGTACGGCGCGTACCACACGCTCTACGACACGCCGGCGTACGCCTCGAAGATCGCGGACCCGGGCTCCGTCCGCGCCGCGGCCCTCGCGAAGGCCGTCGCGCTCTTCGCCGGCTCGCTCGCGACGCCGCGCGTCTTCCCGTTCCGGTTCGGCGAGGTTTCGGCGTTCACGCAGCGCGAGCTGCGCGAGATCCAGGCCCGCTACCCGGGCGCGATGGGCTGGCTGCCCGCCGCCCTCAACCCTCTCGACACGCATCTCTCCGCCTTCGAGGCGGCCGCGGCCGCGTGGGACGTGTTCGCGCTGTCCCGCTCCGGCCGCGCGCGGGACCGCGCGCGGGCCGACGGCCTCGCGGGCCTCGCGATCGCGTCGCTCGGGACGCGCGGCGTCTTCGGCCGCGGCTGCGTCCTCTGGGGGCCGTCCGAGACGACGGGCTGCGCCGCGACGGCGCTGCCGGGCCTCGACGACGCCGTCCGGCGCGGCGACCGCGCCGGCGTGGCGCGCGAGATCGGCCGGCTCGGCGCCGCCTTCTCCCGCGCGCGGGACTACCTCGTCGCGGGCGACTGGCTGGGGCGCGGCAACACGTCGTCGCGTGCTTCGCGTCCGGGCGGCTCGGGACGCTCTTGAGCCGGCGTGGCGCCGCGCCCGCGGCGTCCGCTCTCGCGGCGCTCGCCCTCGCGGCCGCGGCGTGCGGCCGCTCCCCGTACGCGGACCGCTCTGCGCGCGCCCGCCGCCTCGTGGACGGCGCGCGCATCGGCGCGCGGGTGGAGGCGCTCGCGGCCGTCCCGCACCGCGCCGGCACTCCGGCGCAGGCGTCCGTCGTCGAGACCGTCGCCGCCGCGCTGCGCGCGGACGGGCTGGAGGTCGCCGTGACCCCCTTCGAGGTCGACCTGCCCGAGCCGGGAGAGGCGTCGCTCGCGCTCGACGGCGCTCCCGCGTTCGAGCTTGCCGAGCGCACACTGCCTGGCGACCCGTACTCGGCGGACGGCGCGCGCGAGACGCCGTTCTTCGCGTGGGCGCCGTCCGGCGAGGCCCGCGGCCGCGTCGTGTACGCGAACCACGGCGACCGCGGCGACTACGCGCTCCTCGCGAAGGCCGGCGTGTCCGTGAAGGGCGCGATCGTCCTCGCGCGCGCCGGGGGAATCTGCCGCTCGATGAAGTCGCTCCTCGCCGAGGAGGCGGGCGCCGCGGCTCTCCTGCTCTACCCGGAGCGGCGCGACCTTGGCGTCGTCAAGCCGGACTTCCCGGGCGGGCCGTATCTCAACCCGTGGGCCGTGCCGCGCGGCTCGATGCTGCGGTACTTTTTCTATCCGGGAGACCCCGCTGGAGCGCGCGCATGCTCCACTCCGGGCCTCCTGCCGCGGATCCCGGCGCTCCCGATTTCCGAGACCGTCGCACGGGAGATCCTCGAACGCGTCGAAGGCCAGGCGGCGCCCGAGGACTGGGCGGGTTGGATGAAGGTGCCGTATCGGGTCGGGGCGACTCGCGTACTTGCCCATCTCTCGACCCGCGGCGCGCAGCGCAGCGCCATTCTCAGAAACGTATTCGGAACTCTTCCCGGGCGCCGCCGCGACGCGGCGGCGATCGTCGTGTCCGCCCACACGGACGCGTGGGTCCACGGCGCGATCGACCCCGTCTCCGGCGCGGCCACGGTGCTCGAGGCGGCCGACGTCCTCGCCCGCCTCGCAAAGGACGGCTGGCGGCCCGAGCGCGACGTCGTCTTCGCGTTCTGGGACGGCGAGGAGTACGGGATGCTCGGCTCGACGCACTGGGTCGAAGAGCGGCTCGCCGACCTGCCGTCGAAGGTGGCCGCGTTCCTCTACGTCGACTCCTCGGCGCGCGCGTGGGACTTCATGGCCGACGTCTCGCCCGGACTCGCGGGCTCGCTCGACGACGTTCTCGCCGCCGTGCCCGACCCCGCGACGGGCCGTCCTATCCTCTCCGTGCGCGGGACGCTTCAGCTGCCCGGTTTCAGCGGCGACACGGCGCCCTTCGTCGGAATGGGCGGCGTCGCGGGAGCGCAGGTGGGCTACGGGCGGCGCACGTACGCGATGTATCACACGGGCTACGACGACCCGTTGCTCGCCCGCCGGCACCTCGACCCCGGCTGGGGCCTCTCGGCTTCGCTCGCCCGCATTCTGTCCGTCTGGGCTTCGACGCTTGCGGACGCGCCGGTCCCGCCGTGGCGCTTCACGGAGGTCGCAGAATTCCTTCGAAAGGGAATTGCGGAACTGAGAGTTGGGCAGGAGCCGTTCCGGAAGCACGAGCTGCTCCTCGCAACCGGACGTTTCCGCGAGGCGGCTGAGGCTTGGGACAGTGTCGGCGGCGCCTTCCGCGGCGCGCAGGCCGAGGCGCTCGAGCCCCTCGTTCTTTCCGCGATGGCCGCGTTCCGGGACCTGCCAGGCGCGCGCGACTTCGCGCGCTCGAGCCTGCTCCTCGGGCCATCGGCCGAGACGGGCTGCGGCACGGAGACGCTGCCGGGCCTGCGCCGCGCGCTCGCGGGCGACGGGTCGCCCGCGTTCGAGGCCGACCGCCTCCTCAGGGCTCTCGCGGCATCCGAGGCGAAGCTGCGCGAGGCGGTCCGGATCGCGCGGAGCTGATCAGCGGAAGTCGTGGCTCGGGACGTCGGGCAGCGCCGGCAGCGGCCAGAAGCGCTCGGCCCGAACCGACACGTTCCCGCCTTCCTTCTGAAGCGGCCCTTCCACGACGAGGCCGGCCGACCCGACGATGAGCGCGCGGTTTTCCTTGAAGAGGTCGGGGCGGACGATGGCCTGCACGATCCCGCTCTCGTCCTCGAGCGACAGAAACACGAAGCCCTTCGCCGTGCCCGGCCGCTGCCGCACGATGACGGCGCCCGCGGCCTTCACGCGGTCGCCCTCGCGCGCGTTGCGCAGCTCGGCCGCCGAGAGGATGGAGTTCGCGGAGAGCAGGGGCCTCAGGTGCTCGATGAGGTGCGGCCCGGCCGTCATGTCCGTCGCGCGGTAATCGGCCGTCGTCTCCTCCACGGCGGACATCTCGGGGAGAGGGGAATTCTGCGAGGAAGAAGAAAGAGGGAGATCTTCATAGAGGGTCCCGAGCGGGCGGGAAACTTCGGCCACCTGCCAGAGGGCCGTGCGGCGGGAGATGCCGAGAGACGCGAGCGCACCGGAGTAGGCAATCAGGGTCATCTCGTCGGGGCGAAGGTTGCACCGGCGCGAAAAGTCCACGACACCTTCAAAGAATCTCTTCTTCCGTTCCTCTTCGATGGCTCTCCCCGTCGCCTCTTTCAGACCCTTCACGAAGCGCATCCCCAGCCTTATGGCGAGCCTCCGGCATCTGCCCTCTTCACCTTCTAAGAAAATCTTCTCTTCTCTTTCTAAATTGCATTCCCATCCGGAAGAGTTCACGTCGATCGGCAGCACCGGCGTGCCGTGGCGCTGGATGTCCTTCACGATCGTGGCCGGGTGGTAGAAGCCCATCGGCCACGCGTTCAAAAGGCATGCCGTGAACGCCGCCGGGTGGTG
>Ga0315271_10000175_pt1 | contig 31888 bp, 28 predicted proteins | sample C3_top_MG_FD_204664 | JGI IMG/M metagenome (GOLD analysis project Ga0315271, IMG submission 204664) | Sediment microbial communities from Yellowstone Lake, YNP, Wyoming, USA - C3_top | ecosystem: Environmental > Aquatic > Freshwater > Lake > Sediment | place: USA: Wyoming | collected 2017-08-01
AGCCCGGCGTGCTCGGGATGGCACTTCGCGCACGAGCCCTTCGCGTCACGCGCGTGCAGGCCGCGGCCGCTCTCGATGAGAGCTCCGATCTCCTTGTGGCAACTCAGGCACGCATCGTTCATAGCACCTTTCTTGAGACCGTGACACTTCGTGCAGTTCAGCGACCCCTCGAGCTGCTTGTGCATCTTCGACAACGGACCGGGCGAGATCTGCGCCGGTGCCGTCAAAGCGAGGCCGAAGAGCAGCGCAAGCGCCGCGCCCGCGGCCTTAAGACGCGTTCGCCACATCCGGCGAGAGAGGAACCTCCTTCTGCACAAGTCGGACACCCATCTTCTCCAGGAATGCGACCGGCGCTTCACCGCCGATCCGGACGACCACATCATCATTAGGAATGATCCGGACCCCACCGTCCGTGTCGAGCACGACGGTGTCGGACCGGATCATCCTCACAGTGCTCTCCAATATCAACTCGATGCGGCCGTCGCGCACCGCCCGATCGAGCTTGACTTGCAGCCGTTCCTTGATCCGGAGGAACTTCTCCCCGCGGTAACTCAGCGTGACATTGGTGCCTTCCTGGCTGGCCAGCCCCAGCGCCGACTCGATCGCCGTGTCGCCGCCGCCCACCACCAGCACCTGCCGCCCCGCGAAGTCTTCCATCTCGACGATGTCGTAAAAGACCTTGTCGAGCTCCTCCCCCGGCACGCCCAGGCGCCGCGGGGTCCCGCGCCGGCCCATCGCCAGCACCACTCGGCGCGCCCGGTACTCACGCTCGCCGGCGCGGACCCGGAAGAGCCAGCCCTGGCGCGCGATCTCCTCCACCCGGCACTCCGTCTCCACCTTGAGTCCGGTCTCGGCGACGATCTTCTCCCAGGCCTCGAGCAGCTTCTCCTTTGACGCGTCGGCGACCCAAAGATCACCATAGACCGGGATATTGACCGGCTCGGCGAAGAGCACCTTGTGGCGCGGATACTTCCGTACGCTGTCGGCCAGCGAACTCTGCTCGAGGATCACGTAGGAAAGCCCCGAACGGAGGGCCTCCAGCCCCGCGCTGAGTCCGGCCGGCCCCGCACCGACGATCACCACGTCCAGCGCTTCCGGTCCGCTCTCCTCGCCTTGCGATCCCGGCGCGAGGTCCGCCGCGATGTGCTCGATCGCGACCTTTCCCTCGTTGATCGCGTTCTTGATCAGCCCGCGGCCTCCCAGCTCGCCTACTATAAAGAGGCCGGGGACGTTCGTCTCGAAGTTGAAGTCGGTCTGCGGCACCACCACCCGGTTCACCGCCGCACCCGCGAACAGCTCGACCGCGCCCACCGGACAGGCGGTCGCGCACTCGCCGCGGCCGACGCAGAACTCGGCGTCCACCATCGCGAGGCGATCGTGCATCGCGATCGCCCCCGACTCGGGGCAGGCGGCGACGCAACTGCCACAGCCCACGCACCGGTCCGCGCGCACGTTGGCGTGCAACGCCCTGAGTCCCTCGGCCGGCGTCGGCGTCCGCGACTCGCGGGCCGTCACGTACTCGAAGATCTGCGAGGGGATCCCGCAGCCCGGGCAGCGGCTCGCGGTCGCCGGCGCCACCGTGTGGCAGCGCGGGCATTCCCTCGCGGCGAACGTCACCCCACCCGTATTGCGCAGGCGCTTCGTCCTCGATCGCCGCACCTGGCCGAGGAGGGTGACCGCCGTGATGACGCAGAAGGTGAGGGTCGTCCAGAACATTCGGTTACCGGAACCAGGTCTGGCCGAGCCAGACGACGACCGTGACATGCACGACCACCGCGATCGCGGCGGTGATGGCGAAGGGGCGATGGGCGACGTGCCAGAACGCGAAGAGCCGGCTCGTGGCGCCGAGCATGCGGGCCTGCTGCTCGAGCTCCATCTCGCGGGTCGCGAGCTGCACCGCCTCGTCGAGCGCTTTCTTCTCGCTGACGCGCCGCTTCTGGCGGTTCACCCGGAAGGAGAAGGATCCGCCGCGCAGCATCGCCTTCCAGCGCTTGCGGAGGCGGCGCGCCATGAGCCAGCGCTCGAGGTCGGCGGTGAAGAGCTGGATGAAGCCGCCGATGATCGACCGTGACGGCGTCGGCACGTGGATCGCGAGGGTCTTCTCGACCTCCGCCACCTCGAGCCCCAGCCCCTCGGCGATCTTCTCGAGGATGGTACGGCGACGGTTGCCGACCTCTTCGAGCGTCAGCTCGACGCCGGAGAGGCTGCGCGGGATGTGCATGTACAGGTAGCGCCCGACCACACCGCTGGCGACGACGACCATCATCGAGGCGAAGCCGAGGCCGATCAGTCCCCTCATGTGCCACGCCGCGTGGATCGTGAGCAGCAGCGGCATGCCGAGCGCGGTGAGGATGTGGATGTCGAGCCAGCGACCGACGGTTCCCGTCCACGCGAGGCGCTTGTACTTCTTGCGCAGCGGGTAGATCCAGAGAAAGGCGAAGTTGAGCAGCGCGACGATGCCGGCCGCCTGCCCGACGTAGCCCGAGGGACGGAGCCACTCGTGCCAGGAGGAACGCACGCGCTCGGCCATCGGTGAGCTGTAATACTCGAAGCCGATCGCGTTGACGAAGGCGAGGAAGCCCAGGATGAGCACGAGGGCGATGCGATCGCCCATCCGCGGGTCCGGCCCCTTTTCGATGAGCTTCTGGGGGCGGGGGGTAGGACGACGCGGCGTGCTCGCCGGTGTGGGGCGTTCACGCTTGGGCTGGACCCGGGCAAGATTAGAACGGTCGGGCATGTCACTCCTCATTCAAAGAACGACCCTGATCCGGTGGGAGGGGTCGCTAGGCCGGATTCTAGAGCAAGTGGCGGACCCAACCACCGCTCTCACAAGGACGAACGTAAATCATTGCCGCCACGGCATATAGATGGCCGAAAAAAGCCCCAAATTGACCGCGCGCTAGAAATTTTCGATACAGACTTGCGCCGAAATGCTACATCTCTGCTAGTAATTGCTGTCTTCCTGTACCGCATGGAAGGCGAAAGGACTGTAATCCGCCTGTCAGCGGGAAACGCTTGGCGTCCCTCTGTGAGGGAGTGCCGGACACTCCGGTGTGGGATTTCGCCACGGGGGAGGGGTTTCGCAATCAGCCGAACGGACCAGAAAGCTATCCGTCGTACCCCCGGACCACGTCACCGTCCGCGGTGCCGACTCATCACTTTATCGCCGGCTGCCAGCGCGATCGCGCCGCGAACTGATCGCGCCCCCGGCGGCTTCCACTTGATAGCGCCTGCAGCGTGCCGCATCCTTGCTCGCTGAGGGTGGTCGCCTGAACCCTGTGCCCTGAACCCTGAACCCCGTCCCTCACTCGATGCCCCCCTACGTCCGACTCACCCAGCCGCTCGTGCGCGAGAAGGGCAAGCTCCGGCCCGCCACCTGGCCGGAAGCGCTCGACCGCGCCGCCGAGGGCTTCCGCCGGATCCGCGATCGTGACGGCGGCGATGCACTGGGGATCTTCTCCTGCTCGAAGGCGAGCAACGAGATGAACTTCGTCGCGCAGAAGCTCGCGCGCATCGCGTTCGGCACGCACAACATCGACAGCTGCAACCGAACGTGACACGCTCCTAGCGTCGTCGGTCTGGCGACGGTCTTCGGTGCGGGCGGCGGCACGAGCTCGTATCGTGAAGCGGAAGAGACGGACGTGATCTTCCTCTGGGGGGCGAACCCCCGGGAGAATCACCCGATCTTCTTCCATCACGTCCTCAAGGGCGTGCACCGTGGCGCGCGCCTCTACGCCATGGACCCGCGGCGCACCTCCACGGCCGCGTGGGCCCACCGCTGGCTCGGGCTCAACGTGGGCAGCGACATCGCGCTCGCGAACGCCATGGGCCGCGTCATCATCCACGAAGGCCTGGCCAACCGCGCCTTCATCGAGCGCGCCACCACCGGCTTCGACGCCTACCGGAAGACCGTTGAGCGCTACACCCTGAAGTACGCCGAGAAGCTGACCGGTGTTCCCGCCGCCGACATCCGCGAGGCCGCGCTCGCGTACGCGCGCGCCGACCGCGCGATGATCTGCTGGACGCTCGGCATCACCGAGCACCACAACGCGGTGGACAACGTCCTCTCCCTGATCAACCTCGCGCTCCTCACCGGGCACGTCGGGCGTTACGGCAGCGGGCTCAACCCGCTGCGCGGGCAGAACAACGTGCAGGGGGGCGGCGACATGGGCGCCATCCCGAACCGGCTCCCCGGCTTCCAGGACATCCGCGATCCCGCCATCCGCGCGCGCATCGACAAGATGTGGGGAATCACGATGAAGCCCGACTACGGGCTCAACATGACCGAGATGTTCGCGGCGATGCATGAGAAGAAGCTCAAGGGGCTCTACGTCATCGGCGAGAACCCGGCACAATCGGAGGCCGATCAGCATCTCGCGCAGGAGTGCCTCGAGGGGCTCGAGATCCTCGTGGTGCAGGACATCTTCCTCACCCGCACGGCACAGATGGCGGACGTCGTGTTCCCCGCATCGTCGAGCTGGTGCGAGTCGGACGGCACGGTCACCAATTCCGAGCGCCGCGTCCAGCGCGTGCGCAAGGCGCTCGAGCCGCCCGGCGATGCGCGCGACGACATGTGGATCATCGCGCAGATCGCGAAGCGCCTCGGCCACGACTGGGGGACCCCCGTCGCCGAGCCGGTGTGGGACGAAGTGCGCGCGGTGGCGCCGGCGATGTTCGGCGGCATGACGTACCCGCGCCTCGAGGAACACCACGGCCTGCAGTGGCCCTGCCCCGACCCGTCGAGCGACGGCGCGCAGTTCCTGCACGCGCGGCTCTGGGACGATCCGATGACGTCGCCGCTCGCTCCCTTCAGCGCGGTGGAGGATGAGCCGCCGGTCGAGATGCCGGACCGGCAGTATCCCTTCCAGCTGACGACGGGCCGCCGCCTCGACTCGTACAACACCGGCGTGCAGACGGGCGGCTACACGTCGCCGCTGCGGCGGCCGGAGACGCTCGACATCTCTCCCGAGGATGCGGCGCGCCTCGGCCTCGAGGATGGCGCGAAGGTGCGGGTCACGTCGCGCCGCGGGAGCGTCACCGCGCCGGTGCGCATCGACCCGTCGCTCCGCGCCGGGCTCGTCTTCATGACGCTGCACTTCCAGGACGAAGTGCGCGTCAACCTGCTCACGATCGATGCGACCGACCCGCGGTCGGGGACGGCGGAGTTCAAGGCGTGCGCGGTGAAGCTCGAGCCGGTGCGCGGTGCGAAGAAGAAGAGTGCCCCGAAGACGCGCAAGAAAGCACGGACCACCGGCCGCTAGGCCCCTGACAGGACAGCATGGATCTCCATTTCGGCAGCGCGGAAGCGACGGCGGATGAAAGGGATGCGGTGGACGCGCTGCTCGGCGCCGCCGCATCGGGGTGGGACGGCGGCACCCGCGTGGCGAAGCGCGACGGACGCGTCGCCGACGGCGGGCTCTCCAAGAGCGGCGAGCGCCACCGGCTGCTTCCCGCGCTGCAGGCGGTGCAGGCTCGCGTCGGCTGGATCAGCGAGGGGGCGCTCACGTATGTGTGCCGGAGGCTGAACATCCCGCCGGCCGAGGCGTACGGCGTGGCGACCTTCTACGCGCTCCTCTCGACGACGCCGCGCCCCCCGCGCACGCTGCACGTGTGCGATGACATCGCCTGCCGCGCGCGCGGCGCCGAGGCGTTGATCGCAGAGCTGGAGAAGACGGCCGGCCCGCCGGCGCATCACGCGCCGGACGGCGAGCAGATGCGCGTCGATCCGAAGGGGACGGCGTGGCTCCGCAGCCCGTGCCTCGGGCTCTGCGACCGCGCCCCCGCGGCGTTTCTCCAGGAAGCGGGCGCCGAACCGGCCGAGCATCTTCTCGGCGGCGTGAAGGCGGGGGAACTCACGGCGCTCTATCGCGGCGCGCCGGCCCCGGCCGATGCGGCGATGCCGAATGTGCCGCAGGCGGGGCAACCGGGGCTGCGCCTCCTCGCGCGCGCGGGGCGGGTGGATCCCACGAGCCTCGATGCGTACCGGGCCGCCGGCGGCCACGCGGCGCTGCGGCGCGCCTTCGAGATCGGGCCCGACGAGGTGATCCGCGAGGTGACCGACTCCAAGCTCGCCGGCCGCGGCGGCGCCGCCTTCCCGACGGGGAAGAAGTGGGAGGCCGTCGCCCGCCAGACCGTGCGCCCGCATTATCTCGTCTGCAACGCCGATGAGTCGGAGCCCGGCACGTTCAAGGACCGCGTGCTCATGGAAGGGGATCCCTTCGCCGTCATCGAGGCGATGACGATCGCGGCCTTCGCCACCGGCTGCGAACACGGCTTCATCTACGCGCGTGGCGAGTACCCGCTCGCGATCGCGCGGCTCCAGAACGCGATCGATCTCTCGCGGGCCCACGGCTTCCTCGGCCGCGGGATCATGGGGGAGGACTTCGATTTCGACATCGAGATCCGGAAGGGGGGCGGCGCGTACATCTGCGGCGAGGAGACGGCGATCTTCAACTCGATCGAGGGCTTCCGCGGCGAGCCGCGCAACAAGCCCCCCTTCCCGGTGCAAAGCGGTGTCTTCCGGAAGCCGACGCTCATCAACAACGTGGAAACGCTCGCGAACGTGCTCGGCATCGTACTCGATGGTGGGCTGGCGTACGCAAGGATCGGCACGGCGCAGTCCACGGGGACGCGCCTCTTCTGTCTCTCGGGGGCGGTCACGAAGCCGGGCGTGTATGAAGTGCCCTTCGGCGCGACGCTCCGCAGCCTGATCGCGCTCGCCGGCGGCGTGCGCGGCGGGCGCACGCTGCAGGCGGTGCTCCTCGGCGGCGCGGCCGGCGGCTTCGTGCGCGGTGACGAGCTGGACATCCCGCTGACGTTCGAGGGGGCGCGCGAGGCGAAAGTGACGCTCGGCTCCGGGGTGATCATGCTCTTCGACGAGAGCGCCGACTTGCCGGCGATGCTGTTGCGCATCGCGGCGTTCTTCCGCGACGAGAGCTGCGGGCAGTGCGTCCCCTGTCGCGTCGGGACGGTGCGGCAGGAGGAAGCGCTCCATCGGCTCGTCGCGAAGCGCCCGCGCGGCGGCATCGCGCAGGAACTGGCGCTGCTCGAGGAGATCGGCGCCGGGATGCGCGATGCCTCGATCTGCGGTCTCGGGCAGACGGCGTACGGCGCCGTGGAATCAGCGGTCAAGCGACTCGGACTCTTCGCCAGCGGAGCGGCCTCGTGAGCGACCTCGTGCAGATCAAGTCGAACCGGCGCTCGGTGTCGCTCACGGTGGACGGGCAGCCGGTATCGGTGCCTGAGGGGTCGAGCCTGCTCGACGCGGCGGCGGCGGTGGGGAAGTCGATCCCGACGCTCTGCTTCCTCGAGACGCTGCACCCGGTGAACGCCTGCCGCGTCTGCGTGGTGGAGTTGGAGGGCTCGCGCGTGCTCGTGCCCAGCTGCGCGCGGAAGGCAGAAGCGGGGATGGTCGTGAAGACGGACTCGGAGCGCGTGCGCCACAGCCGGAAGATGGTGCTCGAGTTCCTGGCGAGCTCGGTGGACCTGTCCACGACGCCGGAGGTGGCGGGGTGGCTCGCCGAGTACGGGTGCGCGCCGGAGCGGTACGGGCCGCCGGCGCCGGCGGCGGCGCGCGGCGAGGTGGCGCACGCGGGGCATCACGCGGCGCCGGACCCGGCGTACGCGGCGACGGTGGCGCAGCCGGCGAAGGTGGACAACGAGCTGTACCAGCGCGACTACTCCAAGTGCATCCTCTGCTACAAGTGCGTGGAGGCGTGCGGCACCGATTTCCAGAACACGTATGCGATCGCCGTCGCGGGGCGCGGCTTCGACGCGCGCATCGCGACCGAGTTCTCGGTGCCGCTGCCGGACTCGGCGTGCGTGTACTGCGGCAATTGCATCGCCGTCTGCCCGACCGGGGCGCTGATGTTCTCGAGCGAAGCGGCGCTGCGCGCCTCGGGCGAATGGGATGAGGGGCGGCAGGCGAAGGTGGACACGATCTGCCCGTACTGCGGCGTGGGGTGCACGCTCACGCTGCACGTGCAGGACAATGCGATCGTGAAGGTGACGTCGCCCTTCGACGTCTCGATCACGGAAGGGAACCTCTGCGTGAAGGGGCGCTTCGGCTGGCAGTACGTGCAGGAGCGTCCGCCGTCGTGACGCTCCCGCCCGAGCTCACCGAGGGGCATCCGCTCTTCGGCGTCGGGTACGCGCTGCCGCATCGCGCGCGGCCGTTCGAGCGGCTCGAGGAGGGGGTGCGCACGCCGGGATCGGCGGAGGTCGCGGAGGAGGTGCCGGTCGCCTTCGTCTACAATGGGCATGCGCACGTCGTGATGATGGCGACGCCGGCCGACCTCGAGGACTTCGCGGTCGGCTTCTCCCTTTCGGAGGAGATCGTCGCGCGCGCCGCGGACATCGGCGAGGTGCGCGCGTCGCCGTACAGCCAGGGGATCGAACTGGCGGTCACGATCCCCGCGGCGGCGGCCGCCGCGCTGCAGCGCCGCGGGCGGCAGCTCGTGGGGCAGACGGGGTGCGGGCTCTGCGGCGTCCAGACGGTGTCGGACGCGCTGCGTCCCCCGCGCGTGGTGACGGCGGAGTGGACGCTCGCGCCGGAGGCGCTCTGGCGCGCCGAGGCGGGGCTGGCGATGCGGCAGTCGCTGAACCGGGCGACGGGGGCCGTGCACGCGGCGGCGTGGGCGACGCCGGATGGGGAGATCCGGGTGTTGCGGGAGGATGTGGGGCGCCACAACGCGCTCGACAAGGTGACGGGGGCGCTGGCGCGCGCGGGGATCGATCCGTCCACCGGCTTCTGCGTGATGACGAGCCGCGCGAGCTACGAGCTGGTGCAGAAGGCGGCGGCAGTGGGGATTCCGATATTGGCCGCGGTGTCGCGGCCGACGGGGCTCGCGGTGCGGATGGCGGAGGCGTGCGGGATGACGCTCCTGGCCCTACTCAGGGGGCGGAGCGTGAATGTTCATGCGGGCGGACAGAGGATCGTCTAGCTCCGGAACTCACGGAGTCTCCGACGGCATCGTAGCGTAGGCAGGCAGTCACAAGTCGGAAGTCACGAGTGGTGGACTTGGACTGTTTCCTTGACGGCGCCGGCGGCGCCCGGAGCGCTGGCCCGCCCGCGACCCGCGGCCTATCTTTTCCGACGCCCCCTCTCTCCCGCCGGTCCGGATGACGTCTCCGCTCCAGGATCAACTTCAGCGCACGCTCGGCGATGCCTACGTGATCGAGCGCGAGCTCGGTGGCGGCGGCATGTCGCGCGTTTACCTGGCGCGCGAGGTCGCGCTCGGGCGGCGCGTCGTGATCAAGCTCGTGCCGCCGGACCTCGCGGGCGTCGTGAGCATTGAGCGCTTCCGCCGCGAGATCCAGCTGGCCGCGAGCCTGCAGCACCCCCATCTCGTGCCGGTGCTCACCGCGGGCGTGTCGGAGGGGCTCCCGTACTTCACGATGCCCTTCCAGGCGGGGGAATCGCTCCGCGACCGGATCGTGCGGGAGGGGCCGCTCCCCGTGCGCGACGTGCTCTCGATCCTGCGCGACGTATCGCAGGCGCTGGCGTACGCGCATGCGAACGGCGTCATCCACCGCGACATCAAGCCGGACAACATCCTGCTGACGGGCGGCGTCGCGATGGTCACCGACTTCGGCGTCGCGAAGGCGATCGGGGCGGCGGGGAGCGGCTCGGCGATCACGTCGGTGGGGCTCGCGCTCGGGACCCCCGCCTACATGGCGCCGGAGCAGGGGACGGCCGACCCCGACAGCGACCAGCGCGCCGACCTGTACGCGCTCGGTGCGGTGGCCTACGAGATGCTCTGCGGCACGACGCTCTTCCCCAACCGGTCGCCGCAGCAGGTGCTCGTGGCGCACGCGGTGGAGACGCCGAAGCCGTTCGCGAGACGCGCGCTGACGTGCCGGCGGTGCTCTCGGACCTCATCGCCCGGCTGCTGGCGAAGGACCCGGCGCAGCGGCCGGCGAGCGCCCGCGAGGTGTTGCAGGAGATCGAGGCGATGATGACCGGTGCGGGGGCGGCGCGCCCGCTTGCTTCCCGCGCCCGCAGCGTCGCGATGGCGGCCGGGGTGGTCCTCGCCGGCGTGCTCGTCGCCTGGGGGGCATTCGTGCTCGCGGGGCGGCGGGGTGCGCCCGCGGCGTCGAGCGGCGAGCGTTCGATCGCGGTGCTCCCCTTCGAGAACGCGAGCGGCGATCAGGAGAACGAGTACTTCGGTGACGGGATGGCGGACGAGTTGATCACGGCGCTCAACAAGGTGCCCGGTCTGCGCGTCGCGGCGCGCACGTCCGCCTTCGCGTTCAAGGGGAAGAGCGCCGACATCCGCGACATCGGGAAGAAGCTCAGCGTCGGCACCGTGCTGGAGGGGAGCGTGCGCCGGGCGGGGAAGCGGCTGCGCGTCAATGCGCGGCTCGTCGACGTCTCCAGCGGGTACCAGCTCTGGTCGGACGAGTACCAGCGCGATGAGACCGATGTCTTCCAGGTGCAGGATGAGCTGACGCGCGCGATCGTCGCCGCGCTGCAGATCCATCTCACCGCGAGCGGGGGCGCGGCGATCGCGAAGCGCGGCACCGCGAACCTGGACGCGTACAACCTGTACCTGCAGGGGCGTTTCTTCTACGAGAAGCGCTCCGAGGATGGGTTGGTGCGGGCGGCGCAGTACTTCGAGCAGGCGATCAAGCTCGACTCCGGCTTCGCGGCCGCGTACGCCGGGCTCGCCGAGTCGTACGGCCTGCTCGGGAGCTTCGGCTTCCGGGCGCCGCTCGAGATGTACCCCAAGGCGAAGCCGGCGGCGCTGCGCGCGCTCGCGCTCGACAGCACGCTGGCGGAAGGGCACACCGCGCTCGGCTTCATCAATCTGTTCTACGACTTCGCCTACGACTCGGGCTATCAGCAGTTGACGCGCGCCATCGAGCTGAACCCGCAGTACGCCCCGGCGCGCCTCTTTCGCTCCTGGTACTTCATGGCGGTGGGGAAGCGCGAGGAGGCGGTTCAGGAGATCGACCGCGCCCGGACGATCGACCCGTTGTCGCTGATCATCAACACGCGCTACGGGACGATGCTCTACTTCGCCCGCCACTACGATTCCGCGACGGTCCAACTGCGCTACACGCTCGAACTCGATCCCGGGTACGGACTCGCGCACATGCAGCTGTCGCGCGCGTACCTGGCGCAGAATCGCTGCGCGGACGCGCTGCGTGAGGCGTCAGTGGGTGGGGTCGGGGCCGGGAACTACGAGGGCGCGAACGTCGGATATGCCGCTGCGAAGTGCGGCGACACGGTGCTCGCCCGCCGGGAGCTCCAGCAGCGGCTTGCGATGGCGGAGCAGCATTACGTGCCCGCCGATGTGATCGCGCGCCTCTACGCGGGATTGGGCGAGAAGTCCAAGGCGCTCGACTGGCTCGACCGGGCGTACCGGCAGGACACGTGGTCCCTCATGCTGCTCCAGGTCGAGCCGATGTACGACAACCTTCGGAGCGAGCCGCGGTTCCAAGCATTGGTGAAGAAGATGCGACTCCCGTGACCGACGACCTCTCCCAGCAGCTGCAGCGGACCCTCGGCGCCGCCTATGTCATCGAGCGCGAGCTCGGTGGCGGCGGGATGTCGCGGGTCTTCCTGGCGCGGGAGACGGCGTTCGACCGGCGCGTGGTGATCAAGGTCCTGCCGCCGGAGCTCTCGGCCTCGGTGAGCATCGAGCGCTTCCGGCGCGAGATCCAGCTCGCCGCGGGGCTGCAGCATCCCCACATCGTGCCGGTGCTCACCGCCGGGATCGCGGATGGACTTCCGTATTTCACGATGCCCTTCGTGGACGGCGAGTCGCTGCGCGCGCGGCTCGCGCGCGAGCATGAGCTCACGGTGGGCGACACGGTGAGCATCCTGCGCGATGTCGCGAAGGCGCTCGCCTATGCGCACGCGCGCGGTATCGTGCACCGCGACATCAAGCCGGACAACGTCCTCCTCTCGGGCGGCTCGGCGGTGGTGACCGACTTCGGCGTCGCCAAAGCGCTCTCGGCGTCCACGGAGAGGGGGAGCTCGGGGCTCACATCGCTCGGGATGGCGATGGGGACGCCGGCGTACATGGCGCCCGAGCAGGCGGCGGCGGACCCGGACACCGACCACCGCGCCGATCTCTACGCGCTCGGCGCAATGGCGTACGAGATGCTCACCGGGCGTCCGCTCTTCCCGGGGCGCTCGCCGCAGCAGGTGCTCGCGGCGCACACGATGCAGACACCGGAGCCGGTCCAGCGACTCCGGCCGTCGCTGCCACCGGCGCTGGCGTCGCTCGTCATGCGCTGTCTCGAGAAGCATCCGGCGGACCGCCCGAAGAGCGCGGAGGACCTCCTGCAACTGCTCGACTCGGTGGCGACCCCGAGCGGCGGGAGCGCGCCGGCGATGTCGGTGGCGACGCGGGCGTTCCTCGCACCCAAGGGACGGGTGCAGTTCAGCCGCGCGCTCGCGGCGTACGCGGCGGTGAGCGTCGCGGTCGTCGCGTTCGCGGCGCTGCTGGTGCAGGGCTTCGGTGTGCCCGACTGGGTCTTCCCCGCGGCGGTGGTGGTGATGGCGATGGGGCTGCCGATGGTGCTGATCACCGGGCTGGTGCAGCGCGCGGGCCGGACGGCGGCGCTCCCGGCCGCGCAGCGGATCTTCACCTGGCGGCGCACCGTGATCGGGGGCGTCGTGTCGCTCGGCGTGTTCGTGGCGATCGTGGCGGGCTGGACCGTGATGCACGTGCTCGGCATCGGCCCGGCGGGCTCGCTCGTCGCGGCCGGCGTCCTGCACGACCGGGAGCCGATCCTCGTCGCGGACTTCGGGTCGCCCGCGAACGACACGACGCTCGGCGCGGTGGTGACCTCGGCGTTTCGCACCGACCTCAGTCAGTCGCGCGCGGTGAGCGTCGTACAGCCGACACGCGTGACGGCGGCGCTCCGGCGGATGCAGCGGCCGGCGGGATCGCGGCTCGACCTCGCGCTGGCGCGCGAGGTCGCGGTGCGCGATGGGGTGAAGGCGGTGCTCGATGGCGACGTGAGCGCGATCGGCCCGACGTACGTGATCTCGGTGCGGCTCGTCTCCGCCGATTCGGGGCAGGAACTCGCCGCCTTCCGCGCGAGCGCGGACGACGCGAAGGGGATCATCGCCGCGGTGGACAAGCTGAGCAAGCAGTTACGGGCGAAGATCGGCGAGTCGCTCCGCAGCGTGCGCACGTCCAAGCCGCTCGAGCAGGTGACGACGGGATCGCTGGCGGCGCTCGCCAAGTACTCGCAGGCCGAACGCGCGATCAACGCCGACGGCGACAACGTGCGCGGCGCGGTGCTCCTCCAGGAGGCGATCGCGCTCGACACCAGCTTCGCCATGGCGTACCGGAAGCTGGGGGTGGTGCTCTCCAACACGAACGGCCCTCCCGAGCAGCGCGCGGCGGCGCTCGAGAAGGCGTTCGCGCACAGCGACCGGCTCACCGATGCGGAGCGTTACCTGACGATCGGCACGTACTACATGTCGGGCCCCATTCGCGATCCCGTGAAGTCGCTCGCCGCCTATGAAGCGCTGCTCGAGATCCAGCCGGACAACTATGCGGGGCTCAACAACGCCTCGCTGATCCTGCGGTCGCAGGGTGAGCTCACGAAGGCGGTCGCGTACGCGCGGCGGGCGGTGGCGGCGGACTCGGCGAACAGCCTGGCCTACGTGAATCTCGTCACGGCCCTCTTCGAGACAGGACAGACCGCGGAGGCGGCCCGGGTCATCGCCAAGCTCGCGGCGCGTTCTCCCGGCAATCCCACCGTGCAGGAGCTCCAAGTGGGCGTCTGGATGGCGGACGGGCAGTACGACACCGCGGCCGCGTTCGTCGGCCAGGTGCGGTCGACGCGGAAGGGGGATGCGACGCTGCAGTCGCAGGCCGAGGCGCTGCTCGAGGGGATCGCGCGGGCGCGGGGTCAGTTGGCGGATGCCGCGCGGCACAATGACGCCGGCGCCGAGTTCGACCGCCAGCGCGGCTTCGCGAGCGCGATGCTCGCACGCGAGATGACGCTCGCGTACTACGACGCCTGGTACCGCGGCCAGGGGCCGCGGGCGGCGCAGCGTCTCGATGCCGCGCTGGCGCGTTATCCGCTCAAGAGTCTCCCCGCGCTCGAGCGGCCGTACATCAATCTCGCCTACATCTACGCCATCGCGGGGCGCCCCGACCGGGCGCGCGCCGTGCTCGCGGAGCAGGAGAAGGAGATGCCGGCGGATGTCGTCGCCTCAGCGCGCTACGACCGCCACAACGCCTTCGGGGAGATCGCGCTCGCGGAGGGGAAGGCCGACCGCGCGCTCGCCGAGTTCCGGCAGAGCGACGAGGGGGGCTGCGCGATCTGCCCGCTCCCCTCGATCGGGCGGGCGTTCGATCTTGCGGGGAGGTCCGACTCGGCGATCGGCGCCTGGGAGAAGTACCTTGACACGCCGTCGCTCCTGCACGCGAACCTGGATCCGACCTTCCGCGCCGGGATCTACGCGCGGCTCGGCGAATTGTACCAGCAGCGCGGGGACACCTCGCGCGCGGCGTCGAACTACGCGCGCTTCGTGGCGGCGTGGCGCGATGCCGATCCCGACCTGCAGCCAAAGGTCGAAGCGGCCCGCCGGCGGCTCAAGTCGCTCGCGCGCACCGAGGGCGGGCGGTAGGGCGCTCCGGCGTCAGTGGAATTCGCGGCGCGCGGAGTCGGACCACACGCGCTCACGCACCAAGGCCCCGTTCTCCGAGATCCGCCGCGCGAAACGCACGCGGATCCAGCTGCTGTCGGACGTCACGTCCATCCGTGACTCGAGCAGGAGGATGCGCGCGCCCGTCTCGATCCGGTGCGACTCGACGCCGAGGAAGAGGGAACGCGCGGGGTCGGCTTCGGCGGTCTGCCACGCCTCGAACTCGCGCACATGGATGCGGCGTTCGCCGATCGCGTAGCCGTAATCGTCCTCGAGCTCGACGCGCGTTGTCCCGGCGAACACATCCCGGATGACACGGCGCGCGACGAGCGCGCCGTCGTCGAGCGTGCGGGCATCAGGGGCGCTGTCACGCGCTTCGGGGGTGCGCAGCGCGCCGGCGGGCACGGGGGTGAGCGTCGGCGCCAGGGGGAGGCTGACGGAAGTGCCCGCGCCGAGGTGGAGACGCGTCGCCATCGGATACGGCGTGGGCCAGAGCATCGGGAACTGCGCGTTCGTGATCGCGAGGCGCACGCGGTGCCCCGGCTGGAAGGTCCAGGTGGTGAAGTGCAATGGGATCGTCGCCGCGTAGGTCTCGCCGGCGCGGAGGCGGGCGGGGGCGCGGCGCGAGCGGATCTGCGGCCCGTTGACCGCGCCGCCGGTGACGAGACTCACGCGTCCGTCGGGGGAGAGATCCTCCAGGCGCGCGATCCAGTTCGCGAGCGGTACGTCGCTCTCGACGGCGAGCGACACCGACGGCAGCCCGACGATCGTGAGCGGCTTCGCCAGCGGCGCCCCATCGAAGACCAGCGCGCCCGCATCATCGGCGCCCATGTCGGGGGTGCGATCCCCCCACCAGTCGCCGCCGGCGCTGCCGGAACCGGCGTCATAGTGCAATCGCCGCTCGGCGGCGTCCGGCGCCGATGGCCGGAGCGCGCCGTCCGCATGCGGGTAGAGCCGTGCGGCGCGCGCCGCCGCCGGCCGCCAGTCCACGAAGCGCCAGTCGCCGGGGAGTTCGGCGGCGTTCACATCCGGCGGATTCCCCGCGCGCACGAACGCCAAGAAGCGGGGCTCGCGCATCAACGCGCTCGACGTGTCGTCGCCGAGCCAGTGGTCCCACCACCGGGCGGCGCGCTCGCGCCACTCGTAGCCGGGGCCCGGCATGCCATTGTCGGGCCACGCGTGCTCCCAGGGGCCGATCTCGACCTTCACCGGCACCGTCGCGCGGTCGAGGAGCCGGAGCGGGGTGTCCCGGTAGCCATCGAGCAGGCCGCCGATGAGATACGACGGCACGCGGAGATTGTCCTTCGAGAAGCGGAGGGCGCCCTGCTGCCAGTAGGCGTCGTCCACCGGGTGGGCGAGGTTCGTGAGGATCCACGGTGCGCGATCGAAGCGATCGGCGAAGTATGCGCTGTCGAGCGGATAGTCCGGCGTGCGCGGCAGTCCGTTCTCATGGTCGATCTCGAGTTGATAGGGGTCGAGATGCCAGATCCCGTCCACGTAATGCACGTCGTCGTGATAGAGATCGTCGGAGGCGTGGAGGGCGATGATCGCGCCGAGTGCCGGCGCGCCGCGCGCGGCCATCATGAGGGAGTTGAAGCCGCCCCAGGAGATCCCCCACATCCCGACCTTGCCGTTGGATGCCGGGTGACGCGCGAGCTGGGCGATGATCTCCGTGGCGTCGGCGAGTTCCTGCAGGGAATACTCGCGTTCGGGGAGCACGCCCTCGGAGCCGCCCGTGCCGCGGACATCCACCTTCGCCATGAGGAACCCGCGCCGCGCGAACCAGCGGTAGAGCGGATAGTCGCGCTGGTAGAAGGAGTCATCCTTCCGGTAGGGGAGGAACTCGAGGAGCGCGGGGAATCGTTCCCCGGCATGCTTCGCGCGCGGGATGTACCAGGTGACGGCGAGGTGCGTGCCATCGGGCATGGCGAGGAAGCCGCGCGAGACATCATAGGCGTAACCCCCGCGCGCGGCGCCCTGGGCCGGGCCGCCGCGGGGGGCGAGCGCGAGGAAGCAGGCGGCGATGACGGACGACACGAAGCGATGGCGGAAGTCAATGGTCATGCGGAGAATGTGAGCGATTCCCCTCAGCGCGGCCAGCGCAATCACACTTGTGCCGCCTCTCCGGCGGCGGTAGGATTGCGGTCCGGGCGACGCTGCCGGTGCACCGCCCATCACGGCCTCGAGCCCACCACCGGAGGATGCCTCATGCCGATCAAGAATACGTTCGCCGTCGCGACCATCGCACTGCTCTTTGCCGCCTGCAGCTCGTCGGGATCGTCGACGACGCCGGCCCCCGCGCCGGCGCCGGCTCCCGCTGCTGCCGCTCCCGCGGCCGGCGCCCCGGGCAACATCGCCGCTGATACGGTCATCCCGACCGAGATCCTGGTGAGCGTCATCAACAACCGCATCCCGCCCGCGCAGGTCACGGTGTTCGTCACCGGGCCTTCCATCGGCCGCCAGATCCTCGGCGATGTGCCGATCAACCAGTCCAAGGCCTTCACCTTCAAGGCCGGCAACCTGAACGGCGATTATTTCCTCGTCGCGCAGGGCGCTGGGGGCGCCGAGATCCGGTCGCAGAAGTTCAACCTCACGCCGACGCTCCGCTTCGTGCAGTGGCAGATGGATGTGAACTCCATCGTCCAGTACGCGACGCCGAAGTAGCGTGCGGGTCGTGAAGCGATCGATCGCTGGCCTCGCCGCACTCGCGCTCCTGAGCGCGGGTGCGGCGTCGCAAGCGGCCCCTACGCCGGCGCCGGCACCGGTGCTCCTCCTCCAGTCCGACTTCGGACTGCAGGATGGATCGGTGGCGTCGCTCAAGGGGGTCGCCTACACCGTGAGTCCCGCGCTGCAGGTGGTGGACATCACGCATCTCATCCCGCCCTTCAACATCCTCGACGCGGCCTATCGGCTGCGCCAGGTCGCTCCCTTCTGGCCGGCGGGCTCGGTCTTCGTCTCCATCGTGGACCCGGGCGTCGGCACGCAGCGCCGCTCGGTCGTCATGAAGACGAAGACGGGACAGTACTTCGTGACCCCGGACAACGGGACGCTCACCTTCGTCGCCGAGCTCTTCGGCGTCGCCGAGGTGCGCGAGATCGACGAGAACGTGAACCGCCGCCCGGGCTCGCAGTGGTCGGCGACCTTCCACGGCCGCGACGTGTACGTCTATACGGCGGCGCGGCTCGCGGCCGGCGTCATCAGCTTCGAGCAGGTGGGGCCGTCGCGCGACTCGCAGTACGTGCGGCTCGACATCGCGGCGCCGCGCACCGCGGCCGGCTCCGTCGCCGGCACGATCGTCGTGCTCGACCAGCCGTATGGGAACCTCTGGACGAACATCGATACGGCGCGCGTGACCGAGGCCGGGATCAAGGTCGGCGATCGCGTGCGCGTGAAGATCATGCACGGCAAGAGTGCCGTCTGGTCCGACGAGGTGGTGATGGCACGCACCTTCGGCGATGTGGCCGCGGGACGCCCGGTGCTGTACGTGAACAGCCTGAACCGGCTCGCCCTGGCGCTGAACCAGGGGAATTTCGCGAAGCGCTATGCGATCTCGGCCGGTGAAGATTGGACGCTGGAAATCGTCAAGAAGCCGTAGGGCGCCGCTGAGCGGGAGGTGTCCCCGCGCGACGGCGGATTCGTCCGGGAATGGGGACAGATGCCCGTCTTTGGAGAATCGCAAGTCGTTGGGAGACAAGCGCTTCAAATGCGGCACGGTCCTTCCATTAGGATTGGGGAGGACGGCGAGTGCCGCCCTCGTGAAGTGCGAATCCTGGAGGGGATATGATGCACTCCATCCTGCTCACCCTGCTCGCGACGGCGACGCTCCCGGCGCCCGCGCTTCCTCCGGCACCGGCGCGGGTGATGCGCGCCGATCCCGTGATCAAGGTCTGGACCGACTGGGAAGAATATTCCCGCGGCCAGACGGCCACCGCGCACATTCGCACGCGTGAGGATGGCTATGTGATCGTGCTGCAAGCCGACGTCGATGGCCGCGTGCGCGTGGTCTTCCCGCTCGATCCGGGCGACGACAACTTCGTGCGCGGCGGCCACGACCTCGAGCTCGCCGGACGCGGCGGCAAGGGGAGTTTCTTCATCGATGGTCCGCCGGGGATGGCGGCGGTGTACGCCGCGGTCTCGGCCGTCCCCTTCCGCTTCACCGATTTCGTGAAGGGCGATCACTGGGACTACGGCTCGATCTACGACAAGTCGCTCGAGAGCGATTTCGAGAGCGGCTTCACCGCGATCGTGGACCGCATGAGCGCGGGGCACTTCGACTACGACATCTACCGGTACCGCGTCGAGGGGCAGGGATCGTACGCGTCCGCGGACAGCTATTCCGGCCCGACCTACATCGGCTCCCCCTGCTGGGTGGCGCCGTATGATGCGTTCTGCGGCGGCCCGACGTACATCCCGGGTCCGCTCTATGGCGCCGCGTATCCGTGGGGCTACGGTTGGGGTCCGAGCTTCGGCTTCGGTTATTCCATGGGGTATGGCTGGGGCGTCGGGATCTCCTTCGGCATGCCGTACTACGGCTACGATCCGTACTATGGCTACGGCTATCCGTACTACGGTTATGGGTACGGCTATCCGTACGGATACGGCAGCTTCTACAACCCGTACTACGGTGGCTACTACCACGGTTATTCCACTGGCCACCCGTACTACCCGGGGTACGCCGCGAAGCCCGGCAATCCGGGCGGCGTCGGTGTGACGGGCGTCGGCTACCGGCCGCGCGCCGGCGTACCGGTGACGGGGGGCGGGATCGGTGGCATCGGATACCGCGGCAGCACGGGGACGCAGGCAGGAACCCTGGGGCTGACGGGGGTCGAACGTCGTACGCCGACCGGCCGCGGGAGCGGCTGGACGCTCGGCCGGCCGAGCGCTTCGCGCCCGACAGTGAACACGGATCCGCGCCGGAACGACGGCGGGAAGAGCGGCGGATATAACGGTGGCAACAACGGCCGCGGCAACACGGCAGGACCGAGCGGCAATGGCGGCCAGCCCGCGGCGCGTGCGCCGCGCAACGATCCGCCGCCGCGCTATGAGCCGGGGACGCGGTCGGAACCGCGCGGCCGTGGCGAGCCAGCAGGCCGCGGGGCATCGCCGGGCGGCACGCCGGCGCGTGCGCCCTCGGGCAGTCCGCAGGGCGGCGGGAATCGTACCCCGTCGGCACCGCCGGCCGGCCACGCGCCGTCGGCGCCCGCGCCGCGCTCGAATCCGAGCCCACCCGCGAGCCGTCCTTCCTCCCCGCCGAGCCATAGCGGCGGCGGCGGGGGCGGGCACCGCGTGCCCTAGCGCGAGTTGACGGGCTTCGCGGGGTTCCGTCCGGCCGCACTGAAGTACCTGCGCGCGCTCGCGAAGCACAACGAGCGCGCGTGGTTCGAGGCGCATCGCGCCGAGTACGAACAGGAAGTGCTGGGCCCGATGCGCGAGTTCGTGGATGAGATCGATGACCGGCTGGCGCGCGTCGCTCCCGAGATCTGCGGGGATGCGCGCCGGTCGGTCTTCCGCATCTACCGCGATGTGCGCTTCTCGCACGACAAGCGTCCGTACAAGACGCACGCGGCCTGCTGGTTCTATCACCGCGACTCCGACGCGAAGGTCGGCCGCGATGGCGGCGGCGCCGGATTCTACTTCCATCTCGAACCCGGCGAATGCCAGGTGGGGGGCGGACTCTGGATGCCGGGGCGCGAGGTGCTCCTCCAGCTGCGCGACGCGATCGCGGAGGACCCGAAGGGATTCGTGCGCGCCGCGGATTCGCCGGCGATGCGCCGGCGCTTCGATGGCCTCACCGCGGAGGCGGTGCTGACGCGGATGCCGCGCGGCTTCGACGAAGCGCATCCGGCCGCGAAGTGGCTCCGCTACAAGTCCTTCACTGCGGGCCGTACGCTCACCGACGCCGAGGTCACTCGTCCCGACATCGCGGCGCGCGTGATGAAGGACTTCGCGGCGCTCACGCCGCTCGTGCGCTGGCTCAATGGCGCGCTCGGCCTCAAGCCCGCTTCGCGCCGCTGACGGTCAGCGCGCCATCGTGCGCGCCGCGAGCACCGATTCCGGATCGTTGGTGATCACCCCGTTCACGCCGCGCCGCCAGAGCGAGCGCGCCTGGCGGGGATCGTCCACGGTCCAGATGTGGACCGCCATGCCGTGGCGCCGGGCGGTGCGCGCGATCGCCTCGATGGGAAAGGGGATGCCGTGCCACGACGGAGGGATCGAGAGCACCTCGTAGCCCGTACGGCGCAGGGGCACGGGGAGGAGCACGCTCACCAGGAAGCGCTGCACCTCCGCCTGTGACGCGCAGATGTGCCACGGCGGCGCGCGGAAGGGGCCGAGCGCGGCGCGGTCGAAGGCGCCGATCACGCAGCGCGGCGCCGCGCCGAACCGTTCGAGCACGCGCCGCAGCGGCTCGCCGGCGGCGGCGGTCTTCACCTCGATGAGCAGCGGGGTCTCGGGGTAGCGCTCGAGCACCTCTTCCATCGCCGGCACGCGGACCTCCCGGCTCCGGAAGGGGAAGACGGTCCCGTCGCGCGTGTAGCGTGCCCCGGCATCGGCGGTACGAATGCGATCGAAGGGCAGCGAGGCGACGGCGCCCCGCGCGTCGGTGGTGCGATCGAGCGTGCCGTCGTGGATCACGACGACGCGCCCATCCGCCGACAGGTGGACATCGAGCTCGAGCGCATCGACGCCGTTGGCGACGGCGAGGTCGAAGCTGCGGAGGGTGTTCTCGGGCGCGTGCGCGCACGCGCCACGGTGGCCGATGACGAGGCGGGCAGCGGGATCGAGCAGCGGCGAGGTCATGGCGGCGGTACGGCGTGCACCACCATCGCCGAGAGCAGTTCGCCGCCGTTCTCCCGGAAGATCGCCACGCGCCGGCTCCCGCCCATATTGCGCGCGTCAGCGGTGCCGTCCTGTCCCACCACGCTCGAGGCGAGCACCGGCAGCCGGATCCGCCAGCGGCGCACGACCCATTCACCGGAGGGGAGCTGCTCGAAGTCCATGCGCCCGCCGTACCGCAGCGGGCTCACTTCCGGGAAGAGGTTCGTGTGGCGGAACTCGACATACCGCAGGTTGGCCGTGGCGGAGTCGAGCCAGATGACGCCGGCGACCTCCGGCTCGTGCCGCTTCTTCGCCGGGTCGAAGGCGAGGCCGATGAGCCCGGGGGCCTTCTCCGGGTCGCGCCGCAGGTGGAAGCAATGCGTGCGAGCGAACGCCTCGGACAGCAGGACGATCGCGTCGGGCGCGGCGAGCGAATCCCCCTCCTTGTTGATGGCGTACCCGTCGCGGGCGAGCTGCTCCGGCGTCGCCGGCGTCGCCCACGGCCGCGCCAGGAGCACGGTGTCCACGCGCGCCGAGTCGTGGCGCACGATGAGGCTCGTGCCGTCGAGGTCCCGCCAGAACCAGCGCCGCACCGCGTAGATCGCGCCGGACGCGCCGAGTTCCGTGGCGTAGAGCGCCTTCCGCGCCTCCGTCCAGAGCGCCGCCGTCTCCTCCCCCTCGGCGGGCCCGACGACGCACTTCGACTCCGCGAGCACCGCCACCGTGGGGAGGACGACCGCCACCGAGGGAGCGCGCAGGTGCGCGACCGCCGTCGCCCCCGCCGCGAGCGCAACGGGGACGGGGGGTGTCGAGGAGTATCCGATGCGCTCAGCGCGGATCCGGTAATGCCCCGGCGCCGCGAGGCGGATGACAAAGAGTCCTGAGTCATCAGCGATCGCGCCGGCGACCCGTGCGCCGGCGCTGTCGTACACCACCACGAGGGCACCGACCACCGGGGCGTGCGTGCCGGCGTCGGTCACGTCACCGCGGATCACCTGCGCGCGCGCTGCGCCGGCCGCGGCGGCGAGCGCGACGATGACATTGACGATGACGATGAGGGATCGACGCATGGGATGCGCGGCCGTGAGGAGTACTCTCGTACTATACGACGCCGCGCGCCGCCGCCGCCAGCACACGGTATGGGGCGGGGCTGTCGTGTCCCCCGGCGGCGTCGTAAGATGGTAGCCGGGCGGCGCCTGCCCTTGGCACCGCTGGCTGAACACTCGTCCCCGGAGGAAGACCATGGTGCACGTTCCGGATCTCTGGCTGCCGATCCTGGTCGCGTCGGCGCTCGTTTTCGTGATGAGCTCGATCATCTGGATGGTTCTGCCCTGGCACAAGAAGGACGTCCTGGGCACGCCGGATGAGACGTCGCTGGTGGACGCGCTCCGCCGCAACAAGCTCACACCCGGCCAGTACATCGTTCCGTTCTGCGCCGATCCGGCGCAGCGCAACAGCGAGGAGTTCAAGAAGAAGATGGCGGACGGTCCGGTGGCGATGATCACGGTCCAGCGGCCCCGCCCGATGGAGATGGGGCCAATGCTGACCAAGTGGTTCATCTTCCTGCTCATCCTCAATGCCGCCATCGCCTACGTCTGCGGCCTCGGCCTGGCGCCCGGCGCGGACTACATGAAGGTGTTCCGCTTCGCCGGCACCGCGGCATTCCTCGCCTATGGTGGCGCGCACGCGGTGTATGGGATCTTCTGGGGGCGTCCGTGGCGCATCGTCTGGCTCGATATCATGGATGCCTTCATCTACGCCTGCATCGTCGCCGGCGCCTTCGGCTGGCGCTGGCCGCGCTGATGGCGTGACCGGCGCGCGCCGTCCTCCCGGCCGGGGGCTGGAAGGCCACGAGATCAAGGCGATCGGCTTCGGGTTGTACGCCTGGGCGCTCGTGGTGGCCGTCCTGGTCTTCGTGAGCGGCGCGATGGGATTGCGCGGTTGGTCATTGTTCTTCGCGGTATTCGGGCTCGGCCCGATCATCGGCGCTGCGGTCGGCGGCGTCGCGTACTTCGGCGCCGAGCAGGCGGGGCGGGCTGCGTCGTCGATCTACGCGCCGACGGGGAACTCCACGCCCCATCAACCGGGTTACTCCGAGCAGCTCGCGATGGCGATGCGCGGCAACGTGCCAGCGGCGCTCGCGAGCTTCGAGGCTCTCATCGCCGGCGCTCCGGACGATCCGCACGTGCGGCTCGCCGCCGCCGAGATGTACGCGACGCGCGGGAAGGACCCTCGGCGGGCGGCGGAGCTCTACCGCCAGGCGCGCATGCTCCCCGGCGCGACGCGCGGACACGAGATGACGGCGACGAACGGGCTCATCGATCTCTACCGCGGCCCGCTCGCGGACCCGGCGCGGATGCGCTCGGAGCTCCGCCGGCTCGCGGAGCGGTTCGCCGGGACGGCGCCGGGAGAGATGGCGAAGCGCGCGCTCGAGGATCTGAAGCGGCTGTCCGTGGAGGAAGGGAAATGAGAGGGACGGGAATCGTGCTCGTGTTCGTGCTCGCGCTGGTGGGAGGTGTGGGCGCTCAGCAGGCGGACAGTGGGAAGAGCGCGCCCACCCCAGCGGCGAGCGTGCGTGTCTGCGCGGGAGGCGACGTCACCCTCGGCGTGAATGGCGACACGATCACGCGGAAGGGGAAGCGGGTGCCGCCGCGGCTGTGGCCAGCGCCGGACTCACTGCTCGCGCCGATCGCGCCGCTCTTCGCGGACGCGGACATCGTCCTGCTCAACCTCGAAGGGGCGATCGGCGACGGGCCGGCGTCCAAGTGCGCGAAGGCATCGAAGACCTGCTACGGGCTGCGCATGCCGTCGTCGGCCGCGCCGGCAGTGCGGGCGGTCAACGATCGTGCGGTCGTGGTAGGGAACATCGCCAACAACCACGCCCACGACGCGGGCGACGAAGGGTTCGCCGAGACGCGGCGCCGGCTCGACTCCGCCGGCGTGCTGGTCACCGGCGCCGACAGTGACGCGACCATCGTCGTCACCGCCGCGGGCGACACCGTGGTGGTGCTCGGCTTCGCGGCATCGTATCCGATGGACGTGCGCGACCTCGCGCTGGTGCGCCGGTACGTGGCGCGCGCCGCGGCGATCGGGGCGCGCGTCGTGGTGACGATGCACCTCGGTGCGGAGGGGCCGACCGCCCAGCGCACCGGCGACCGGAGCGAGAAGTTCGTGGGGGAGGACCGCGGCGATCCGGTCGCTTTCGCGCGCGCGGCGGTGGAGAGCGGTGCGACGCTCGTCATCGGGCACGGGCCGCACGTGGTGCGCGGGATCTCGTGGCTCGACGGGGCGCTGGTGTTCTACTCGCTGGGAAACCTCGTGACCGCCGGTCCCTTCGCGATGCACGCGCCCAACGACCGGGGGCTTGTCGCGTGCGCCGACCTCGGCGCCGACGGGAAGGTGACGCGCGCCGTCATCCGGCCGACGCGGCAGCGGAGCCCGGGGAGGGCGGCGCCCGACGTGACGGCGCGGGCGATCGTACTGGCCGATTCGCTCGGGCGGCTCGACTTCCCGGATTCGAGCGCGCGGATGTCGGTGGAGGCGGAGCTGCGGCGGCCGCCGCCGCCTCGCGACTGAGCGTCAGCCCGTCGAGTCCCGCGGCGCGGGGGCGCTGTCCGCGGCGACGAGGCGGCGCACCCCCTTCCACGGCTTGATCCCCGGCGCGGGGGCGCGCAGCAGCCGCGATTCGACCACTCGTCCGGCGCGCGAGCTCGCGTGCACGAAGCGGCCGTCGCCGACGTAGATGCCGATGTGCGTGATCTTCTTCCCGCGGCCGAAGGTGAGCAGGTCCCCGGGGCGGATCTCGGCGGTGTCGCGCACGACGTCGCTTCCCGACTCGGCCTGCGCGTTGGCGGTGCGCGGCACCGCGAGGCCCAGCGAGGAGAGCACGTAGGCGACGAGACCGCTGCAGTCGAAGCCGCGCGCGGGCGTCTCGCCGCCGTGGCGGTAGCGCTTCCCCACCTGCGCCCGCGCGCGCGCGACGAGCGAATCGCGAAGGGCGAGCGCGCTCCGGCTCAAGGCGGCGAAGGGCGGCTCCAGGGTGTATGGCGGCTGCACGCGCACACCATCCTGCGCGCGGGCGGTCGCCGGCGCGGCGAGGAGGAACGGCAGGGCAAGGGCGGCGGAGGCCAGCCAGCGGAGGACGGGGAGCACGTTACTGTCCCCGTGGCTGCTGCTGCGTGAGGCAGTGGAGCGTGCCGAGTCCCCACACGAGGTCCACCGCGTGGATGCCGACGATGCGCCGGCCGGGGAAGAGCTCGGCGATCGTGCTCAGGGCCACGCGGTCATTGGCGTCGTTGAAGGTCGGGACAATGACGATGCCGTTCGCGATGTAGAAGTTCGCGTAGCTCGCCGGGAGGCGGACGCCATCCATCATCACGGCACGCGGATAGGGGAGCTTCACCACGCGCAACCCGCCCGCGAGCTCGAGCCGGCGAAGGTTGTCGGCGGAGCGCTCGTGGCTCTCATCGCGCGGGTCGGCCTCGTACGCGAGCGCCACCGTCTGCGCATCGGTGAAGCGCGCGATGTCGTCCACGTGGCCGTGGGTGTCATCGCCGACGCAGCCCTCGCCGAGCCAGATGGTGCGGCGGATGCCGAGCCACTTGGCGAAGGCCTGCTCGTAGGCGGCGCGGTCCAGTCCCGGATTGCGCACCTGCACTTTCGAGAGGAGCCATTCCTCGGTGACGAGCATCGTGCCGGCGCCATCGGTCTCGATGCCGCCCCCTTCGAGCACGAGCGGTGCCCCGTCGGCGCGTGTCGCGCGCACGGCGCTCACGCCGCTCAATCGCGCGATGGCGGCGGCGACGTGCTCGTCCTGCGCGTGATCGTCGTACTTCGCCCACGCATTGAAGCGCCAGGCGACCCAGCGGAGCGCACCGCGGTCATCGAGGACGCCGGTGGGGCCCGAGTCGCGCGTCCAGACGCGGTCGGTGGGAACGACGTGCAACCCGACGTGCGCGAGGTCCACGGCATGCTGCTCGAGGATCGTGGCCGCGCTCGTGCGCGCCGCGTCATCGTGGCAGAGGATCTCCACGCGCTCATGCGCATGGAGCGCGCGGACGATCTCGGCATAGACCCAGGGGATCGGCGCGAACTTGCCCGGCCAGTCGGGCTCGTGGTGCGGCCAGGCGATCCAGGTGGCGCTGTGCGGCTCCCACTCCGCCGGCCAGCGGACGCTGCTCACCCTCCGATCCACCGCTGCAGGATCGGCCCGTACGCGTCGATCCGCCGGTCGCGGAAGAAGGGCCAGTTGCGCCGCGTGTACTCGATGAGCGCGGGGTCGCACTCGGTGATGAGCACGGCGGGATCGGTGCCGGCCTCGGCGATGAGCCGGCCGAAGGGATCGGCGACGAACGAGTGGCCGAAGAACTCGAGCCCCTCGGTGCCGGGCTCGGCCTCGAAGCCGACGCGATTGGCGGCGGCGATGAAGACGCCGTTCGCGATCGCGTGCGCGCGCTGCGCGGTGCGCCACGCGTCGGCCTGCGCGACCCCCCATTCTGCCTTCTCCTTCGGATGCCAGCCGATGGCGGTCGGGTAGAAGATCACCTGTGCGCCCATGAGCGCCGTGATGCGCGCCGCCTCCGGATACCACTGGTCCCAGCAGATGAGCACGCCAATGGTGGCGAACTTCGTCTTGAAGACGCGGAAGCCGGCCGCGGGGCGCGTCTCGTCGTGCTGGTAGATCTCCCCCGGCGTGAAGTAGTACTTCTCGTGATAGAGAGGGTCGTCGGGGATGTGCATCTTGCGGTAGACGCCGAGGAGGGCGCCATCGGCGTCGATGACCGCCGCCGAGTTGTGGTACACGCCGGCGCCGCGCTTCTCGAAGATCGGTACGATGAGGACGACGCCGAGTTCCTTGGCGAGGGCGCGCATCCGGTCGACGACCGGGCCGGGGATCGGCTCGGCGAGGTCGAAGCGCTCGGCGTCGGTCACCTTGCAGAAGTAGGGGGCGTTGAAGAGCTCCTGGAGGCAGATGATCTGCGCTCCGCTCTTGGCGGCCTCCCGCACTTTGGTGACCGCCTGTTCGAGCGCGGCCTTGGCATCACCCGGCACCGGCTGCTGGATGAGCCCGATCGTGAATGTCATCTGTTGTTATCCCTCTCCCTGAACCCTGAATCCTGAACCCTGTCGTCGACCTATTCCAAGATCCTCCGAAAACTCCCCGAGATCCGCGCCAGAGAACTCGGCGTCTTCGGCTTCAGCATCTCCGGGGTCGGCGGCCCGCAGACGCCGATCACCACATCCATGACGTTCGTACCCGTGAGCTCCGTGCGCAGGACCGCGCCGGCGGCGTCGAGCGCGCGGTGCGATTCGTGGGCGGCGAGGTCGCGCTCGGGGTCGCGGCCGCTCTTGAGGATCTCCTCCCACGTGGTGCGGTCCACGATCGCACCGGCCCCATCGCTGTTGCCGTCGCGGCCGTCGGTGCCGCAGGCGAGCAGGGTGGAGCCGCGCGCGCTCTTGAGGAGGGCGAGCTCGCGGGCGGCGGAGAGCGCGAGTTCCTGGCTGCGGCCGCCGACGCCGTGCGAATCGGTGGGAAGGGCGACCGTGGTCTCGCCCCCCCAGATGAGGCAGGCGCGGAAGGCGCGCTCGGCGACGGTCGGCGTGGCGGAGGAGCAGGTGGTGACGAGCGACGCGGCGACGCGGCGGCCGGCGAGCGACGCTTCGCCGGCGAGCGTCGTGCTCATGATGCGCGGGTCATAGCCGTAGCTCTTCGCGCGCGCGACGATCGCGTCGAGCGCGGTCCGGTTGCTCGCGATGATGCGGCGCTCGATGTTCTCGAAGGCCTCATCCCCCGCCTTCGGTGTCTCGAGCGATGGGTCGCGCTCCACCATGTGGAGGTGGCGGTGCATGATCGGCGGGAGCCGGTCCCAGAGCTTGTGGGCGACGAGGATCGCGCGGATCTGGCTCGCGGTGCTCGGATCGGGAACACAGGGTCCCGAGCCGATCGCCGCGAAGTCATCGCCGATGACATCCGAGATGATGAAGTTGCGGATGTTCGCGGCCTTGAGCGCGACGGCCAGGCGTCCGGCGCCCCAGCGCGTGAAGCGCTTGCGGATGAGGTTCATCGTGGCGATGTCGAGCCCCGCGGTGTGGAGCACGCGGAAGAGCTCGGCCACGTCCTCGGCGCGGATCGCGCCGTCGGGGGCGCCGATGAGGCTCGAGGTGCCGCCGGAGAGGAGGACCCACGCTTCCTCGCCGGAGCGGACCTTGGAGCTCATCGCTTCGATGGCGCGCGCGGCGGCGAGGGACTGCGCGCCGGGTTCCGGATGATCGCCGACATAGACGTCGAGCCGGCTGTGCGGTGCGGGCGCGTGGCGCGGACTGACGATCATCCCGCCGGCGGGCTCATTGCCGGCCTTCTCGAGGAATTCGACGGCCGCGGTCGCCATCGGATGCGCCGCCTTCCCGACCGAGAAGATCCAGACGCGGCGCCGCGCGATCTCGGGAGGGAGCCGCTCGAGCGCCGTGCGCAGCGCCGGGCCGGGCGCGACCGCCTGCAGCGCCGCCCAGTACAGCTGGAGGAGCACCGTGCGCGCGTCGGGCGGCGTTTCGGGCAGCGTGGCCCAGGCGGGGATGCTGGAGCGTTCCATCAGGCGGAAATTGGTCTCGTCGAAACGGGGAGCAGGCTCGGGCGGGCGCCGGGCCGTTACTTCGAAAGCGTCTTCTTCACCTCTTCGCCGAGCTTGGTGTACGCATCAGCGGACATGACGTTGAAGGGCGCGCGGTACGTGATCTTCCCGTTCGGGGCGATCACCACGACGAGGCGCTTCGCGTACTGGTCGCCAGCGGCATTGCCGTAGGCCTTGGCGATCGCGGCGCCGGTGTCGCTGACGAAGGTCATCGGGAACTTCGACTCCTTCGCCCACGCGGCGAGGGTCGTGTCGGCGTCCTTGCTGATGCCGAGGACGACGACGCCGTTTCCATTGTTGAACATCGTGGCGTACTGATCACGGTACGCCTCCATTTGGATCGTTCAGCCCTTGGTCCTGGCCTGGTAGAAGAAGGCGAGAACGACGGTCTTGCCGCGGTACTGGTCGAGCGCGACCGACTTGAGGACCCCATCCTTGGTGGCGCCGGGTGCGGAGAAAGCGGGCGCGACGGCGCCGGTATCCGGCGCCGGGACCGCGGCGGGAGCCTGCGCCGCGAGCGGCGCCGCGAAGAACGCGGCCAGCGCGAGCGGGACGAAGCGGTTCTGAGACATGGATCCTCCGTTGGGCGAACGCTGGAACTTACGGCGCGGCACGAAGCGCGGCGAGCCGGACTAGTACTTGAAGGCCACCTTCACGCTCCCCTCGCCGCGCTTGTCCATCGCGGTCGCGAGCGCCTCGCGATAGCCGGCGAGCGGGAAGGTGTGCGTGAGCAGCGGGCGGACGTTGGCCTTCCCGGACGCGATGAAGGCGGCGGCGTCGGCGAAGTCGGCACTGGCCGGTACGGTGTGATGGTGCGTTCCATAGTACAGCGAGCCGCGCACCGTCAGTTCCTTGAGCCAGAGGGGCGTCCAGTCGAGCCCGCCCATCACACCGGAATTGCCGAGCAGCACCACCGTGCCGCCGGCGCGGGTGAAGCGCATCGCGTCGTCCATCCCGCGCGCGCCGGCGACGCACACGAAGGTCATGTCGAAGCCGCCAATGCCGATCGGTTTGCCGAGGATCGGCTTCACGAGGCGCGTGCCGCCGGCGTCCGCCACCGGCTTGAGGTAGTTCCCCTTGGCGCGGATGACATTCGTCGCGCCGAACTTTTTCGCGTGCTCCGCCTGGAACTCGTGCCGCGCGAGCACGGTGACGCGCGCCGATGGCGCGAGCACGCGCACGGCGGCGGTCGCGAGGAGCCCGATGGAACCCGCCCCGATGATGAGGACGTGGTCGCCCGCCGCGGGCAGGTTGCTCCGCACGGCGCGCACCGAGCAGGCGAACGGTTCGATGAGCACCGCGTCCTCATCGCTCATGCCGGCGGGGACCTTCACGAGCTGCGACTGGTGGGCGACGAACTGTTCTCCCCAGCCGCCGCCGAGGCCGCGCGTGGTGCCGATGAGCATCCCCGGGGGGAGCGCGCCGTCGGTGAAGTGCGCGCAGCGGCCGTGGTCGCCGGCGGCGCAGGCCGCGCAGACGGGGGAGACGGCGCGCGACTCACAGCAGAGGACCGGGTTCGCCGCGACACGGTCGCCCGCCGCGATGCCGGTGACGGCGGCGCCGGCTTCGATCACCTCACCGACGAGCTCGTGGCCGAGGACGAAGGGGAAGCTCGAGAAGGGCGAGGTGGAGGGGCTCGCCTTGAGCGTGATGATGTTGAGGTCGCTGCCGCAGATGCCGCCCATCCGGGTGCGCACGCGCACCCACTGGTCGCTCGGCAGCGCGGGGTTGGGGACGTCGCCGTACGAGGTGCAGGCGTGCGGCCCGACCAGGAACTTGTGGCTGAGCTTCCCGGCGGCGAGGGTCGCGAGGTAGGTCGGGATCGGTGCGGCGAAGCTGATCGCCTTCACGGCCGCGCGGGGACGACGAGGCGCAGGGCGCGCGGCACGCTGGCGACCTCGACGACGTTCGACTTGGCCCGGTTGTACTCCCCGTCGGTCTCGTACGCCGGCGCTTCGGGGAAGGTGAGCGTGAATGCCTTCGACTGCTCCACGACGACGCTCGGGTGGTGCAGGTGCGTCCCCTTGCCGACGGCGTCGAAGAGCTTCGCGCGCTGGAGGGGGGAGGCGTCGAGGATCGCGATCGCGTCGAGGAGACCGTCGGTGAGGTCGGCATCGGGGGCAATGGTGAACGTGCCGCCGAAGAACTTCGCGTTGGCGATGACCACGATCAGATGCTTCTTCGTCTCGCGCTGGCGCGCCGGGCTGCCGATCCCGACCTGGAGTCCGGGGTAGCTGAAGAGCTGCTTGATCGCGGCGTATTTGTACAGGAAGACGCCCTTGAGCCACCAGATGCTCTCGATGTCCTCGAGGACGGCGATGTCGAAGCCGAAGCCGGCGATGTTGAGGAAGTACTTGTCCTCGATGCGGCCGACGTCGATGAGCATGTCGGGGCCGTCGACCGCGAGCTTCGCCATCCGGTCGATGTCCATCGCCGGGATGTGCAGGGTCTTGGCGAAGTCGTTGCCCGTGCCGGCGGCGAGGATGCAGAGCCGCGCTTTGGAACCCGCCTTGATGATCCCGTTGGCGACGTTCCCCCACGTGCCATCCCCGCCGCAGGCGACGAGCGTGGTGGCGCCCTCCCGGATCGCCTGCTGCGCGATCTCCTGCTCCTGCCCGATGGCGGTGGTGAAGCGGACGTCGGTGACGCCGACGTCGGCGAACGCCCGGTGGATGTGCTCAGCCGCCCTCGCGCCCCGCCCCCTTCCGGAGGCGGGGTTGACGATGACGGTGACGCGTTCGCTCATCGCTTGGCGTAGCTGGCGAGCGTCTGCAACGGATGGAAGGTCTGGAGCCCGTTCCGCATCCACAGCTCACGGAAGGGG
>Ga0315271_10000176_pt1 | contig 31849 bp, 26 predicted proteins | sample C3_top_MG_FD_204664 | JGI IMG/M metagenome (GOLD analysis project Ga0315271, IMG submission 204664) | Sediment microbial communities from Yellowstone Lake, YNP, Wyoming, USA - C3_top | ecosystem: Environmental > Aquatic > Freshwater > Lake > Sediment | place: USA: Wyoming | collected 2017-08-01
CGGGCCAGGAAATCGGTGGTGGCGATCATGGCCCAGCGGTCGGGTGCGCGCTGCCAGGCCACCCGCGTCAGGGCGGCTTCGACGCCGGCGTCAGGATGTGGCGCGGTGCGGTTGGCGCCCTGCGCGCCGCGCAGCGCGCTGGCCAGCACGAAGGCGTCGCGCAGGCCGAGGTTGAGCCCTTGGCCGGCAACGGGGTGCAGGGTTTGCGCGGCATTGCCGATACGCACCTGGCGGCCGCGCACGAGCGTGCGTTGCGCCACCAGGCCGAGTTGAAAGCACTTCAGCGCGGAAACCTCGGTGACGCGGCCGACACGGGCGTCGAAGACGGTGTTGAGGACCGCCAGGCGTTGACTGGCGTCAAGTTCGCGCACCGGGTCGTCGTTGCGCGGCACGCACCAGACCAGCGATGCGCGCTGCGCGCCCACAGTGCCGCTCGTGGGCGATGGCGGCAACGGCAGCAAAGCGGCGGGGCCGTGACGCGTGAATCGTTCGACCGCCAGCCCGCGTGTGCCGCCGGCCAACGTGACGACGCCGACCCAGGCGTCCTGGGCGTAATCGTGTCTGACGTCGGCCACCCGGTTCTCGCCGAAGACACCGCCTTCAGCCACCACCGCGAGGTCGAAGCGCTCGGCCACGCCGGCGTCGACTTCGACGCCACCCGGCACATCCTTGAGCGCTGCGACCGGTGTACCGAAGTGGCTGTGCAGGCGCTTCGGTTCGGCCGCGGCGACGGCCTCCCAGCTGCGCTGCATCGGCGCCACCAACGCGCCGTAGCCGAGCACCGCGCCGAGCATCGGCTGCCCCAACTCGGCCGCCGACAGCCGCACCTCGGGTCGGCCGAGCCAGCCGGGCACGGCCAGCGCCGGCGCCTGCTGCGAAACCAAGATCTCGCGGATCGGCTCGGCGCGCGCGGCGTCCCATGCGCCGACGCGCTCGAGCAGGTGAACGCTGCCGAGCGACAGCGCCAGCGTGCGCGCATCGGCGGCGACGTCGAAGTCGGCCGCACGGGCATCGAACAGGCTGACCTGCGCGCGCGGCAACATGCGCGCGGCCAGCAGGGCCAGCGCCAGGCCGACGGGGCCGGCGCCGATGACGGCGATCGACAGGGGTTTCATGGTCAGGTGCCGATCCTAGCGGGACGCAGCCACCCAGGGGGATCGACTAGAATCCGCCGCCTTGCGCATGCCTGCCCGCGCCGTGGCAGCGCGGCGCCCTCCCGGCCTCGAGCGCCTGGTTTTCCGGGCCACAGCCGCAGGTGCTGTGGTTCATCACCCTAGGAACGTCAACGTGTTCATTTCCGAAGCCCTTGCCCAGACTGCACCGGCGGCTGCCGGCGGCAGCACCGAATCGACCCTGTACAGCATGCTGCCGCTGGTGCTGATGTTCGTGGTGCTTTACTTCATCATGATCCGGCCGCAGATGAAACGGCAGAAGGAACACAAGGCCATGATCGAGGCTATCGCCAAGGGCGACGAGGTCGTGATCGGCGGCGGCATGCTCGGCAAGATCAGCAAGCTCGGCGAGAGTTATGTCTCGGTCGAGGTGGCGACCAACGTCGAGGTCCAGGTGCAGCGCACGGCCATCGTCCAAGTGCTGCCCAAGGGCACGATCAAGTAATCCGCTGCGGCGCGCCGAACGCGCCGCGAAGGCTGCTGCATGAACCGCTATCCGTTGTGGAAGTACGCGATGTTGGTCATCGCGTTGCTGATCGGCGCGCTCTATACCGCGCCCAACTTTTTCGGCGAAGCGCCGGCGGTACAGGTCTCGTCGGGCAAGGCGACGGTGAAGGTCGAGGCGGCACTTGTCGGCCGGGTGCAGGATGCCCTGCGGCAGGCCGGCCTGAACGCCGACTTCGTGGCCCTGGAAGGCACCTCGGTGCGGGCGCGCTTTGCCGATACCGATACGCAGATCAAGGCCAAGGACGCGATCAGCAGGGTGCTGAACCCGGATCCGGGCAATGGCGCGTATATCGTCGCGCTGAATCTGGTCTCGCGCTCGCCGCAGTGGCTGGCCAAGCTGCGCGCACTGCCGATGTACCTCGGCCTGGACCTGCGCGGTGGCGTGCACTTCCTGATGCAGGTCGACATGAAGTCGGCGCTGACCAAGAAGGCCGAGTCGCTGACCGGCGACTTGCGCTCGCTGCTGCGCGACAAGAACATCCGCCACGCCGGCATTACCCGCGACGGCAATGCGGTCGAAGTGCGCTTCCGCGACCGGGCCGCGTTCGACGCGGCGAAGAGCCTTCTCAACGACCAGCTGCCCGATCTGGCCTGGACCGAGACCGCAGACGGCGACGGCTTCAAGCTGGTCGGCGCCTTGAAGCCGCAGGCGGCGCGCACAGTGCAGGATCAGGCGCTCAAGCAGAACATCACCACGCTGCACAACCGGGTCAATGAGCTCGGCGTGGCCGAGCCGGTGATACAGCAGCAGGGCTCCGACCGCGTGGTGGTGCAGTTGCCCGGCGTGCAGGACACGGCCAAGGCCAAGGACATCATCGGCCGCACGGCCACGCTCGAGTTGCGCATGGTCGACGACAGCGCCGAGGCGGCGGCCGCGGCCGTCGGTACCGGGCCGGTGCCGTTCGGTACCGAGCGCTATGTCGAGCGCGGTGGTTCGCCGTTGATCGTCAAGCGCGCCGTCATCCTGACCGGCGACAGCCTGACCGATGCGCAGCCCGGCTTCGACGGCCAGAATGCGAGCGAGCCGGCGGTGCACCTGACGGTGGACGCCAAGGGCGCGCGCATCATGCGCGACATCTCGCGCGACAACATCGGCAAGCGCATGGCGATCCTGCTGTTCGAGAAAGGCAAGGGCGAGGTCGTCACCGCGCCGGTCATCCGCGGTGAGCTGGGTTCGCGATTCCAGATTTCCGGGCGCATGACCAGCGTCGAGGCCGCCGATACCGCGCTGTTGCTGCGCGCCGGTTCGCTGGCGGCGCCGATGGAGATCATCGAAGAGCGCACCATCGGCCCCAGCCTGGGTGCGGAGAACATCAAGCTCGGCTTTTCCAGCGTCATCTACGGCTTCTCGGCGATCGCCGCGTTCATGTGTCTGTACTACCTGCTGTTCGGTGTCTTTTCGACCGTCGCGCTGGCGTTCAACCTGCTGCTGCTGATCGCGGTGCTGTCGATGCTGCAGGCCACGCTGACCCTGCCCGGTATTGCGGCCATCGCGTTGGCGCTGGGCATGGCCATCGATTCCAACGTGCTGATCAACGAGCGGGTGCGCGAAGAGCTGCGCAGCGGCGCGACCGCGCAGACCGCGATCGCCACCGGCTATGAGCGTGCCTGGGGCACGATCCTCGACTCCAACATCACGACTCTGATCGCCGGCCTGGCGCTGCTGATCTTCGGTTCGGGACCGGTGCGCGGCTTTGCCGTCGTGCACTGCATCGGCATCGCCACCTCGATGTTCTCTGCCGTGGTGTTCTCGCGCGGTCTGGTCAACCTCTGGTACGGCCGGCAGAAGAAGTTGAAGGGCGTGTCGATAGGCCAGGTCTGGCGGCCCGACGGAGCTGCCAATCCCGCGCCGGAAGCCTGACAGAGGACACGACAAGATGGAATTCTTTCGCATCCGCCGCGATATTCCGTTCATGCGCCATGCCTTGGTGCTGAACGTGGTTTCGCTCCTCACCTTCCTGGCCGCGGTGTTCTTCCTCGCCACGCGAGGGCTGCACCTGTCGATCGAATTCACCGGCGGCACCGTGATGGAGGTCGAGTACGCGACCGCGGCCGACCTGGGCAGGACGCGCTCTGCGGTCGATCGCCTGGGCCTGGGTGAAGTGCAGGTGCAGAACTTCGGCACCTCACACGATGTGTTGATTCGCCTGCCCCTGCGTTCAAAGGGTGGTGATGGCGCCAAGCAGAGCGAAGTGGCAGCCAGCGTCTTCGACGCACTTTGCAAGGCCGAATCGGGCTCGGTCGCGACCAAGCAATACACCACGCCGCAGGGCGAGCAGGTCAGCCGTCCGTCCTGCAGCACGGGCGCCGGCGCCGAGCCGCTCAAGCTGTCACGCACCGAGTTTGTCGGCCCCTCGGTCGGCGAAGAACTGACCTGGGACGGCATCAAGGCCCTGGGCATGACCGTGGCCGGCATCATGTTGTATCTGGCCTTTCGCTTCGAATGGAAGTTCTCGGTCGCCGGCATCGTCGCCAACCTGCACGACGTGGTCATCATCCTCGGCTTCTTTGCCTTCTTTCAGTGGGAGTTCTCGCTGGCGGTGCTGGCCGCGGTGCTCGCCGTGCTGGGCTATTCGGTCAACGAGTCGGTGGTCATCTTCGACCGGGTGCGTGAAGCGTTTCGCAAGTTCCGCAAGCTGAACACCCGCGAAGTCATCGACCACGCCATCACCAGCACCATCAGCCGGACCATCATCACCCACGGCTGTACGCTGATGATGGTGGTCTCGATGCTGAGCTTCGGCGGCCCGACACTGCACTACTTCGCGCTGGCGCTGACCATCGGTATCCTGTTCGGTGTCTATTCGTCGGTATTCGTTGCGGCGGCCATCGTGATGTGGCTGGGCGTCAAGCGCGAGGACCTGGTCAAGCTGTCGGCCAAGGACGGCGACCCGAACGACCCCAACGCTGGCGCCGTCGTATGAGCGCGCATGGCGGCGTGAAGGGCGAATTCCCTCACGCTGGCCCGCCGTGCGCACGCCGGGCCGCAGCCGTGATCCGGCACATGCTGGTGTAGAGTCTGCCGACCCACCAATCACGAATAGCACACAGCGACCCATGGCGACCGTCGGCGACAAAGCCAGCCAGGCCTATCAGGCCCGCCGCCTCTACACGGAAGAGCTGCTCAAGGGCCTGCCGGCGCTGGTCAGTGCGGTCGCCGTCTGGGCGGTGGCGCCCGAGCGTATGAACGCGATGGCGGCCGAACCGGGCATCGTCAATCGCCTGCGCGACACCGCCATCGCTCTCAAGAAGCACGGCGTGAACTGGCACCAGGGCATGGTCAACGCATTGCAGGAAGCCCTGCGCCATGGTGTGACGCCGTCGCGCAACGGTGCGCTGGGCGGGACGACGCAGAAGCTGTCGCTTGTCGACGACGAGACCATCGAGCGCGAAATCGTCACCTCGCGCCTGGCGCTGGCCATCATGGACCGCGCCGGCTCGGAATTCAACGACCTGCGTGCGCGCGTCACGCTGCTCGAGCGCCGCGAAGATCTGGACCCGCATGACCTGTTGCGTACCCATGTGCTGGCACGCATCGTGACCCACGCCTGGACCGAAGCCGGCATGGACGACAGCGCGATCCGCGACCTGCAGCCGGTGCTGCACGAGGAGTTCGGGCTGCTGGTCCAGGAGGCCTATCACGAGGTCAACAGTTGGCTCGTGTCCCAGCGCGTGATGGCCGAAGTCGACCTGCGCCCGCTGATCCGGCGCTCGCGCAGCAGCGGGAACACCGGCTACACCGGCCTGATGCACGAGGAGACGCGGATGATGACGCGCTCCGGCAGCGCGGGCGTCGACGGGCACAGCGGCGGCGGTGGCGAGAACGCCGTGGCGGTGTTGACGCGCCTGAACCGCATGATCGAGCGCCAGGTACCGGCGTTTGCCGATACCGCGCATGTCGGCCATCGCCGCAGCGTGTCGCCGGCGCTGGCCAAGGCGATGGGTCAGGCCCAGCAGGGATTGCAGCGGCGCATCGACCGCAACGAGGCGGGTGCGGGCGCGGCGACGGTGTCGCCGCAGTTGCTCGAAGAGATGAACCTGCGCAAGCAGGCCATGAAGCGCGCGGCCGAAACGCCGGTCGAGCGCGCGACCATCGAGATCGTGGCCCTGCTGTTCCAGAGCATCCTGACCGAAGAACGCATTCCGCCTGTGGTACGGGTCTGGTTTGCGCGGCTGCAAATGCCAGTGCTGCGGGTGGCCGTCGGCGAGCCGGATTTCTTTGCCACCGTCGACCACCCTGCGCGGCGCCTGATCGACCGCATGGGCGCCTGCGTGATGGGTTTCGACGCCTCGGCTAACGCGGTCAGCGATGTGCTCGAAGGTGAGATCAAGCGCGTGGTGCAGGTCGTCGAGGCCTATCCCGACACCGGGCGGCGCGTGTTCCAGACGGTGCTGACCGAGTTCGAGCGCTTTCTGGAGAACTACTTCAAGAGCGAGAACGAGGTCACCAAGCGCGGCGTGTCGCTGGCCCAGCAGGTCGAGCAGCGCGAGACGCTGGCCATCCAGTACACCATCGAGCTGCGCAAGATGCTCAACGAAGTGCCGGTGCAGGAAGGTGTGCGCCAGTTCCTGTTCCAGGTCTGGGCCGATGTGCTGGCGCTTGCGGCGGTGCGCAACGGCGCGCAGAGCGAAGCCACCAAGGCCATGCGCAAGGCGGCTGCCGACTTGATCTGGCTGGCGGGTGCCAAGGTCTCGCGCGAGGAGCGCGCCGACGTGATTCGCCGCCTCCCGGCCTTGATCAAGCAGCTGCGTGAGGGCATGGAAGCGGCCGGCGTGCCGGCACCAAAACGCGACGAGCATGTGCGCTCGCTCAACGATTCGCTGGCCGCGGCCTTCAGCGCCAAGGCGGCCGCGATTCCGCCGGAGCGTTTCGAGGAGTTACGCGAGCGCCTCGAGGCGCTGGAAGAACTGCTGCCCGATGCCGCCGACGTGCAACTCGACCAGACCCTGATGCTCGACATCTCCGGCGACGACAGCGGCGATCTCGAAGTCGTCGGCGAGGGCGGTTCGATGCCCACGCCGGCGATGTTGTCGTGGGCCCGCGAGCTGCAGGTCGGCAGTTGGTACATGCTCGAGCACAGCGAACGCAACGAGGCCGTGCAACTGGCTTGGCAGGGCATGCGCCGCCACCTATCGCTGTTCGTCACCGCCAGCGGACGCTGCCTGCTGTTCGAGCAACACCGCTTGGCGTCGTTCCTGCAGGCCGGTCTGCTGCTGCCGGCACAGGAAGAGGCGTTGACGGTGCGCGCGACGCGCACCGCGCTCGCGAAGCTGGACAACGACCCGGCGAGGTTGTTGAACTGAGCGTCGGCGTGCGGTCGCAGGCGGGTCACCCGCGCTGTGCAGGCCGTCAGTGGATGAGGCGTTCCTCTGGCGCGACGAACAACTCGTCCAGGATCAGCGCGTCGGGTTCCTCGCCCAGGCTCCAGAACACCATCAGCACGATGACCTTCAGGTCGTCGAGGTCGATCGGCGAGGCGCCAATGGCAGTCGCGCGGTCGATCACCATCTCGCGCATCGGTGGCGGCAACACGCCAGCCGACTCGAGGAAGCTGACGAACCCGATCGATTCCTCGCCGAGCAGTTCCTGCTCGGCGGGTGAATACACCCGCATCGCGCCTGCACTCTGCTGGCCGCTGTAGGCCTCGGCCGTAAGGGCCAGGCCGTCGAGCCAGGACAGCGCTTCCTGGATCTCGTCGCTCTCGAAACCCACCGCCGACAACTTGCGCGTCAGCTGGGCATGGTCGGGACAGGCGTCCGGGCGCCAGTAGTTTTCGTACAAGTACACCAGCACGTCGAACATGAAAACACTATACCGCAGCGCTTGTTCTCGGGACTCGGCGGCGCGATCAAGCATTGCCGCGGCGCTGAAAGAGGCCTCCCGGCAGGCGTGCGATACGGCCTTCGAGCTCGAGCTCGAGCAGACGTGCGTTGAGCACTGCGGCACTCTCACCGGTGCGGGCCAACAGTGCATCGAGCGTGACCGGATCGTGGCCAAGGGCAGCCAGCAACGGGTCATCGCTCGGCGCGTGGACCGCTGCCGCCGCGACAGGCCCGCCCCCCCGCGTCCAATTCAGCTCGTCAAGAACGTCTTGCGCCGAGTCGACCAGCTTGGCACCTTGCTTGATCAGGGCGTGGCAGCCGCGCGACTGCGGCGAGTGGATCGAGCCGGGAATCGCAAACACCTCGCGCCCGGCTTCGAGCGCTTGGCGCGCGGTGATCAGCGAGCCCGAGGCCAGTGCCGCCTCGACCACCAGCGTGCCGCGAGACAGGCCGGCAATCAGGCGGTTGCGCCGCGGAAAGTTCTCTGCCAGTGGCGGCATGCCCAGCTCGCATTCCGACAGCAGCAGGCCTTCCCTGGCGATGCGGTGTGCGAGCGCACGGTGGCGCGCCGGGTAGATGCGGTCCAGCCCGGTGCCAACCACTGCAATCGTGCTGCCGGCACCGGCCAGGCCGCCTTCGTGCGCTGCGCCGTCGATACCGAGTGCCATGCCCGAGACGATGGTCACGCCGGCTTGGCTCAGGTGCCGGGCGAAATCGCGTGCGTTGTCAGCGCCTTGTGGCGTCGGGTTACGACTACCCACGATCGCCAGCGCCGGCGCGCCGAGCAGGTCGAGCCGGCCTTGGGCGTAGAGCAGCAACGGTGGGTCGGCGACTTCGAGCAACGGCGCCGGATAGCTTGCGTCGCCGAGCGTCAAGACATAGTGTGTCGGATCCGCGTCGAGCCAGGCGTTGGTGGCGGTGAGTTGTTCGGCGTGGCGTTCTGGCGTGGTGGTCAACGCGCCGGCCAGCGGCTCGCCAATCAATTCACGAAGTGTCACCAGCGGCGCGTTGAACACCGCTTCGGGTGAGCCGCAGGCGGCAAGCAGGCGGCGGGCGGCATCGTGGCCGATGCCCGGCGCGCGCAGCAGTCGCAGCCAGGCAGACAGGTCGCCAGGCCGGGCCACCGTACCGCGCTCGGCTCGGTGGCAACCCGATTCAGGGTTGCGTGAACCGGTCGCCGGCCGTCACCGGTTGCTGCGCCTGCAGCACCAGGCCGTACGACACGCGGTCGAAGACGCGGAATACGAACAACACGCCATGACGTTCGTCTGGCAACTTGATCGCGGCCGGCTTGTCGCCCGTGTGGTCGATGACCTCGGGACCGTCGCGCAGCAGCGCCAGAACGTGGCCGCGCTCGACACCGTCGCGCGCACCCCGATTGATCGAGACGACCTGGTTCTGCCCGGCGACGAGGGCTTCACCGTAGACCGAGATGACCTGTCCGACGATCGGCACGGCCGGCGCGTGCGGTGCGTAGTTGCTCAGCTCGCGCGGCGGCACCGGCGCGAGGCGATCGCCAATGCCGACCTCTTCCTTGACGCTGAGCAGTTCGAACGTGGCCGGCACGGCCAGCGCAGACTTGCCGTCGGCACTGGCCGTACTGCCGCCCGCACGGGTGTATTCGGCGGTGCCGAGGAAGAACGCCTCGTAGCCGAGAATTTCCTTCGTCGCTGGATCCACCAGCGGCGTGGTGCGGCGAAACACGCGCCAGTCGCGCAGGCCGCCCAACTCGCCGAGCACATAGGCCTTGTCGCCGCGGCTCATCATCACGCGGCCCTCGGGTGCCGCCACCACGCGCGGCGCGCGCGCGAGTTCGTCGGCGCTGACGACCACGGCTTCGTTGAGGAACGGCGCAATCACATGCATCGGCACGGCCGGCACGCCACCTTCGCTGATGGCCTCGCTGCGCACGCGTGGACTGATCTTGACGGTGCCGTCGGGACCGCTCTGCGCCACGCTCAGGCGGGCCCTGCCGCCAGCCTTGTCGAGCACCAGCACCTGCCCCGGATAGATCAGGTGCGGATCACGGATCTGGTCGAGATTCAGGCCCCACAGTTCGGGCCAACGCCACGGACTCTTCAGGAACAGGCTGGAAATGCCCCACAGCGTGTCGCCGCGCTTGACGGTGTGCGAGTCGGGCGCGTTGGCGGCCAGCTCGGAAAGCGGCACACCGGCCTGAGCGACTTGCTGCGCCGTGCTGCGTTGCTGCGGCGTCACCGGGAACAGCTCCGCAATGGCGCTGGCCGTTACCAGCAGCAGGGCGCTGGCGAGGGCGGTGGATGTAATTCGGCTGGCGTGGCTTCGGATCATGAACAGAGTCTCCCCGGGCCGCTGCCGGCGCCGGCAGCGATGAGAAAATGGTGCCGTTGTCTGGTCTTCGAGGTCTTCGAGCGGCCCGCCGGCAGGCATTTGGCAAGCCGGCGAAAATGCTCATACGGTTTGGCAGATTCTGCCTCTAAACCATTGATATCGCAATGAAAGTACCTCGTGCGGCCGCTGGCCGTGGCGCCTTTCACGAACCTCGCCGATGCGCACCGTTCAGGCTTGGATCGAGCCCGCCAGCGTGTGCATCTCTTCACGAAAAATGAGCCTGTTGCCCATCCTTCAATACCCCGATCCGCGATTGCACAAAGTGGCCAAACCGGTCGTCGCCGTCGATGCGCGCATTCGCACGCTGGTCGATGACATGCTGGCCACAATGTACGAAGCCGATGGCGTCGGGCTGGCCGCGACGCAGGTTGACATTCACGAGTGCGTGCTCGTGATCGATACCTCCGACACCCGCGACAGGCCCCGCGTGTTGATCAACCCGGTGTTGCTGGCGCGAAGCGACGAGATGGTCTTTGCCGAGGAAGGTTGTCTCTCGGTTCCCACGGTATATGACAAGGTGCCGCGTCATGCCCGCGTCACGGTGCGCGCGCTTGGCCGCGACGGCCAGGCTTATGAGTTCGAGGCCGAGGGCCTGGAGTCGGTGTGCGTACAGCATGAGATGGACCACCTGCTGGGCAAGGTGTTCGTCGAGTACCTGAGCCCACTCAAGCGCGGCCGCATCAAGACCAAGATGCTGAAGAAGGTGCGCGACGAAGAACCGCGCGCGTGATGAGCGCGCCGGCCCACTCCGAGGCCGCGCCGGCCGCCGCCTTGCGCGTCGCGTTTGCCGGTACGCCGGCGTTCGCGGCCACCGCCCTGGCCGCGATCCATGCCGCTGGCTGCGCGGTGCCGCTGGTGCTGACTCAACCCGACCGCCCGGCCGGCCGGGGTCTCAAGCTGCAGGCCTCGCCAGTCAAGAAGTTCGCACTCGAACATGGGTTGGCCGTCGTGCAGCCGCGGGGGCTCAAGCTCGACGGCCACTTTGACGTCGATGCGCGGGCCGCGCGGACTGCAATGCATGCGGCGCGCCCAGACGCGCTGGTGGTCGCCGCCTACGGTCTGATACTGCCGCCTTGGCTGCTCGTACTGCCGCGCCTGGGGTGCTTGAACATCCACGCCTCGTTACTGCCGCGGTGGCGCGGCGCCGCGCCGATCCAGCGCGCCATCCAGGCCGGTGACGCGCTGACGGGTGTCACGATCATGCAGATGGATGCCGGCCTCGACACCGGCGACATGCTGCTCGTGGGCCAAGAGCCGATCCGCGACGACGACAGCGCGGCCAGCCTGCAAGTCCGCTTGGCGGCGCTCGGTGCAAGGCTGGTGGTGCAGGCCCTTGCGGATGCCGCGCGCGGCGTACTCGAGCACTCGCCGCAGCCCGAGGCGGGCGTGACCTACGCGCACAAGCTGGCGAAGGGCGAGGCGGCGATCGATTGGTCACGGCCGGCGGCAGAGATCGAGCGCCGCCTGCGTGCGTTCGACCCGCAACCCGGCAGCCACTTCGAATACGGCGGCCAGACGGTCAAGCTCTGGCGCGCACGGTTGGGCCCCGGCTTCGCGGCAGTGCCCGGTACGTTCGAGCAGGGGCCGCACACGTTGCGCGTGGCGTGTGGCGACGGCCATGGGCTGGACCTGCTCGAGTTGCAGCGCCCTGGCGGGCGCCGGCTGCCGGTGGCGGCGTTCATCGCAGCGCACTGAGTTGCCGCCTGCGTCGACGGGCCTGTGGCGGCGGTCTCGGCAAGGCACTCGATCGCCCAGCGCGCTGCAGCCTGTCGCATTGCGAGCGACAAGGACGCTGCTCGGCGGCAACGTGACACCTCCATCGACGAAGGGGGTTCGAACCATGTTCCGCGCTGCAATGTTCACGCACCGCCACGTTCTCGCCTGGATGACCGCCGCCGCGATGGCACCCGCGGTGGCCGCCACCACGGGCAGTGGCAATGCCGTCACCGAGCCGCGGCCGGTGAGTGGTTTTCAGGCCATCGCAATGCGTGGCGCGATCGATCTGGTCGTGCGCCAGACCGGCCGCGAAGGCGGGCAGGTGCGCGCAGACGACAACGTCGCGCCGTTGGTGCAGACCGTGGTCGATGGCAGCGGCGACGCGCGAACGCTGCGCGTCCAATTCAAGGCCGGGGAGTCGGTCCGCGCAAAGACACCGGTGGTGGTCACGGTCGACGTGGTCAAGTTGAGCGCGGTGGCGAGTTCGGGCTCGGGCGACATCCGCATCGAAGCCCTGAATACGCCCGCGCTGTCGCTCGGCATCGCCGGTTCGTCCAACGCCAGGCTCGAGCGGCTCGACAGCGAGCAGCTGAGCATCCGCATCGCCGGCGGCGGCGACGTGCTGGCGCGCGGCCCGGCTCGACGTGTCGATCGCCGGTAGAGGCGACGTGCGGGCTCGCGAGTTGGCGGCCGGCGACGTCAAGGTGTCGATTTCAGGCAGCGGCAACGCCAGTCTGACCGCACACAAGACGCTCGGCGTGGCGATCGCCGGCTCGGGCGACGTCGATTACGGCGGCGGGGCCATGCTGGTCAAGAACAGCGTCGTCGGCAGCGGCTCGGTGCGCCAGCGCCAGCAGTGACGCGGTCATCCGGTTGCGGCCCGCCCAGACACGCCGGTCCACCGCCCACGCGACGCCGCCGTGACGGCGACAATGCGGCCGATGAGTCCGTCACATCGGGCGCCACCACCGCTTTGGCGCCACCCCGAGTTCGCCCGCGGCGCGCACGACATGGCCGGCGTGTCGCTGGGCATTGCCGCCTGGGGGCTGCTCACCGGCGTGGCCATGGCCAAGAGCGGCCTGCCGCTGCCGCTGGCACTGCTGATGTCACTGGTCGTCTTCGCCGGCAGCGCGCAATTGGCGGTGTTGCCGTTGATGACCGGCGGTGCGCCACTGTGGGTCGTCTGGGCCACGGCGTTCTGCGTCAACCTGCGCTTCATCGTGTTCAGCGCCGGCTGGCGGCCCTACCTCGCACACCTGCCGTTCTGGCAGCGTGTGCGGATGGGTTACTTCACTGCCGATCTCAACTTCGTGATCTTCATGCGCCGCTTTCCCGAACCGCGACCGGCGCCCGAACAACGGCCGTACTTCTGGGGCGGGGTGGTGACCAACTGGACTTCCTGGCAGATGCCCTCACTGGCCGGCATCCTGCTCGCCGATCGCATTCCGAGCGCCTGGGGCCTGGGCTTCGCCGGCACGCTGGCGTTGCTGGGTCTGCTGTACTCGCTGGTCGCCGACCGCGCCACGCTGATTGCAGCAGCGGTCGCCGGCTGCGCGGCGGTTGCCGCCTACGCGCTGCCGCTCAAGCTCAATATCGTGGTGGCGATCGCCGTCGCGGTGGCGATCGGCTTGCTGGTGGATCACAGCACATCGCGTCCCGCGCTGCCGGAGGACGATCTGACATGAGCCAGCGACCCGTTGCCATGGCACAAGGCGTGGAGCGCGCCCGATGAGCCTGATCGAAGGCACGATCGCGATCGTCGGCCTGGCGCTGCTGACCCTATTGACGCGAGCCTTCTTCCTGCTGCCCGAGCGCGACCTGCCGCTGCCCGCGTGGCTGCAGCAGGGCTTGCGCTATGCGCCGCTCGCCGCACTGATGGCCGTCGTCGCACCCGAGATCGTACTGACGCAGGGCGCACTGATCTCGACCTGGAAGGACCCGCGTTTGCCGGCAGTGCTGGTCGCCAGCGCGTATTACTTCTGGCGCCGCGGCATCCTGGGCACCATCGTCAGCGGCACCGCCGTGTTGCTCGCGCTCAAGCTCGGCCTGGGCTGGTGACTCCTAGAATCGGCCGATGGACGTTCTGCGCTTCACCGACCTCATCGCCCAGGGCCGCGTTGCCGGCCAACGGGTCTTCATCCGTGCCGACCTCAACGTGCCGCAGGACGCGGCCGGCCGCATCACAGAAGACACGCGCATCCGGGCCTCGGTGCCGTGCATCCGCATGGCGCTCGATGCCGGCGCCGCGGTGATGGTCACCTCACATCTGGGCCGACCAACCGAGGGCGCCTTCAAGACCGGGGATTCGTTGGCGCCGGTGGCCGTGCGCCTGGGCGAATTGCTGGGCCGCGACGTGCCGCTGCGCAGCAACTGGGTCGACGGCGTCGACATCTCGCCGGGCCAGGCCGTGCTGCTCGAGAACTGCCGCGTCAACAAGGGCGAGAAGAAGAACGACGAGACACTGGCAAGGAAGATGGCTGCCCTGTGCGACATCTTCGTGCACGACGCCTTCGGCACCGCACACCGCGCCGAGGCCAGCACCTACGGCATTGCCCAGTTCGCCAAGATCGCCTGCGCCGGCCCGCTGCTGGCAGCCGAGATCGACGCCATCGGCAAGGCGCTGGCCAAGCCCAGGCGCCCGCTGCTGGCGATCGTCGCCGGCTCCAAGGTCAGCACCAAGCTGACGATTCTGCAAAGCCTGGCTGCCAAGGTCGATGGACTGATCGTCGGTGGCGGCATCGCCAACACCTTCCTGCTTGCAGCCGGGCTGCCGATCGGCAAGAGCCTGGCCGAGCCCGACCTGGTCGAGCAGGCGCGTGCGGTCATCGCCGCGATGGCGGCACGCGGCGCTGCAGTACCGATCCCGACCGACGTCGTCACCGCCAAGACCTTCGCCGCCGATGCGAAGGCGACGGTGAAAGCCGCCACCGACGTCGCTGCCGACGACCTGATCCTGGACATCGGGCCGCAGACCGCCGCCCGCCTGGCCGAGCAATTGATGGCCGCCGGCACCATCGTCTGGAACGGCCCGGTCGGCGTGTTCGAGTTCGACGCCTTCGCCAGGGGCACCGAGACCGTCGCCCGCGCGATTGCCGCGAGCAGCGCCTTCTCGATCGCCGGAGGTGGCGACACGCTGGCTGCGATCGCCAAGTACGACATCGCGGGTGACATCGGATACATCTCGACCGGCGGCGGTGCCTTCCTCGAAGTGCTCGAAGGCAAGACGCTGCCGGCGTTCGAAATTCTGCAGCGCCGCGCGGCGCGCTGACCCCCCCGGCGCACGCATTCCGCGCTACGCTGCACCTAGAGCCTGACCGGGCCACAGGAGACAAGCCCCATGGAACCGACCAAGACCGACGACGCCTCGCTTTCACCGGCCGAACAGGCCCTGCGCGACGCCGCCTACGAATACCACCGCGCGCCCACCCGCGGCAAGATATCGATCACCCCGACCAAGCCGCTGGCCAACCAGCGCGACCTGTCGCTGGCCTACTCGCCCGGCGTGGCCTACCCCTGCCTGGCGATCCAGGCCGATCCGGGCCGCGCCGCCGAGTTCACCTCGCGCGCCAATCTGGTCGGCGTGGTGACCAACGGCACGGCCGTGCTCGGCCTGGGCGACATCGGCCCGCTGGCCGCCAAGCCGGTGATGGAGGGCAAGGGTTGCCTGTTCAAGAAGTTCGCCGGCATCGACGTCTTCGATCTCGAACTGGCCGAGAAGGACCCCGACAAGTTGATCGAGGTCGTTGCCGCGCTCGAACCCACGCTGGGCGGCATCAACCTCGAGGACATCAAGGCGCCGGAGTGCTTCTACATCGAGCGCAAGCTGAAGGAGCGGCTGAAGATTCCGGTCTTTCATGACGACCAGCATGGCACGGCGATCATTTCCGGGGCCGCGCTGCTCAACGGGCTGGAACTCGTCGGCAAGAACATCGGTGCGATCAAGCTGGTGTCCTCGGGTGCCGGCGCCGCGGCAATCGCCTGCCTGGACATCATGGTCGGGCTGGGCGTGAAGCGCGAGAACATCTTCGTCGTCGACTCACGCGGTGTCATCCACCACGAGCGCGACGACGCGAAGAGCGGCAAGCTCGACGAGAGCAAGCAGCGCTACTGCCAGAAGACCGCGGCGCGCACGCTGGCCGACGTCATGGTCGGCTGCGATTTCTTCCTCGGCTGCTCGGCCGCCGGCGTGCTGACGCCGGCCATGGTCACCAGCATGGCCAGCCAGCCGATCATCCTGGCGCTGGCCAACCCCGAGCCCGAGATCCGGCCCGAACTGGCGCGCCAGGCGCGGCCCGATTGCATCATTGCCACTGGCCGTTCGGATTATCCGAACCAGGTCAACAACGTGCTGTGCTTCCCGTACATCTTTCGCGGTGCTCTCGACTGCGGCGCCACGCGCATCACTGAGGCCATGAAGCTGGCCTGCGTGCGCGAGATCGCGGCCCTGGCCAAGGCGGAGATCAGCGACGAAGTGGCTGCCGCGTATGCCGGCCAGGAACTCAGCTTCGGCCCCGACTACATCATCCCCAAACCCTTCGACTCGCGGCTGATCCTGCGCATCGCACCGGCGGTGGCCGAGGCCGCGGCCGCGAGCGGCGTGGCCGCGCGGCCGATCGCAGATCTCGATGCCTATCGCCAGTCGCTGTCGCGCTTCGTCTACCAGACCGGCATGGTCATGCGCCCGGTCTTTGGCGCGGCCAAGGGCGCGGTGGCCAAGGGCGCCGGGCGCGTCGTCTATGCCGAGGGTGAGGACGAGCGCGTGCTGCGCGCGGTGCAGGTGGTGGTCGACGAAGGCCTGGCGCGGCCGATCCTGGTCGGGCGCCCGGCCGTAATGCTGGCGCGCATCGAGCGCGCGGGGCTGCGTCTGAAGCTGGGTACCGACATCGAATTCGTCAATCCCGAAGACGACCCGCGCTACCGCGCCTGCTGGGAGGACTACCAGCACCTGATGGGGCGCGAGGGCGTGACGCCGAGCATGGCCAAGGCGGCATTGCGGCGCTCCAACACGCTGATCTCGGCCATGCTGCTGCGCCGCGGCGACGCCGATGCGATGCTGTGCGGCCTGGTCGGCCGCTTCGAGGTCCACCTCCAGCACGTGCGCGACGCGATCGGCCTGCGTGCCGGCGCGGCCAATTTCGCCACCATGAACGCTCTGCTGCTCGGCGACCGCACGTTGTTCCTGGCCGACACCTTCGTCAGCGACGAACCCAGTGCCGAGCAACTGGCCGAGATCGCCGCGCTGGCCGTCGACGAATTGCGTCGCTTCGGCGTCTCGCCGAGAGTGGCCTTCGTCTCGCACTCAATGTTCGGCTCGTCGTCGCGGCCCTCGGCCAAGCGCATGCGTCGCGCTGCCGAGCTGTTCAAGGCCCTGCGCCCGGACCTGCCCTGCGACGGCGAGATGCACGGTGACGCCGCATTGTCGGAAGATGTACGGCAAAGCTTCCTGCCGGGCAGCACGTTGACCGGCGAGGCTAACCTGTTGCTGCTTCCCAACCTCGACGCGGCCAACATCCTGTTCAACGTGCTCAAGGTCACCAGCGGCCACGGCGTCACGGTCGGCCCGGTGCTGCTCGGTGCGGCACGGGCGGTGCACATCCTGACGCCATCCTCGACGGTGCGCCGGGTCGTCAACATGACCGCGCTGGCCGTGGCCGACACGGTGGGCAGCCGGTAGAGCTGTTCAGCGCGCGACGCCGGGTCGGGCCTGCGCTGCGGCGTCCCAGGCCGCGCCGTCGAACCAGGCCTCGCCGCGCAGCGCGGCGCGCAGCATCGGCAGCGCGTCGACGCCCCAGAAGAGGCGGCCGTCGAGCTCGAAGGTCGGTACGCCGAACACGCCACGCGTGATGGCCAGGTCGGTAGCGGCACGCAACTGGTTCTTCACTTCGACCGAGGCCGGGTCGCGCGCCGGCGCCAGGCGTTGGGCCAGCGCGGCGAGGCGCGCCGGGTCGGCAGCGTCGGCGCCGCCGATCCAGACATGCCGCATCAGCGCCTCAACGATGCGCCGGTTCGGGCCACAGGCCAGCGCCAGCCGCAGCAGCGGCAGTGGATTGAACGGGTGCACGGCGGGCACATCGAGCGCGATGCCGTGCTGGTGCGCCAGCCAGGCGACGTGGCGAAAGGTCCACGCGCGTTTGGGTTCGACCTCGGCCGGTCCCTTCTGGCCCCAATGCACGAGCAGCCCGGCGAACAACACCGGCCGGTACTCGACGGCGTAGCTGCAACCCTCGAGCACCTGCGGCAGTTGCTCGAAGGCGAGGTAGGTGAACGGCGAGACCGGGTCGAACCAGAAGGTGATGACTTTCATCGTGCCGGGACCGTAGCCGCAATGCGTCGCTGCATCAAGTCTTCGTCGGCGTCGACGGCCAGGCGCAGCGAGTCGGCGGCGTCGGCAGCGGCAAAGCCCAGCCGTTCGAGCAGCCGCCGCGAGCGCACGTTGGCACGCTTGAACACCGCCAATGCCGTGTGCACGCCGTACCCTGTGGCGAGTTCACCGAGCACGGCGGTGACCGCTTCGCTGGCCAGGCCCTGGCCCCAGTGCGCGCTTCCGAGCACGTAGGCGACGAAGGCCTGGCCGTCGCCCCGCACCGTGGCCTGTACGTAGCCGATCAGATCGCCGCCGTGCCGGCGCAGCACCCAGTTCAGCCATTGCTCGCGGCCGTCGCCCGAGCGCCTCGTCTCCAGCTTTGCGAAGCGCTCGCGCAGGGCCTCGAGTGACGCCGGCGGCGCGTTCTCGAAGCGGTAGATCGCCGGGTCGCCGAGGACCTCGAACATCGCTTCAGCGTGGGCCGCGGTTTGCGGCTCGAGCAGCAGCCTCGGCGTTTCGAGCTTGCGCATCACAGCGACGCGGGTTCCTGGGCCAGCGCCGCCAGGCGCTCGGGCGTGCCGACATCGGCCCAGCGCCCGTCCCATGCCTGCGCGCCGAGCCGGCCCGCCGCGAGTGCAGCGTCCAGCCGGGGCCGCAGCGCAAGCCGGGTTCCAGGGGCGATGCCGGCGAACAATTCGGCGCGAAACAGCCCCACGCTGGCCCAGGTGCGGCGCGGTTCGCCGTTGGTGGCCAGGCCGCTCGCGGCATCGATGCCGAAGTCGCCCCGCGGGTGGTGCGCCGGATTGGCCACCAACCACAGGTGCGCCAACTCGCGACTGGCGGCAAAGCGTGCGGCGTCGGCCGCGGCAAAGGCGAAGCCGGGCACGAACACGTCGCCCGAGACGACCCAGAAGGTGTCGCCGTCGGGCGCCGCGAGCCAGGGCATGGCCGTGGCGATGCCACCGGCTGTCTCGAGCGCGCCGCCATGGTCGCGGCCTTCGGGCGAATAACGGATCGACAGGCCCCAGCGCGAACCATCGCCGAGCACGGCGGGGAACTGCGCTTCGAGCCAGGCGGTGTTGATCACCACCTGGCGCACGCCGGCGCGAGCCAGGGCTTCGAGGTGCCACTCGATCAGCGCCTTGCCGTGCACGCGCAACAAGGGCTTGGGGCAGTGGTCCGTAAGCGGACGCATGCGCTCGCCGCGGCCTGCGGCGAGGATCAGGGCGGGTGGCTGAACCAAGGGCATCGGCGCGCAGTGTAGGCGCGCCGATCGACTACCCCAGGCCCACCGGCGCTGGCGCGCGGTTGGCGATGCGCGAGAACAGCGGCCGGTACAAGTCCTCCGGCTCGTGGCCGGTCAAGGGGTCGCGATTGGCGGCGAAAGCGGCATCGATGGCCGTCCAGTCGGCCGCGTCGAGCACGCGCTGCGCGGCGGGCAGGACGTGGTCTTCCTCGAGCGCCATGTGATGCAGGTAGAACTCGACATAGCCCCGCACCGCATGCTCGAACGCGTCGCGGCGCGGTGCGCCGAGCACCTCGAAGGCGAGCAAGGCGTGCTCGAGGTCGCGGATCGCGCGCTCGCCATGCTCGTGGTCGCGCTCGAGCTGGTCCAGCGTGGCCGCCAGTTCCGGGCAGCGCGAGCGCAGGCGCGGGAACAGCAACTCGTCCTCCTTGCGGTGGTGCACGCGCTCGGGGAACTCGTCGATGTAGAACAGCATCGCCCGCAGCAATCCGAAATCCGGCAACTCGTCTTGCCGGCGCGAATGCTCCAGCAGCAGCGGCAGCGAGCGAAGCATGGCGGCCAGCGCGGCATGCTCCTGGCGAATCACGGTGAGGGCAGATGCGGTCATGATCGCGGGATCGAGTTCGAGACTCGATGATGGACCCGGCCGCGCAGCCTGGTGCGGGCCTTGCTTGATGCAACGCAAGCCAGCGCCTGCTCGCCGCTTAAAATCGCACGTTCTGCCTCCGCGGCAAGCCGCCGCCCCACCGGTCAGCCCAGCATGTCCAGCCTCGACACCCAACGCGTCCCCGACACGAGCGCCCCCGCGCCGCAATCCAGTTCCAGCCGCGATGCGCTGATGGCCAACGCCATCCGCGCGCTGGCCATGGACGCCGTGCAGCAGGCCAACTCGGGCCATCCTGGCGCGCCGATGGGCATGGCCGAGATCGCCGTCGCCCTTTGGGGCCGACACCTGCGGCACAACCCGACCGACCCGCAATGGCCGGGGCGGGATCGCTTCGTGCTGTCCAACGGCCATGCTTCGATGCTGCTGTATGCACTGTTGCACCTTACCGGCTACGACCTGCCGATGAGTGAGCTGCGCAACTTCCGGCAACTGCACAGCAAGACGCCGGGCCACCCCGAGGTCGGCGTCACGCCCGGCGTCGAAACGACCACCGGCCCGCTGGGCCAGGGCCTGGCCAATGCGGTGGGCATGGCGCTGGCCGAGAAGCTGCTGGCGCACGAGTTCAATCGCCCGGGCCACGAGCTGGTCGATCACCGCACCTACGTGTTCCTCGGCGACGGCTGCCTGATGGAAGGCATCAGCCACGAGGCCGCGGGCCTGGCGGCGGCGTGGAAGCTGAACAAGCTGATCGCGATCTACGACCACAATGGCATCAGCATCGACGGCCGCGTCGAACCCTGGTTCGTCGACGACAGCGCCAAGCGCTTCGAGGCCTATGGCTGGAACGTGATTCGTGACGTGGACGGCCACGACGTCGCCGCCGTCGATGCCGCCATCGCCAGGGCCAAGCTCGGCGTCGGCGGGCCGACGCTCATCGTCGCCCGCACCAGCATCGGCCGTGGCTCGCCCAATCGCGCCGGCACCGCCAAGGCGCACGGCGAGGCGCTGGGTGCCGACGAAATCAAGCTCACGCGGGCTGCGCTCGGCTGGACCCACGAGCCGTTCGTCATCCCAGAGGCGGCCTATACGGCCTGGGACGCCAAGGCCCGCGGCGCCGAGGCCGAGGCGGCGTGGGAAGCCAAGCTGGCCGCCTACAAGGCCGCGCAGCCCGAACAAGCGGCGGCCTTCGTGCGCCGCAGCCGGGGCGATCTGCCCAAGGGCTTTGACCAGACGGTGGTCGATGCGATGGTGGCCGCGCACGGCAAGGCCGAGACCGTGGCCTCGCGCAAGGCCAGCCAGATCGTGCTCGAGGCCTTCACGAACGCGCTGCCCGAAATGCTCGGCGGCTCGGCCGACCTGACCGGCTCGAACCTGACCAATACCGCCAGCGCAACGGCGCTGCGTTTCGATGTCGCCGGCACGCCCAACGGCGGCCGGCACATCAACTACGGCGTGCGCGAGTTCGGCATGGCCGCGGTGATGAACGGCGTCGCGCTGCACGGCGGCTTCATCCCGTACGGCGGCACCTTCCTGACCTTTTCCGATTACAACCGCAATGCGATCCGCATGGCCGCGCTGATGAAACAGCGCGTGATCCATGTCTTCACCCACGACTCGATCGGCCTGGGCGAAGACGGGCCGACGCACCAGAGCGTCGAGCACGCGGCCAGCCTGCGCCTGATCCCGGGCCTGGATGTCTGGCGCCCGGCCGATACGGCAGAAACCGCGGCGGCCTGGGCCGTGGCGCTCGGCAACCGCTCGCGGCCGACCGCATTGCTGTTGTCGCGGCAGAACCTGCCTTACCTGCCCAAGGCCACGCTCGACACGATCAGCCTGGGCGCCTACGTGCTGGCCGAGCCGGCCGAGGTCGGCCTTCGGCGCGCCGCCCAGGCGGTGATCGTCGCCACCGGCAGCGAAGTCCAGTTGGCGCTGCATGCGCAGCAACTGCTGGCCAGCGACGGCATCGCGGTGCGCGTGGTCTCGATGCCGAGCACGACGGTGTTCGACCGCCAGAGCGTGGCCTACAAGTCGCAGGTACTGCCGCCCAGGCTGCCGCGCGTAGCGGTCGAGGCGGGCGTGACCGACGGTTGGTGGAAGTACGGCTGCGCGGCGGTGGTCGGCATCGACACCTATGGCGAAAGCGCGCCGGCGCCGGCGCTGTTCAAGCACTTCAACCTGACCGCGGCGAACGTCGCGGCGACGGTGCAAAGAGTACTCGCGCGGTAACGACTTCGAGCACGAGACGGTACGGTTCCAGTTCCATCCAGGGAGATCTACATGACGATCAAGGTAGGCATCAACGGCTTCGGCCGCATCGGGCGCATGGTGTTTCGCGCCGCGGTGCAAAACTTTTCTGACGACATCGAGGTCGTGGCCGTCAACGACCTGCTCGAGCCAGACTACCTGGCCTACATGCTGCAGTACGACTCGGTGCACGGGCGCTTCAAGGGCAGCATTGCCGTCGACGGCAACGCGCTGATCGTCAACGGCAAGCGCATTCGTCTGAGCGCCGTCAAGGACCCGGCCGAACTGAAATGGGGTGCGGTCGGTGCCGACGTGGTGGTCGAAGCGACGGGGCTGTTCCTGACCAAGGAAACCTGCCAGAAGCACCTCGACGCGGGCGCCAAGAAGGTGATCCAGAGTGCGCCCAGCAAGGACGACACGCCGATGTTCGTCTTCGGCGTCAATCACCAGACCTACGCCGGCCAGACCATCATTTCCAACGCCTCGTGCACGACCAATTGCCTGGCCCCGGTGGCCAAGGTGCTGAACGACAGCTTCGGTATCAAACGCGGCCTGATGACCACGGTGCATGCCGCGACCGCGACGCAAAAGACCGTCGACAGCCCGAGCAACAAGGATTGGCGCGGCGGCCGCGGCATCCTCGAGAACATCATCCCGAGCTCGACCGGTGCGGCCAAGGCCGTCGGGGTGGTCATCCCCGAGCTGAACAAGAAGTTGACCGGCATGGCGTTTCGCGTGCCGACCTCGGACGTCTCGGTCGTCGACCTGACGGTCGAACTGGTGCGCGAGGCCAGCTACGACGACATCCGCAATGCGATGAAGGCCGCGGCCGCCGGCCCGATGAAGGGCGTGCTCGGCTACACCGAAGACAAGGTGGTGTCGACCGACTTCCGCGGCGAGGCCATGACCTCGGTCTTCGACGCCGACGCCGGCATCGCGTTGGACAAGACCTTCGTCAAGGTCGTGGCCTGGTACGACAACGAATGGGGCTACTCGAACAAGGTGCTCGAGATGGTGCGCGTGATCGCGCGCTGATTGCACGCACGCACTGACCCAGCCGAGGCCGCGTCTGCGGCCTTGCCCACACCGGCACCCCATACAGGTGCCACGTTCACACGCGGCAACATGGTGCGGCACACGCGCACGTAGACTCCCGCAATGACAAGACTGCAACCGTTCCTGGCCGCGCTGCTGCTCGCGCTTTGCGCCAACGTGGCCTGGGCCGAGCGCACGCCGTCGCGGGCCTTGCCGCTGGGTGATGACGGCAATACGCGGGTCATCGTCAAGTTCAAGCCCGCCGCGCCGCTGCTGCGCGCACATGCGCTGAGCGCGACCGACCATGCGGCCACCGCGCTGGCCCTCGAACGGCGCGCCGGCGTGCTCGGCGCGCGTGTCGGGCTGCCACTCAGGGCCGGTGCGGCCGTGACCGACAGCGTGCAGGTGGTGCAGTCGAAGGGTGTCAATGCGCGCGCCCTGGCCACGCGCCTGGCACTGGACCCCGACGTCGAGTACGCCGTGGTCGATCGTCGGATGCGCCGCCTGCGGGTGCCCAACGATCCGCGCTTTGCGAGCGTGCCCGGCAGTGGGCCGGCGGTCGGCCAGTGGTACCTGCGCGCGCCGGCCGGCGAGGTGGCCGCGTCGATCGACGCCGTTTCGGCATGGGACACCACCACCGGCAGCGCCGGCGTCATCGTGGCGGTGGTCGACACCGGCGTGCGCTCCAACCACCCCGACCTGACCGGCAAGCTGCTGCCCGGCTACGACATGATCAGCGATGCGGCGATCGCCAACGATGGCGACGGCCGCGACGCCGATGCCTCCGATCCCGGCGACTGGACCACGGCAACGGAGGCAAATGACCCCAACGGCCTGTTCTATCAGTGCGGGTCGTTCGATCCAACGACCAACCGCTACACCGGCGAAGCGAGCTCGTGGCACGGCACCCAGGTCGCCGGCATCATCGGCGCCGCCACCGACAACGCCAGCGGCATGGCCGGCGCCGGCTGGGACGTGCGCGTGCTGCCGGTGCGCGTGCTCGGCAAGTGCTTCGGCTACACCTCCGACATCATCGACGGCATGCGCTGGGCGGCTGGACTGCATGTGCCGGGCGTGCCCGACAACCCGAACCCGGCGCGGGTGATCAATCTCAGCCTGGGCAGCTCCGATCCTTGCAGCACGCCAGAGCGCGATGCCATTGCCGAAATCAATGCCATCGGCGTCGTGGTGGTCGCGGCGGCCGGCAACTCCGAAGGCCTGGCCGCCGGCTCACCCGCGAATTGCCCGGGCGTGATCGGCGTGGCGGCGCTGCGCCATGTCGGCAGCAAGGTCGGTTTTTCCGACGTCGGCCCCGAGATCTCGATTGCCGCGCCGGGCGGCAACTGTGTCAACGCGAGCGGGGCCTGCCTGTACCCGATCCTGACCACCGTCGACAGTGGCACCACCGTGCCGGTGTCACCGACTTACAGCGACAGCTTCAATCCCAGCCTGGGCACCAGCTTCTCGTCACCGCTGGTGTCGGCCACGGCGGCCTTGATGCTGTCGGTGCAACCGACGCTCACGCCGGCCGCCGTGCGCGCGTCGATCCAGGCCAGCGCGCGGCCGTTTCCGACGAGCTTGCCACCTGACCCGGTCACGGGAGCGCTCGTTGCCTGTCACGCACCGAACGGCGTCGTGCAGGACCAGTGTTACTGCACCACCACCACCTGTGGCGCCGGCATGCTCGACGCCGGCGCGGCGGTGCGTGCGTTGCTCTGTTCAAGCGTGGCGATCGCGGCATCGCCTTCGGCGCCATTACCAGGGCAGGCGGTCACGCTGTCGACCTGCGGTGCGACGCTGGCGTCCGGTCGCAGCATCGTCGGCTGGCAATGGTCGCTGGTCGACGCCGGCGGCACGGGCAGCGTGTTTGCAGGTAGCGTCGCGGCCGCGACAGCGACTTTGCAGACAGTGACGGCAGGAACCGTCATCGTGCAACTGGTAGCGACCGACGATCTGGGCACGTCCGTGACCGTACAGCAAACCATCACCGTTGCAGCTGCAGCCGTGCCCGCGCCACCCACGACGTCGGGCGGCGGTGGTGGCGGCGGTGCCCTCGCGTGGCCCTGGTTGCTGGCGATGCTGCTGGCCGCGGCGGCGGTGGCACCATTGCGGCCGCGCCGGTCGTGCTGAGCCTTTCGCTGCCGCACAAGGGCATCTGCTACGCGGCGGCACTGCTGCTGTGCAGCGTCGCCGCGACCACGGTGGCGCAGACCGGCGCGCTGCCACGGGCTGCACCGCCCCCCGAGGCGGGCAGCGTCAACGGCCTGATCGTGCAGTTGCGCGATGCACCGAGCCACGTTGAACTGGCGCGCGAGCGGGCACAGGCGCGGGCCCTGGGCGCGACCGCCACGGCGAGCGAACGCGACAGCACGCGCTGGCAACGCCTGCTGGCCGACGTGCTCGGCGACGCCGCCCTGCGCCATGAGGTGCCGGTGGTGGCCGGCGCGGCGCGGCGCGATCCGGTCGGCGCCCGCGCCCAGTTGCTGCGATTTGACCAGCCGCTGTCGCGGGCGCAGGCTGAGCAGCTTGCGGCGCGCCTGGCCGCGCGCGCCGACGTGCAATGGGCCGAACCCAACACGCGCGAGCGGCGCCAGGGCACCGCCAACGGCCCGCCGAGCGACCCCTTTTACGGCGGCCCGGCAGGCCAGTGGTGGCTGCAAGCAGTGCAGGGCAGCAACACCAGCGCCCTCGAGGGCCGATTGCGCGGCGTGCCCGGCTACCTCAGTGGGTGGACCGCCGGCACCACCGGGTCGGCGGCGGCGGTGGTGGCGGTGCTCGACACCGGCATTACGCCGCACCCCGAGCTGGCCGGTCGCATGCTGCCGGGCTACGACTTCGTCTCCGACTGGGATCCTGTGGCCCAGCGCGGCTACGCCAACGACGGCGATGGCCGCGACGCCGATGCGAGCGACCCCGGCGACTGGGTCAGCGCCGCCGACCGCGACGCCGATCCCGCGCGTTACGGCGGCTGCGTGGTCGAGAACAGCTCATGGCACGGCACGGTGATCGCCGGCATGGTCGCCGCATCGACCAACAACGGCGTTGGCGGCGCGGCGATGAACTGGGACGGCCGCGTGCTGCCCGTGCGCGTGGCCGGCAAGTGCGGCGCCGACCTGGCCGACATCATCGAAGGCATGCGCTGGGCCGCCGGCCTGCCGGCATGCAAGACCAGCGACGGTGCAGGCAACTGCACCGTGTTCGTGCCGCCGAATCCAAACCCTGCGCGCATCATCAACATCAGCTTCGGCGGCAGCGCGGCCTGCGGTGCGGCGTACCAGCAGGCCATCGACGACGTTCGCGCGGCGCCCGGCGGCGGCGCGGTGGTGGTGGCCGCGGCCGGCAATGAATGGGGCGCACCGACGCGGCCGGCCAGCTGCCAGCGCGCCGTCGGTGTTGCGGCCCTGAACCGCGATGGCTTCAAGACCAACTACTCCAGCTTCGGTGCAGCCATCGCGCTGGCCACCGTCGGCGGTGACGACAACGACGGCGCCTGGGGCCCGGCAATGGCCGACAGCGGTGTGCTGACGATCGGCAACGACGGGCTGACGGTGCCGACCACGGGCGGCTACTACTACCACTTCGGCACCAGCTTCTCGGCGCCGATCGTCGCCGGCGCCGTGAGCCTGATGCTGTCGCTCAACCCGGCGCTGACGGTCGACCAGATCATCGCCGGCCTGAAGGCCTCGGCGCGCCCGCATGTGGGTTCCACCGTGCCGGGTTTCGATCAGTGCAGCGATGCCAACCCGGGCCGTTGCCTGTGCACGACGGCGACCTGCGGCGCCGGCTTGCTGGACGTGACCCAGGCCTTGGCCTACGCCACGTCGGTAGCGCAAGGGGGCGTCTACACGCCGCCGAACTGGCCACGGGTCAGTCTCGACAACATTCCGGAGTTGATTGCCGCAGCGGCCACCGGACCCGACCGCCCCGCCAAGTCGCCACCGCCGCCAACGGGTGGCGGTGGTGGTGGGGCGATGAGTGCGGCCTGGCTGCTTGCGCTCGTGGGCGCGACATGCGCCTTGCGGCGTGGCCGCGTCAGCGCTGCGTGCTCCTCACGGCCAAGCACGGCACGAAGCCCGCGCCGAGCGCCGGTGCGCTGAGCGCGCGCAACGACGCGGCTTGCGCCGGCGTGGCGTTATCGACGCGAATGCGGCTCTCGCTACCGGCCGGTCGCAGGGCGACCACCTTTGCGCTGCGCACGCCGGACTTGCCGAACGACGCCAGCGCGGCATCGGCGGCGGCGCTGCTGTCGTAGCGGCCCAGTCCAAGGCCGCGCTGCGGCGCCGCGCCGGGAAGGTCGAGTTCATCGACCGTCAATTTCAGGCGCTCGAGTTCGGCGCGCTTCTTCTGCAATGCGTCGCGGTTGTCGAATGGGCCCAGCACGACCGCGAACTGGGCAGGGGTGTCGACGCTGACGCGCACCCAATGGGCCTCGGCCAGGGCCGCGCCGGCCAGTGCCTGCTCGGCGGCTTCGACCTCGGCCGGCGCAAAGGGCCCGGCCTCCAGGCAGGCCAATGCAGGTGCACTGGCCGATGTCATCGGCGGCGCGCTGGCCGCGCGAAGCACCGACGCCGCTGCCGCCGGCGACAGCACGCGCACGGCCTCGGGGCGGACCTGCAGCCCCAGGCGGCCCGGGTCACGCTCGCTCGCAGGCGCCAGGCCGATGCCTTCGAGCGCGCCCGTGCTCCAGGCCCAGAAGGCCAGGTTGGCCAGCACCAGCACCACGACCAGCGCGCGCAGCATCGTCAGGGGAGCGCCGGGCCGCCCTCGCTGCCGACCATGCGCAACGTGACCTCGCCGCTGGATACCAGGTGCAGTGACGGGCCCACGCGCAACAACAACGAGCCGCTGCTCGAGACGCCTTCGACCGTGCCTTCGAGCACCGCGTTGCTGTCGACCGCGTCGTGCGCGCTGACGCGCAGGCCGCGCAACAGGTCGCGCCGCGCATAGGCGGCGGCAAAGCTGGCGAAGCCTTCGCGCTCGAACTGCAGCAGCGCCTTGACCAGCGGCAGTGCGACGCGGTGCAGCGCGGTCGGCGGGCTGGCTGCAGGATCGAGCTCGTGCAGGCAGGCGAAGCCGTTTCTCAGCTCGCGCGTCGGCGCCATCTCGGCGACGTTCAGGCCCACGCCCACCACCACCATGCGTTGCCTGCCGATGGCCACGGTCTCGATCAACACACCGCCGAGCTTGCGACCGTGTCCCGGCCCATCGACCAGCCACAGATCATTTGGCCACTTCAGCTGCAGGCGTGGGCTGCGGCCGGGTTCCGGCGCCTCGAGCGCGTCGGCCAGTGTGACGCCGACCGCCAGCGACAGGCCGGACCAGTCGCGCGGCGCCATCGGCAGCCCGAGCGAAAAAGTGAGCGAAGCGCCGGGATGGGCCAGCCAGCCGCGGCCCTGGCGGCCGCGGCCCAGGGTCTGGTGTTCGGCCACTAACAGGCCAGGATGGGTGTCGCCGGCGCGGCGACCGAACGGGCCGCTGCGGTCGTCCGGTGCGCCGTTGTCGCGCCCCCGCGAGCGCATCACCTCCAGCGCGCCGGGCGTCGTGATCGGCGCATCGAGGCGGCCGCTGTCGAGTCGTGCGCGGTCGAGCAGGAGCGTGTTGGTCGACTCGGTGCTGGCCAAGACCTCGATCGAGAGGCCCGGCAGGTACGGCTCCAACTGCTGCCAGAGCGACTCGGCGCGCCACTGCAGGTGCCCCGCCGTCATGCCGGGCGGTGCACCCGGCACGGGCGCATGGCGTTCACTCATCGTCGCGTTTCCGATCCGGCGCGGCCATGCTCAACGCTTGGGAGTCAGCATCGTGCCGCGGCAGCCGGCGGTGCCGCAGCGGCAGCCATATTGCTTCTTCAACGCCGGCGTGTAGCGCTCGTCGACGGTCAGGCCGTAGTCGTAGAACAGTTCGTCGCCGGCGGCGATCTTGCGCAGGGCCTTGATGAAGACCCGGCCCTCCTGTTCGTCGGCTTCGCAGTTGGGGCGGCAGGCGTGGTTGATCCAGCGCGCAGCATTGCCCCCGTACTTGGCATCGATGACACGCTGATCGTCGATATGGAAATAGAAGGTATGGTGCGGGTCTTTTGGGTCGTGCGGGTGCCGGCGCAGCGCCTCGCGCCAGGTGATGAGCTCGCCGGTGTACTCGATGACGACCTCGCCCTTGCGCAGCGGTTTGAGTGCGAAGACACCCTTGCCGTGAATGCCGGAACGTCGCACCTGGATTCGCCTGCCGCCCGATTTGGCTTGCGTCGAAGTGCGGGTCTCGTCGAGGTCGGGCAGCGGAGGGGCTTGCGTGTCGGTCTTCATTCGGTACATTGAATTCATGGGTGCGCGCGCGTGTGTGCGTGCGCGCGAGATGCGGATTGTATGTATGTCAGCCCGGGCTGCGTCGCGGCGCCGAACCTGGGCGGGAAGTCAAGGAACATGAGCAAGTCACTGATCATTGCGGAAAAGCCCAGCGTGGCACAGGACATCGTGCGTGCGCTGACCCCCAGCGCCGGCAAGTTCGAGAAGCTCGCCGAGCACTTCGAGAACGAGCGCTATGTCGTCACCTCGGCGGTCGGCCATCTGGTCGAGATCAAGGCGCCCGAGGCCTACGAGGTCAAGCGCGGCAAGTGGAGCTTCGCGCACCTGCCGGTGGTGCCGCCGCACTTCGACCTGGCGCCGATCGAAAAGGCCAAGACACGTCTGAACGCGGTGGTCAGGCTGGCCAAGAGGAAGGACGTGACGGAGTTGATCAATGCCTGCGACGCGGGCCGCGAAGGCGAACTGATCTTTCGCCTGATCGTGCAGTACGCCGGCGTCAACGAGAAGAAGGCCAGCGCCAAGCCGATCCAGCGCCTGTGGCTGCAGAGCATGACGCCGCAGGCCATCCGCGACGGCTTCGAGGCCTTGCGCAGCGACAAGCAGATGCTGGGACTGGCCGACGCCGCACGCAGCCGCAGTGAGGCCGATTGGCTGGTCGGCATCAACGGCACGCGGGCCATGACGGCGTTCAACTCGCGCGATGGCGGCTTCTTCCTGACCACGGTGGGCCGCGTGCAAACGCCCACCTTGTCGATCGTGGTCGAGCGCGAAGAAAAGATCAGGAAGCATGTCGCGCGCCCGTACTGGGAAGTCAAGGCCAGCTTCGCAGCCCAGGCCGGATCCTACGAGGGCAAGTGGTTCGATCCGAAGTTCAAGAAGGACGATGACGCCGATCGCCGCGCCGATCGAATCTGGAACGAGCGTGATGCCCAGGCTATTGCGCAGGCCTGCCGCGACCAGCCGGCCAGCGTGACCGAAGAGGCCAAGCCGAGCAGCCAGGCCAGCCCGTTGCTCTACGACCTGACGACCCTGCAGCGCGAGGCCAATTCGCGCTTCGGCTTTTCGGCCAAGACCACGCTGTCGCTGGCGCAGGCGCTGTACGAGAAGCACAAGGTGCTGACCTACCCGCGCACCGATTCGCGCGCCCTGCCCGAGGACTACCTCAAGGTGGTGAAGGACACGGTGACGATGCTCAGCAAGGAAGACCTGCCGGGCCCGCTGCGCGCGTTGTCGGGCCATGCCAAGACCGCGCTCAAGGAGGGCTACGTCAAGCCGATCAAGCGCGTCTTCGACAACGCCAAGGTATCGGACCACTTCGCCATCATCCCCACACTGCAGGCACCGAAGAGTCTGAGCGAGATCGAAGCCAAGCTGTACGATCTGGTCGTCAAGCGATTCCTGGCGGTGTTCTTCCCCAGCGCCGAATCGATGGTCACGACGCGCATCTCGACCGTCAAGGTCGGCGCCAAGCTGTACCCGTTCCAGACCAACGGCAAGGTGCTGGTCAAGCCCGGTTGGATGGCGGTGTACGGCAAGGAGGTGCAGGAGGACGACGCCAACCTGGTCGCGGTCGAGCCGGGCGAGGTGGTTCGCACCGAGAGCGTCGATGCCAACGCGCTGAAGACCAGGCCGCCGGCGCGTTATACCGAGGCCACGCTGCTGTCGGCGATGGAAGGCGCCGGCAAATTGATCGACGACGACGAATTTCGCGAGGCCATGGCCGAGAAGGGGCTCGGCACGCCGGCGACGCGGGCCCAGGTCATCGAAGGCCTGCTGCTGGAGAAGTACATGTACCGCGACGGCCGCGAACTGGTGCCGACCGCCAAGGCGTTCCAGTTGATGACGCTGCTGCGCGGCCTCGACATCGAGGATCTGACCAAGCCCGAGTTGACCGGCAACTGGGAGTACCAGCTGGCCGAGATGGAGCATGGCCGCCTGAAGCGCGCGGCCTTCATGGCCGAGATCGCGGCGATGGCCGAGCGCATCGTCAAGAAGGCCAAGGAGTACGACCGCGACACCATCCCCGGCGACTACGCGACGCTCGCGACGCCGTGCCCGAACTGCGGTGGCGTGGTGAAGGAGAACTACCGCCGCTTTGCCTGCGCCGGCAAGGCCACGGCCAGCGAGGGGGTCGGCTGTGGTTTCTCGATCACCAAGATCCCGGCCGGCCGTGCCTTCGAAATCAGCGAGGCCGAGGCCTTCCTGCGCGACAAGAAGATCGGCCCGCTCGAGGGCTTCCGCTCAAAGGCCGGCTGGCCCTTTACCGCCGAGTTGAAGCTGGCGCGCGACGACGAGATCGGCAACTGGAAGCTGGAGTTCGACTTCGGCGACGACGCCAAGAATGGCGATGGCGAGCCGGTCGACTTCTCCGGGCAGGCGGCACTGGGGGCCTGTCCGAAGTGCCAGGGCCATGTCTACGAGCACGGCAGCAGCTATGTCTGCGAACACGCGGTGGGCGCCCACGTGACCTGCGACTTCAAGAGCGGCAAGATCATCCTGCAGCAGCCCGTGCCACGCGAAGAAATGACG
>Ga0315271_10000178_pt1 | contig 31677 bp, 34 predicted proteins | sample C3_top_MG_FD_204664 | JGI IMG/M metagenome (GOLD analysis project Ga0315271, IMG submission 204664) | Sediment microbial communities from Yellowstone Lake, YNP, Wyoming, USA - C3_top | ecosystem: Environmental > Aquatic > Freshwater > Lake > Sediment | place: USA: Wyoming | collected 2017-08-01
TGGTCGATTACGGCTTTCGCCTGCCGTCGGCGCTCGACAACCGTCCGCTCAAGTTCGAGGAATTCGAGCGGATGATGCCGCAGACCGTGTTCGTCTCCGCCACCCCGGCCAAGTACGAAGCCGAGCACGCCGGCCAGGTCGTCGAGCAGCTGGTGCGCCCGACCGGTCTGGTCGATCCGCTGATCGAGGTGCGGCCGGTCGGCACCCAGGTCGACGATCTGATGAGCGAAGCCCGCAAGCGCATCGCCGTCGGCGAGCGCGTGCTGGTCACCACGCTGACCAAGCGCATGTCCGAAGACCTCACCGATTATCTGGCCGAACACGGCATCAAGGTGCGCTATCTGCATTCGGACATCGACACCGTCGAGCGCGTCGAAATCATTCGCGATTTGCGCCTGGGCGTGTTCGACGTGCTGGTCGGCATCAACCTGCTGCGCGAAGGGCTGGATATCCCAGAAGTGTCGCTGGTGGCGATCCTCGACGCCGACAAGGAAGGCTTCCTGCGTTCCGAGCGCTCGCTGATCCAGACCATCGGCCGCGCCGCGCGCCATTTGAATGGCAGCGCGATTCTGTACGCCGACAAGATCACCGAATCGATGCGCCGCGCGATGGACGAAACCAGCCGCCGCCGCGCCAGACAGACCGCGTTCAATACCGAACACGGCATCACCCCGCGCGGGGTGGTCAAACGCATCAAGGACATCATCGACGGCGTGTATGACGCCGATGCCTCGCGCCAGGAACTCAAGGCCGCCCAGATCGTGGCCGAATACAAGGTACTGGATGAAAAATCGCTGACGAAAAAAGTCAAGAAATTGGAAAAAGACATGCTGGATGCCGCAAAAAATCTCGAATTCGAAAAAGCTGCGGAACTTCGCGACCAGTTGAAGCAACTCAAGCTGGTGTTATTTGGAGTGGAAGAACACGATTCATGACTAAAGTGCTATTCGTTTGCATGGGCAGCAAGGCAAAAACACAATAGCCACGCCGTATACAGCCAAACCGTTATCAACTCCGTTATCACACACTCCAAACCCTTGCTGCACAAGGCTTCCAAGCAGCAGATATAAATTGGCGTTTCGTTATTACTTCGTTATCGCGGACTGAATCGCGCATGAATAAAGGCTTTCAGGCGTTTTTAGGGAAATGGTATTGCTGCGGCAAAAAATAAAAAACCCGGCACACGGCCGGGTTCGTTGGTTGCATCGCCAGGCTTGCCGCTGCCTACTTCGCCACATCGGCCATGAATCGCTGAAAGCCCTTGTCCTGCTTTGCCGCGTCGATCGCGTGCACTGATTTGGCAATGCAGGCAGGTGTGTGTGCTTCTTTCAGCATCAGGTCTTTCACGACAGCCCCCGTATCTATCAAGCCCTGTAATTTTTCAGCCAACAGGCGGGCTCTTAGTATCGTGTCGTCGTCGTACCGATAGCCTCCCAGCGCGCCGTCGCGAAACATCTTTTCTACAATCCTGAGCCCGGCGTCCACTCCGCAGCGCGCTTCATCACGAAAAGCGTTGGCAGACTTAGGCCACGATGCCACCAGCTTGGTGGATCGTTCGATTTCATCACGCTGGGAACGGCGCTTTTCTTCGACCATCCTGAAAGCGGAAGCCTCTTCCTCATTCCACTTTCGACTGACTACAAATAGAAATTTGGAAGCGCGCCTAATCTTAATTGCGCGGCCTACGGGATCCGTGCTGTGCGTGACTGTTTTTTGGACTCCGGCATCACCGGGAAAGGGCACGTCTTGCGTGTAGCCGTGTTCGATCAGCTTATCTCGGGTGCCCTTGACCCAGCGCCCCCAGTAACAATCGTCGATTTGGACTCCGCGCGTGCGGGTAGAATTGGCAGCAGCCATGATCGTGTTCTCCTGTAACTCGATTGGGGTCAGTGGCGACCAGGTGTTGACGCACCAGGCCGCCACGCTTTTATCCTACGCCAGCGCCCACCGATTGCAAACAGCCCCGCCAGAATCGACGCAGCGCGATTTAATCCGGGCGTCCGATATGCCAGCCTATCCGCATAAAAAAACCGCCCGGTGAGGGGCGGTTTTAGTGGCGGTTTTCGAATGCACATCCCGCGCGCGGGAGCTTAAGGAGGCCAGGCATTCTCGTGTCGCCCTGCCCAGGCAAAGGGCAGCGATCCGCGTCATAGGATGGAGACCAGGCCGACGAAGTATGAACGCGGACTCCTCCTCGCGTCGGCAGTCTGAAAACTTATCGCTGGGTGATGCCGGGTCTGCCGATGCAGAATGCGGGTGCCACTTCTGCATCGTCGAATTGCTCCGCATCCAGTGGCTCGACCCGCCCGACCGTCATCAGATTTGCGCCGATTTCGCGCGGCAATTCGATCAACTGGCCGATGCCCAGAATCTGCCCTTTGTGATAGATCGGGCGCATGACGCGGTATGAGTAAAGCGAATTGGCGGCCTTTCTCATCTGTTGCCACCTCCCCGAGTGTAGAACTTGCTGGCGCGTGGGGTCATGCGCCCGCCGCGCCCTTGCACGGGGCGGTGCATGCATTCGTGATCCATCGTGCGGGATGCCGCCGGGGTAATAAATCCCAACGACATCAACCGGCGCACCTCGGCGGCGTCGCGCAGCTCGACCGTCGAACCGAGCGCGCACTCGCGCCCGGACGCGGTGGTGAATGAGCGTTTAACAGTGAATTGGAATTGATCCAGGTGCATTTTGAATCCTCTTAATATCAGGTGATCGAAGTGGCGACGGAAAAATCAGCAGCACGGCGCACGCCAATATCGCAGGCCAGCAGTGCCCGCATTCCAAGGACGCCAGTCGTAAAACCTGCATAGGGGTTAATTTCGATGGTCAGGCCAGCCCATAAACCAATCACCAGGCTGGTCCAGTGCCCAAACACAGCGGTTGAAGCGGGCACGCTGCCGCTGGCGATGGCCCGGCATCCGGCGATGTTGCCGTCGCCAAAAGCGCCCTGCCACAGCGGCGAATCCGTGCCTGTGAATCGCTGGCGCGCCATCATGGCGGCCGCGACGGCGGCGGTGGTGACATAGCCGCATTGCGCCAGGTCGATCTCGGCTCCACCCACCACGTCGGACTGAGCTTCGATCAACCCAGCCCAGGCCAGCGAGGTGCCGGTGAAGGTGCCGACGCCGGAGGTTCCGACGATGCCCTGCGGCTGGCCTGATGCGCCGCTGCCAGCGATGGCGGCGGTATCGAGCGCCACGCCGATGCTGCCAGCGAGTGAGGCCATCAACAGCGCGTCTACCCCCGGCGCTTGCAGCGAAAGCAGGCGGCTGATTTCGGTGTACGCGCCGACGTGCTTGGGCGAAAGCGAGAGCAAGCCGATGGTGGGCTGGCCTTCGGTGATGGCGGTGGCTTCGTTTGTCAGCCAATACGAAGCCGGGTCAGCGGTAAGCCTCGGAATCGAGACCGCGCCGGTCAGGTTTTCCAGCATGGTCGCACCCAGGCGCATCACGATGCTGCGATTTCGCACGGTATCCATAAAGCTCAGGTTTTGCGTGCTCACCAGGTAGTTCGAGCCGGATGCACCGGCCGATGTCATGTCACGACTCATCACATCACCGGGAATAAAGAAGCAATGCTGGTTGCGCGTGATCGTGCCAAGCTGCTGCGCGATGGCGCGACTGGCTTCGTCCTCGATCCCGCTCAGCTTGCCGTTTGCCGCACCCAGCACGGCTTTCGACAAAGACCAGCGGGATAAATCCTTGGGCGACATATCGAGAAACGCACCGCGAGCAGCGCGCTCATTTTTGAAAATTTCGCTACCTGCACTCATCTTGATCCCCTTCGATATTTTGGAGATTCAAGTCTGCGCGGGGGCGCTGGAAATTACTTTCCGAAAATGCTACCGCCAGGATATTACGCAGCTGACGCTGCGCAGGAAATTCGCCAGCCCGGCGCGCCAGGTGCAAGCATCCTGAAAGCTCAGCAGCACCGTCCGGTGCGGATGAGAAATTTTTCCAGCGCGGCCATACCTGACTTTCAAAGCGATGGCACGCCACATACAACAGGCGCGCGCGTTCGGCTGGTGCATCACCTCCAAGCAAGTCGGAGGCAACGCACAGCCAGTAATCGCGGCTTGACTGCCGCACTTTGATCGCGGTCGTAGGCAAGCCCAGGTAACGCAGCAGCATGGTGCCATCGGCGGCGGGGTCGCCATGCCATCGCATGAACGCCGAGACCAGGTGCAACTCGGTCTCGGCATCGATGCGCCGGGTCTCGATTAAACGCTGCACAAGGCGCAGGCCGTGGCTCATTGCGCTTCGACGTCGCCGCTGGGGTCGATAGCGGCATCGCCGTCATCGTCGGCAAGGTCAGACAGGTCTAGCTGAATGTTTGCGGCAAGATTGCGGGCGCGGACAATTTCGGCAGTTATAAATTCCAGGTCGGCAACGCTGACGCCGGATCGGCGCTTAAGCTGAATAGGCACAGCTTCCAGGGTGACGGCAATTTGCCGCCCGACCCGGCCAAGGATTTCAGCCAGGATTGAAACGGGAGCCAGCTCACGGCGTGCAATGCCGTTCTGCATAGCTATCCGGTCGGCCTGCTCGGCAGCCAGCCGGGCGCGCTCAGTCGCCAGGTCAAGGTTGCCGGTAGTGGCGCGGCCAGCGGCCATCTCGCGCATGTGGATGCAGTAGGCGCGCAACCAAGCGCCCAACGGATCATCTCGCCTTGCTATGCCGCGCGCCTCGATTTCAGAAACCGCTTGGCGAGTGGCTCCGATCAGGTCGGCAATAGCCTGTTGGCTCATGGTGTTATCAAGATCAATATTCATTGTTGCAGCAACCCCCTAAGAGAATATTCGCGACTAGCGACAATCCAAGCTCGAATTGACCCTTGCGGCTTACCCCTCGGGAGTACCTTTTGAATCCAGGCAGGCGGTCGACGTCCGGGTGGTGGTCGACCTCAAGGTGGTGTGCGTTACGGCTCACCCCCCTATCGAAGTCGGTCAGGTCAAGAACACTGTCAAGCAATACAAAAAAACCAGCCACTAAACAAAAGTTGAGCTCGAATTGACCCGTGTGGTAGTCAGCAACCAGGACCCGTTGCATTGACATTGGGGCGTCCGGGTGGTGGTCGACCTCAAGGTAGTGACCCATCACCCAGCCACCCACCCGGCAGGAATAAAGGGAAAGAAGGTGCGAAAGATGCTTTCCTCCCTTTATTCCCTTTATTCCGGGCTTGGTGTCTCCTATGTCTTGAACGCCTTTATTCACAAGGAAAGAAAGAAAATACTTATTAAAACCTTCTAGGGAATCAGCTAATAAAGGTGCGAAAGTAGCCATCACTTCGCCCCCTTCATGGCAAGCGGGTTTACCAGGTAATAGATCGGTGGGCGTCCGCCTGTTGCCGTGCCCTTGTGTGGGCCGGTTATTAGGTTGCGGGTCTTGAGTGTTTCGAGCGCCACGATCAGGCGGTCGATCTTGTCAAAGCGGGTATGGTGGGCGCGGTGCAGGTCGGAGCGCAGGAACTCGGATTCGCCCTTGCGCTCAATCCAGCGCCAGCACACCCTGGCATCGTCGGTGGCAGGGTCGGCACCGATCAGGTCGAACACGGCCTGTGCGTGGCGTATGAGCCGCAGACATAGCCCGACAGCGCGCTTCATGGTGTCCTCGTTGATTGCTTCATCCGGCCCGCCGTGCCCGGCAACGTGGAACAGGCCAGCCACCCGCAGCGCCCCGCCCGGCAGCTTGGCGCACCAGTCCCGCATGGATTCCAGCGGCCCGCCTTCTGCCTGCTCGTTCTCAATCTTCTGCGCAAACCTCACCCACAGCTCGCGCGCCGAATCGGACAACAGCAGGATGTGTTCGTCATCCTCGCCTTCGGCCACATCGATGCGCGCTTCGATTTCCAGCAAGCGCAGTACTTCACCCCGATAGCGCGCTTCAAGGTCGACAGGAATGGTGACGCGCTGCCCCATATCGCGCTTGCCGATTCGGGTTGCAGGCAGGCCGAAGAAGAACCGTGCGAAGGTGCCGGAACTTCGGAACTTGCGTTTCGCGGCGGGTGCCATGTCCCCCAATAGCCCAGGCTGCATGCCCAGGCCAAAGGTCAGCGCAGGCCGGTCTATAACCGCCGTGCGGCTGCCACGATCCACGCGCACGCTTGAGCCGCTGTACGCTTGCAAGGCCACGTCCACAACTGCTTCGCCGCCCGAATACAGGCCAGCCAGCACGGCGAATATGCCGCCCTCGTCGGACATCACAGCCATGCGCCCGTTGTGTTCTACCAGCATCGCCTGCAAACGCTCGGGCGTTACATCGCCGGTAAAGAATCGCGGCGGCCTCAGTTCGTCCGGCGTCTGTTCAGCCAGCTCGGTAATCTCGCGCACGATCTCGCCGCGTCGCACCGGGCTATCCTCTTTCGCCGCATCGGCCTGCAGCTTTTCCGTGCGGCGCTGGGCAATCTTGCGCAGCGTTTCGCGCTCCACGATCTCGCTGCGCATGGATTCGGCCAGCTTCGCTTCCTTCAACAGCACCGGCTTGAGCAGACGTTGAATCAATGCGCTTTTGCGCTCGCCGGAATCGGCCAGGATCACGACCCAAACGCACACCGGTTCGGTGTAGTCGTCACCAAACGGCGAAACTTTGAACTTGCGCTGCAAGGCCAGCGACAGCACCGCCAGGGTGAACAGCACGGCCATCGTCGGTGGCGTCTGCAGAGCGTCGGATAAGCCCTTCGCATAGTCGCCAAACACACCGGGCAACAGATCAGTCGGCGGCTCGGGCGTTTCGATTTGGTTGAATAGAAGCGGTGCATCCCAATGCGCGCCATCGTCTACAGGAGCGGCCGGTGTTGCAGCCGCTAAAGACTTGCGCACGGCCTCGTGACCGGCTGCCAGTGCCAGGTCATTCATATCGGTCGCACTCATGCTGCCACCTCGCCAAAAAGCGGCCGCGCGACGAAGCCGCCGATCAGCTTCGCGGCATCGGTCGCTGCGGTCAGGCCGGGGTTGCCGGGTGTCTGTGCGTCGTCGTCGGCAATCAGAATGATCGTGGTGCCGGTGTTGTTGAAGGCTAGGTGGCGCGCGACGTCCTTAAGGTTGCCAGCGTTGAACGCGACGGCCGTTGCGTAGCCGGTGGCCTCGTATACCGTCGCGGCAGTGGCGTAGCCCTCCGCGACGCAGATAGTCCCGGCCGGTTTGCCAATGGCGCAATACCCGCCCTTGATGCGGCCTCCGGTCAAAAACTTTTTTCCGCCGTCCGGGCCGATCAGTTGCAGCGAGTGCATCACGCCATCGCGCCGCACCGGGATTAACAGTTGATCGCGCAACTGGCGGATGCCCCATGGCTTCACCCGCTTGGCCTGCAAATAGGCGTGTGCCGGATCGGCGGGCCGCGCTGCCGACCACATCTTTGTGGCCTTGGCCCGCGCCTCGGCATGCACTTGTTGCTGCGCCTGGCCGCGTTCGTATTGCACTTGACGCATGCGCTCCTGCAATTCAATGCGCTCCCGCCAGTTGATCTTGCGGGCCTCGGCATCGCGCCATGAATGTGTTTCTCCGGTTCGCCATGAGCCGACAGCGCCGTGCGGGATCGGGTCGAGGTGCAACGCATACCAGCCATTTCGGCTGCCTGCCTTGTCGCTCTCGACGCGGTAGCGGTGGATTTTTCCATCGGCGGTCGGCGTGTCCCTCACAGGGGACAGTCCGACTTCGCGCATGAATTCGTAGAAACGGGTTTCAATGTCGGCGGTAATCACGGCTTGCCCCCCGAATCACGCAGGCGTCGCCAGGCGTCCAGGCGACGGCGCAGGCGACGCCACCAGGCGCAGGTGATGCAAGTGCCTTGCCCACGACAGAAGCAAGGTCTAGAATCGGCCTGTCTGTTGTAATTTCTAGCCGCCCCTGCCAGGGCGGCTTTTTTGTTTTTCATCATGGCGCAGCCTCCGGTCAGGCTGCGCGCTTGTTGCGGCGGGGATAGTAGGGTACGGCGTCGGCGCGTTGATCGATCCATGCGCGCGCATCGGCGGTGCGGATGTAACGGCGTCGACCGAGAAGGAAAAACTTTGGCGCGGGTTCCTCTTTTGCAACCTGCGCAGCGGTTGAGTCGGGAATCCCGACAATGCCTTGCCAGAACTCATCCCATGACAGCAGCGGCTTTGCCATCAATTGCGACGGCTGGGTGTTGGTTTCGTCTTTCATTACTCATCCTTGGTTAATGTGGATGAGTTGATAATAGACGTAGAAAATCCTAAATAACTATATAAAACAATAAGTTACTGATATATCAGTTCTGATTTGTCACGCCTTTTTTGAATCATCGCGCTGGTGGCGCAGATCATCGAATATCTCGCACACCTTTTTGAGGCCATAACTTTTGCTGTACAAAAGCTCACCCCTTGCCTGCAGCGCATCACGGCAGGCTGTTGCGCCGTGATTTAGTCCCTTTGGCTTGCGGATTAGGTAGTCTTTGACTGCTTGCCGTAGCAGGTTCATTTTGCTATCTGATTTTTCTTTCAGTGCGGCACCGCTTTTGGGCTGCACGGTGCTGCGAAGTTTCTTTCTCCTGCTCATCTCAGGCTTGGCAAGCGGCAGGATAAAACCTGCGGTGTGCGTAGCCAGTGCAAGCGCGGTGAGCCACCCCTCTATGGCCTCGGAATTCTGATTACTACATGCCAGGCACAGCCGCCCCCAGTAATGGATCAGCCACGCCTTTTCGTGGGTGACGTCTGGCACAGCATTGATCTTGTCAACCAACTGTTGCGGGGTAAAACTGACGAAGCCGCCGCGCGGGCGATTGCAGTATGGACGGAGCGCCGCGTCCTCCCATTCGTGCAATTTGACCGGAATCATTGCCCACCCCCAACGATGCGCTGCACTTCTTTCGCCCACAGGACAGCCGCTTCCTTGCGCTCTGCCTCGTAAGTGTGGCGGTTGTAGGTCGCCAGCACTCCGCCCAGGGTGTGATTCAGGCATTTCTCAATCACAAGGGGATCGATCCCCAAGCCAGCCAGCCGCGTTGCAAAGGTGCGGCGCAGATCGTGCGGCGTCCAGGTCAGTTTCGCGGTATTCCTCAAACGGGCTTGAACAGCCGTATTGCTGCGCTGCGCGAATAGATAGCCGTCATGGTCGCCCATCAGTTGCTTTGCCAGTGGTGACAGGTGAACCCAATGGGGGCGGCCGCTTTTGTTCTCAGGAATATGTAAGGTGTCGCCGTTAAGATTCTCATGGGTTGCAGACTGCGCTTCACTAATTCTCAGGCCGGTAAGCAATAGGAATTTTAGAAGGGGTGCATGGTCATGTGGATCAGCCCACAGTGCCCGGATTTCTTCATCCGACAATATGCGGTCGCGTGATTTTTCATCGCCGCCTGCTACTGCGGAAGTGGTGTTCTCCAAGGGGCTGCGCTCGATCAGGCCGCGCTCGACTGCATACTTGAATGCCAGCTTCCAGTTGGACAGGCAGCGATTCGCAGCAATAGGCGCGGCTTTCGCGTACTCGATCAGAACATCCGTAAGGCGTTTTGTATTGATGTTGGACAGAAGGAGATTGCCTAGCTCGTCCTTGCCTTTGGTCACATAGACCTCAATGTTTTTCGTTACCTTGTAACGTGGCTCGATTCTGCGCTGGAACCATTCATCCAGCAGATCGCCAAAGGTGGCAGACTCAGGCAGCACTTGCTTGGACAGGGTTGCGGCTCTATTTCGCGCCTCGGCAAGACCGACAGCAGGCCATTCGCCCAAGTTGCGGGTTTTCCATGAGCCGCCCTTGCGGCTGCGGTATAACCAGGTGCGGCGGCCGCTGGGGTAGCATCGGATATACAGGCCACGCTCATCGCCAATTAGCTTTTCGCGGTCTGGGTCTTTTAGTTTTTTGAGGGCGGATTCAGTGAGTGCCATAGCGTTATCGGTTATCTGTTCCGTTATCGATAACGTAAGTTTAACCGATATTTACCTTAACTAAACTGATGTTAATTTACTGATAAATAAGGGATTGTGTAGTGACAAAGGTTCTTTTTGTGTGCATGGGCAATATCTGCCGTTCGCCGATGGCGGAAGGCATGTTTCGCAAAGCCATCCGGGAGGCGGGGCTGGAGCGGCTGGTTGAGGCTGATTCCGCCGGCACGCATGCCTATCACGTGGGCGATGCGCCCGATCAGCGTGCCCAGCAGGCCGTGCGCCAGCGCGGCGCGGATATCAGCCGATTGCGTGGACGCAAGGTGGCGGACAGCGATTTCGAAGCGTTCGATTACATCCTGGTGATGGATGGCGACAATTACAGCAAGCTGATCGACCGTGCGCCGGCGCGGCATCACGGCAAAATACAGCGCCTGCTGTCGTTCAGCCGCAAGTATCCCAACCTCGACGTGGTCGACCCGTATTATGGCGGCCCGCAGGGCTTCGAGGAAAATCTCGACATGATCGAGGATGCGGTGCAGGGGCTGATCCGGAATATCAACGGAGGCATGCAGGTGAAGGTGCGTTCAGGCAACTGACCCGCTTCGGCCGGTCGCAGCAAGAACAAGGGCCGCTTCAAGCGGCCCTTGTTTTTTGTGGCCCAGGCTTTATTTCGACTGCGTTTCCACCTGCACCAGCGGCTCCTGCGACGGGCTCGCCTGCGGGCGTTCGCGTCGGCGCGTGGGATGGGGCGCGGACGGTGCGGGCGTCTCGACCACGCTGGTTGCGGGCGTCGTGGTTTCCACCTGCATCAGGCTGACGGCGCCGCCATCGGCGGGTTTGGCCGTGGGGCGACGGCGGCGGCGCGGGCGTCCCGGTTCGTGCGTTTCAGTCGTGCTGGCCGCGATGCCCTGAGTTTCCACCTGCTGCAGATGGGCGGCGCGGGCCGCCCTTTCCGCCAGGATGGCAGCGGGCGAAGCGGTGACCGCAGGTGCTGCACCGGGAGCGGCGGCCGCTTCCAGTTGCAGATCCTGCTGTGCGGGCGCCAGGGCTGGCTGCGCGGGCGCTTTGGGCGCTGAAACGGCTTTGGGCGGGCGCGCGATTTCGACGATGGCGCGGAAACCTGCGATTTCGATCACCGCTCTCGGTGTGTCCTCCACGCCTTCCGGGCGCGCTTCGCGCGGGCGGCGATTGCCGCGTCCGCGACGGCTGCGTGATTCACGTTTTTCTTCGCTGCCGGCTTCGCGCGGCGCTTCGGCCGGCTCAGCTACGGCCGGCTTGATTTCAGCTTCGGGACGTGGCTGTTTGGGCTGGCGTGGCGGGCGCGGCTGTTTGGGCTGTTCGCTGCCGCGGGCCTCACGACCCTCGCGCGCTTCGGTCTGGCGCGGCTCCTGCGGGCGGGCTTCGCCGTTGCGTGGCTCACCCCGTCCTTCGCCGCGGCCGCGACGCTGGCCGGGTTTGCGTTCGCTCGAACGCTCGCGGCGCTCGCTCGGGCGCTCACTGCGTGTGATGGCGGCGACCGGTTCTGCGGGCGTTGTGGTGGCGGGGGGCGTTTCGTCACCCCGTTTTTTGAACCAGCCGACGATGCGGTCGAACAAGCCGCCTTGAGACTGCGGCACGGCCGCCACGACCGGGCGCGCGGCAGGGGCCGGTTGCGCCGGTGCAATCGATTTGACCGCGGCTTGCTGACGGACAGGCGGAGGCGCCTGCTCGGCCTGATCGCTTGACTCGTCTACCGGCATGGTCGCCATTTTGTAGCTCGGCTCGCTGGTGTCGCGCAGATTCAGCTCGTCGTGACGCAGCCGCGTCATGGTGTAGTTCGGGGTTTCCATGTGGATGTTGGGGATCAACACCACATTGACCTTGAGCCGCGACTCGACAGTGTGAATGTCGATCCGCTTTTCGTTCAGCAGGAAGGTGGCGACATCGACCGGCAACTGGACGTGGATCGCGCCGGTGTTTTCCTTCATCGCCTCTTCCTGCAGGATGCGCAGGATGTGCAGCGCAGACGATTCGGTGCCACGGATGTGGCCGGTGCCGTGGCAGCGCGGGCAGGGGTTGTAGCTGGTTTCGCCGAGCGAAGGTTGCAGCCGCTGGCGCGACATTTCGAGCAGGCCGAAACGCGAAATCTTGCCGGTTTGCACGCGGGCGCGATCGTGATGCAGCGCATCCTTCAGGCGGTTCTCGACTTCGCGCTGGTTTTTCGGGTTTTCCATGTCGATGAAATCGATCACGATCAGTCCGCCGAGGTCGCGCAGGCGCATCTGGCGGGCGACTTCGTCGGCCGCTTCGAGGTTGGTGTTGTAGGCGGTCTGCTCGACATCGCTGCCCTTGGTGGCGCGCGCCGAGTTGACGTCGACCGACACCAGCGCTTCGGTGTGGTCGATCACGATCGCGCCGCCGGAAGGCAGATTGACCTGGCGCGAATACGCCGATTCGATCTGGTGCTCGATCTGGAAACGCGAGAACAGCGGGACGTCGTCGTGGTAGAGCTTGACCTTGTTGACGTTGTCCGGCATCACGTGCGCCATGAACTGCTGCGCCTGTTCGTAGATGTCTTCGGTATCGATCAGGATTTCGCCGATGTCCGCCGAGAAGTAGTCGCGGATGGCGCGGATCACCAGGCTGCCTTCCTGATAGATCAGGAACGCGCCTTTTTGCGAGCCGGACGCGCCGTCGATGGCTTTCCACAGGCTCAGCAGGTAGTTCAGGTCCCACTGGAATTCTTCGGCGGTGCGGCCGATGCCGGCGGTGCGGGCGATCAGGCTCATGCCTTCTGGAATGTCGAGCTGCGCCAGGGTGTCGCGCAGTTCGTTGCGGTCTTCGCCTTCGATGCGGCGCGAGACGCCGCCGCCGCGCGGGTTGGTCGGCATCAGCACGACATAGCGGCCGGCCAGCGAGACGTAGGTGGTGAGGGCGGCGCCCTTGTTGCCGCGTTCGTCCTTTTCTACCTGGACCAGCAACTCCATGCCTTCTTTCAGGTTTTCCGGGACGCGGCCGCCATTGGGCAGGCAGGCACGGGAAATTTCCTTGAACGGCAAAAAGCCGTGGCGCTCGCAGCCGTAATCGACGAATGCGGCTTCCAGGCTGGGCTCGACGCGGGTGATGACACCCTTGTAGACATTGCCCTTGCGTTGTTCCTTGCTGGCGGACTCGATGTCAAGGTCGACGAGCTTCTGTCCGTCGACGATGGCAACCCGGAGTTCTTCCGCCTGGGTTGCGTTAAATAGCATGCGCTTCATTGTTTACTCCCGCGCGCGTGCATACGGGACAGGCCAGACTGCCGCTGGTGTCAGCGGCTCATGCGATTACAGATGATGTGAGTGAAACGGCATGGGGTGGGTGTCCTGTTCCTGGAGAGTGTCGCCGGCAAAGCCGAGGCGGTCTTTCCGATTCCCGCTGGCGTTAAGCCGAGCGTGAATGCTGAGTTCGTATGCGTGTTGTCGCGTCATTGTTGATAACATCGCTGCTTGGCCGATTGGCGGGGCGGGGTGGTTTCGACTGTTCGCGCCAACTTCATTGTGAGCTGGGCGGCAGGAATCCAGACGGGCCGCTGAATCGGCAGCCGGTGAGCGTGGTAACCGGCGTGAAATCGATAAAAAGATCAGACAAAACAAGGCCTGAACCGGCAGTAGTGTATATGAAAATGAATGACTTAGAGAAAGATTCGGTCAGGCGACTGAAGATTGACGACAGCGCCGACGGCCAGCGGCTGGACAATTTTCTGATGGCGCGGCTGAAGGGCGTACCCAAAAGCCGCATTTATAAGATGGTGCGCGGCGGCGAGGTGCGCATTAATGGCGGCCGCGTCGATGTCAGCTATCGCCTGCAACTCGGCGATGAAGTGCGGATTCCGCCGGTGCGCGTCGCCGCGCCGCTCATCACCCCCGCTACCCACCTGCCGCAGGGCGGCATCCGCCTGCTGCCGCGCATCCTGTATCGCGACGAGGCCTTGATTGCACTGAACAAACCCGCCGGCATGGCGGTGCACGGCGGCAGCGGCATTTCGCGCGGGGTGATCGAGCAGCTGCGGCTGGAACTGCCGGAATGCCGCTACATGGAACTGGTGCACCGTCTCGACCGCGAAACCTCGGGGGTGCTGCTGATCGCGCTGAAGCGGCGCGCGCTGGTCGGGCTGCACGCGGCGATGCGCGACGGCAAGATCGAAAAACGCTACCTGACGCTGGTGGCGGGACGCTGGCCGAACCCGGTGCAGCACGTGAAGCTGCCGCTGCACAAGCGGGTCACCGACGACGGCGAAAAGCGCGTCACGGTGCGCGACGACGGCCAGACCGCGCACACGATTTTCCGTCGTCTGCAACAATTCGACGCATACACCCTGCTGGAAGCGGAACTGAAAACCGGGCGCACCCATCAGATTCGCGTGCATACCTCGCATCTGGGATTTCCGATTGCGGGGGACGACAAATACGGCGATTTCGAATTGAACAAACGACTGGCCAAACAGGGACTTAAACGCATGTTCCTGCACGCAGCCAAACTGGTGTTTGCGCACCCCATTACGGGCGAGGCGCTGGTGATCGAAGCCCCGCTGCCTGATGATTTGGCCAAGTTTCTGGATATTTTGAATGCGCCATGAAAAATAAACCCCGGCAATTTGATTTATTGATTTTCGACTGGGACGGCACCCTGATGGATTCCGCCGGGGTGATCGTCGATTCGATCCAGCGCGCCTGCGAAGATATCGGCCTGCCCGCGCCAAGCGACCGTGCCTCGCGCCAGATCATCGGTCTCGGGCTCACGCAGGCGCTGCAAGCCCTGCTGCCGGATTTGCCGGCTGACGACTATCCGCGGCTGGTCGAACGCTATCGCCATCATTATTTGGGGCGCGACGACGACATTCCGCTGTTCGACGGCGTGGCGCGGGGAATTCCCGAACTCAAGGCGCATGGCTTTCAGCTCGCCGTCGCCACCGGAAAAAGTCGCCTCGGCCTCAGCCGTGCGCTCGAATCCAGCGGACTGGGCGCCTGGTTTGCCGCCACCCGCTGCGCCGACCAGACGCATTCCAAGCCGCATCCGGCGATGGTGCTGGAACTGATCGCCGAGCTCGATGCCGATCCGGCCCGCACCCTGGTGATCGGCGACACCAGCCACGATCTGCTGATGGCGTCGAATGCCGGCGTCGCCAGCCTGGGCGTGACCTACGGTGCGCACGAAGCCGGCGACCTGCATCCGCATGCGCCGCTGGCCCTGATGGACAGTTTTGTCGAGGTGCATGCATGGCTGACCGCGAACGCCTGATCTGCGCCGCCGGCGACCTGGTCGAACAGGGCAGGGGCGTGCGCCTCGAGCTCAGCCGCAGCGGCCAGCCGCAACCCGCTTTCGTGGTGCGCTACGACGGCCAGCCGCGCGCCTTCCTCAACCAGTGCGGCCATGTGCCGGTGGAACTCGACTGGCAGGAAGGGGAATTCTTCGACGACACCCGGCTATACTTGATCTGCTCCACCCACGGCGCGCTGTACCACCCCGCGAGCGGGCAATGCATCGGTGGGCGCTGCGCCGGGCGCGGCCTGATCCCTGTCCCGGTCGTCGAACGGGACGGCCATGTTTATTTGATTGAAACAGCCTTGTTGGCAACAACCTGATGGAAACACTATGAGTGAACCTACCCAAAACTGGGAACGCGAAGTCCTGGAAAAACTGGCACTGTCGGCGATTCAGGAACAACGCCGCAGCCGCCACTGGAGCATCCTGTTCAAGACGCTGGGCTTCCTGTATCTGTTCACCGTGCTGTTTCTGGTGAAGGGCTGGTTCGGCTCGGACGGCGTATCGATCAAGGAGCACACCGCTCTGGTCGATCTGCAGGGCGAGATCGCGCCCGATCAGGTCAGTGCCGACAACGTGATCAGCAGCCTGCAGGATGCCTTCGACGACAAGAAAACCAAGGGCGTGATTCTGCGCATCAACAGCCCCGGCGGCAGCCCGGTGCAGGCCGGGCAAATCCATGACGAAATCAAGCGCCTGCGCGCGTTGCATCCGAAGACCCCGCTGTACGTCGTGGTCGACGACATCTGCGCCTCCGGCGGCTACTACGTCGCCGCCGGCGCCGACAAGATCTTTGTCGACAAGGCCAGCATCGTCGGCTCCATCGGCGTGCTGATGGACGGCTTCGGCTTCACCAAAACCATGGAGAAACTGGGCGTCGAACGTCGCCTGCTCACTGCAGGCGAAAACAAGGGTTTTCTCGACCCGTTCTCGCCGGTCGATCCCAAGCAGGAAGCCTTTGCCAGGCAGATGCTCGAAGAAATCCACGGCCAGTTCATCGACGTGGTGCGCGAGGGTCGCGGCAAGCGCCTGAAGGAAACCCCCGACATGTTCAGCGGCCTGGTGTGGAGCGGCGAGAAAAGCATCCAGCTCGGCCTGGCCGACGGCCTCGGCAGCGTCGATTCGGTCGCACGTGATGTCATCAAGGCCGAAGACATTGTCGATTTCACCCAGCATGAAGGCCTGGCCGAGCGCCTCGCCGGGCGCCTGGGTGCGTCGATGGCCAAGGCATTGACGCCGTTCGAGAAGACCGGGGTGAGCCTGCGGTGAGCGAGGCCTATCAGCCCGTCGCGTGTGCCGATCACGAGCGACTGGAATACGCCGCGCTCACCAAACAGTGGCTGGATCTGCGCGTGGATGGCGAGGCGCAGCGGCTGCTGCCGCTGGACGTGAGCACCCGCGAGGGCGCCGAGTGGTTGCTGGCGCGGAACGAGGCGGGTGAGACGGTGACGGTCAGGCTGGATCGGCTGGGATTTTGAACACTCAGCCGGGCAGGTCTTCGCGCCGCAGCATGAACACAAACTGATCGCCGTTCTCGGTGTCGAGCCAGGTGAAGGGCAGTTTGGGATAGGCGGCTTCGAGGGCGTCGCGGTTGTGGCCGATTTCCACGACCAGCAGGCCGCCGGGATTGAGGTGGGATTTGGCAGCAGCAAGGATTTGCCGGGTGGCGTCGAGGCCGTCCATGCCCGAGCCCAGTGCCAGCGCGGGTTCGGCCTGATATTCCGGCGGCAGTTCGGCGACCGATTCGGCGTTGACGTAGGGCGGGTTGCTGAAGATGAGGTCGTAGCGGCGGCCGGTCAACGCCGCGAACAAGTCCGATTCGATGAGCTCGATGCGATCCTGCAAGCTGTAATCGGCGACGTTCTTCGAGGCGACGTCCAGCGCATCTTTCGACAAATCCACCGCATCGATTTCGGCCTGCGGGAAAGCCAGCGCGGCGAGGATGGCGAGGCAGCCGGAGCCGGTGCAAAGGTCGAGCGCACGGGTCACTTCGTCCGGGTTTTCCAGCCACGGCACGAGTTGTTCGCGCAGCAGTTCGGCGATGAACGAACGCGGCACGATCACGCGCTCATCCACATAAAAACGATGCTCGCCGAGCCAGGCTTCGCGGGTGAGGTAGGCAGCGGGCAGGCGTTCGCGCACACGGCGCGCGAGGACGATTTTGACCTGTTCGGCTTCGTCCTCGGTGAGGCTGGCGTCGAGGAAGGGCTCCAGCCGGTCGAGCGGCAGGTGCAGGGTGTGCAGGATCAGATACGCCGCTTCGTCGAACGCGTTGTCGGAGCCGTGGCCGAAAAACAGCTTCGCCTCGTTGAAGCGCGACACCGCGAAACGCAGCCAGTCGCGCAGGGTGATGAGGGATTCGGTGTCGTCGAAGCCAATCATGTCAGCAGCTTGTCCAGGGTTTTTTGATAGATCGCAGCGAGCGGCTCGATGTTCTCCACCGCGACGTGCTCGTTGATCTTGTGGATGCTGCTGTTGAGCGGGCCGAATTCGACGACTTCGCGGCAGATGTCGGCGATGAAGCGGCCGTCCGAGGTGCCGCCGGTGGTGGAGAGTTCAGGGATGAGGCCCGTGACTTCATGGATCGCTTCGCTGAGGCGGTCGCACAGGGGGCCGCGCGGGGTGAGGAAAGGCTGGCCCGACAGGCTCCAGTCGATTTCGCAATTGATGCCGTGGCTGTCGAGGATTTCGTGCAGCGCATCCATCAGCCCCTCGGCGGTGCTGGCGGTGGAAAAGCGGAAGTTGAACTGAATCTCGACCACGCCGGGAATGACATTGGTGGCGCCGGTGCCGGCGTGGATATTGGAAATTTGCCAGGTGGTCGGCGGGAACCAGGCATTGCCTTCGTCCCACATGGTGTCGGCGAGTTCGGCAATGGCCGGCGCAACGAGATGGATCGGATTTTTGGCCATGTGCGGGTAGGCGATATGCCCCTGCACGCCCTTGACGCGCAGCGTGCCGTTCAGCGAACCGCGCCGTCCGTTCTTGATGGTGTCGCCGAATTCGGCGGCGCTGGTGGGCTCGCCGACGATGCAGTAGTCGAGCATTTCACCCCGTGCCTTGAGTGCTTCGACCACGCGCACGGTGCCGTCGGTGGCGGGGCCTTCCTCGTCCGAGGTGAGGAGAAACGCGATGGAGCCAGCGTGATCGGGGTGCGCGGCGACGAAACGTTCGGTAGCGGTGACGAAGGCCGCGACGGAGGTTTTCATGTCGGCGGCGCCGCGCGCATACAGTTGGCCGTCGCGGACGGTGGGCTCGAACGGGTCGGACAGCCACTGATCGAGCGGGCCGGTGGGGACGACGTCGGTGTGGCCGGCGAAGCAGACCACCGGCGCGGTCGTGCCCTTGCGCGCCCACAGATTGTCGACGCCGTTGTGGCAATGGCGCTCGATGTGAAAGCCGAGCGTGTGCAGGCGCGCGGCGATGAGGTCGTGGCAACCGGCATCGTCGGGTGTCAGCGAGCGACGCTTGAGCAGTTCGACTGCAAGCGCCAGGGTTTCATTGGCTAGGATTCCATCCGTGGGAGTTTCATTGGCCATGCAGGGTCAGCTTCCGAAAATGGATTGATATTGTTCTTCGGCGAAGCCGAGATGATACCTGCCTTCGACTTCCAGCACCGGGCGCTTGATCACGCTGGACTGCGCCAGCATCAGGCCGATTGCACCCGCCTCGTCACTGGCAGCGGTTTTTTCCGCATCCGACAGTTTGCGCCAGGTGGTGCCGCGCGTATTGAGCAGCGCCTGCCAGCCGGTTTGCCCGATGACCGCTTTTAGCCAGGCCGCATCGACGCCTTGTTTCTTGAAGTCGTGAAAGGCGACGTCGTGCCCATGTTCGGCCAGCCAGGCGCGGGCTTTTTTCACGGTGGTGCAGTTGGGGATGCCATAGAGCATCGAATGAGTGTGGCAGGTCATGGCATTGAGGCGTTGAGGCGTCGAGGCGGGATGGGTCGCGTCAGGACAAAAATCGAAAAATCAGCCCCTGATTCTACCCGCTACCCGCCTCGCCCCAGCCTCATGCTTTTCGGCCTGGTTCATTCCAGCCGTTGACCATGGCGCAATGTCTGTTTGATCTGCGCCTGCAAAATGCCCATGAGCACGCCCGCTGTCATGCCGCACATCAACACGCCGTTGACGGCTTCCAGAGGGCCGAGCAGTTTCCAGCTCTTGCTCATCACGATATCGCCGTAACCGAGCGAGGCGTAATTGACCGTCGAGTGGTAAACCGCTTCATAGAACTCGGTAAACTCGCCCAGCCAGAGAAACAGCGCACCCCATAGTGTGATTTGCAGCAGGTTGCCCAGCATCAGGATGAGCATGACCACCATCAGCAATCGGATGTTGCCCAGGGTTTTCAGGTGAAGGGAATCAACTGAGATGCGCCGCAAAGCATACTGCACGCTGACTCCGGTCAAAGCCGTCTGGATCGCGAGGCACAGGAGCATGACCGGCAGCCCGATCGATAGAATTTTCAGCATAAAACATCCTCCTTGATAGTCGTTTGCGCACGCCGGCAAATCTGACGAGCGCGCCAGTCTTCCAGCAGCCACACCATCAGCCAGGCATACAGTGCCACGCCGATAAACAGTGCGATCCGCATGGCCAGTTTGAGCAACATGTCCGGGGCGTTGGCGCTGTCCTGCAGCATCGGGCCGAGCAGAATGAACGTGGTGGTCAGTCCATCCTGCCAGAAGCCACGGGAATAGCGGCTGGGGACCAGGCCAACCAGCCGTTTGCCAAACCACCCGGCAAACAGCATGGACCACAGCACGTACATCCAGAGCGACGGGCAGAGTCGCAAACCAGCCCAGAACAGGGCCGTGGCGGCGACTCCGAGCAGGGTTGACTGGACAAGCTCGCTCCCCGCGCGGCGGGCGTCGAGCGTGGAGGCCTGCTGCCCCAGGCTCACCGCTTTCAAAATGGCGGGCAGATAGACCGCCGGGTTGCTCAGGGCCAGGAGAAAAACAGGCACGACAATCAGGGTGCCGCGCCAGGCGATCCAGTGCGCGGGCGGGGCTGGCTGGGGGGCTTTGAAAGCCGTCGGTTTGGGCACATCCGGCTCCGGGAAAAATGCGTGGGAGATCAGGCTGACAAAGATGCCGATCAGCAGGCCGGTCGCGAGCGCCGCGGCGATCCCCAGGGCGAGCGCCTGTGAGGTCAGGCCGGCCACCGGAATCAGGGTCACCGAGAGCACCAGGATGGTGACCAGCGGGTTGCCGCTTTTCTGCCCCCAGTAAAACAGGTGATACAGCAGCAGCGCAACCAGCAGGATGCTGGCATAGGGCATCTTGTCCAGCAGGGGGACCAGCAACACGCCGGCACTCACAATGACGCCAACGATGCCCGCGAGCAGCAAGCCTTTCACCGGCGGGAGCGGCGGCCCTGGCTTCATCAGCAGGATCAGCGCAATGATGACCGCCAGAAACGGGACGGTGAGCTTGAGGCCGTAGGCGACGAGTACGGCGAGGCCGGTTCCCAGGGCCAGACGATAGGTTCGCAAGCTGGGCGCATTCATCGGCGTCGCCTCAGTAAGCGAACGAAAGCCAGCTCATCAGCCGGATGTAGCCATGGCTCAGGATGTTCAGGATGAAATGATCCCCGCTGTAGATGATCACATCGGCCTGGCCGCCGACCCGGGCGCCGCTTACAACGTCTTGCAGCGCGTGCGGCTCGAATTCGATGGCAACCGGAAAACGCTGTGACTGCCGCAGCCAGTCGCCGTTGTTCTGGATGGTAGGCAAGCCGCCCTGAGTGGACTCGCCCGAACTGACGCCGCGGCCGATGCTGCGCACCTTGCCCTTGAACACCTGGCCGGGCAGCGCATCGAGCGCGATTTCCACCGGATTGCCTGGCCGGACCTGGCTGAGATTGTTTTCGGTCATGTCGGCACTGATCCATAGATCGTGCACCGCAATCAGCGTCAACAGCGGGGTGCCCGCAGCGGCAAATTGTCCGGCATCGGTGCGCAGATCGGTGACCAGGCCTGCACCGGGAGCCCGCAGTACCGCGCGCTTCATGTCGAGTTCGGCCTTTTCGACGGCTTGCCGCGCGCTCAACCGCTTGGCATTGCTGTGCAGCGGGCCGCCTTCCTGTTCGCGTGCCTGCCTGACCTGCGCCTGGGCGGCCTCGACCCGGCCTCGCGATTCTTCGAGGGTGGCGCGTGCCACCTCCAGCCGCCGGACCGAGATGGCGCCGGGGTCTTCCTGATACAGCTTTTCCTGCCGGCTCGCATCCTGGGAGGCTTTGAGCAAGCCTGCACGCGCCACGCGCAGATTCGCTTCGGCGCTGGCCACGCCAGCCGACGCCGCGTTGATCGAGTCAAGCGTCGTGTCGTAGTCCGAGCGTGCCTTGGCGAGCGCGATGCGGTACTGGCTGTCATCCAGTTCGAACAAAGGCTGTCCGGCCTGAACCTGCTGATTGTTCCTGACCAGCACGCGGACGATGCGTCCGGCCACTTCGGGCGCGACCGGCACCACAAAAGCCTGCACCCGCGCCTGCGAGGAGTAGGGGGTATAGCGATCCGCAAACAAATACCAGGTGAGGGAAAGGCCGATCAGCAGCAGCAAGCCCAGGGTGCCGCGCTGGACCGACTTGTCAGCCGCGGGCTGCACAGCCGGATCTGCCTGACTGGAGGGGGCGACGCTGGAAGGCTCGGCCGGCTTGCTGGGGGTTGCGTTCTGATTCATCCAGGGAACCTCAGTTGGACACGCCCGATGGCGCGTCGGCTAATGGCAGGGGTTGATCCAGCATGCCGCCCCAGTCGGTGACGTCCTGCATCTGCCGGCGGGTGGCGTCATCGACCAGCGGCCGCAGCCGGCCGGGTTCCCAGCCGCCGCCGAGCGCCTTGTACAGCGCGATCAGGCTCAGCACCATGTCGCTGCGGGTGGTGACGACCCGTTCGTTCTGGGTAAAGTAGGTTCGCTGCGCATCCAGCACGCGACTGAAATCGGAAAACCCTTCGCGGTAGCGGATGGTGGCGATATCCAGCGCCCGCTGCGCCGCCACGACGACTTCCACATTGATCGCGAGTTGTTCGCGTCCCTTGATCAAGGCGGTGGCAGCGTTATCCACCTCGCGCGCGGCCTGCAACACGGTGTCCCGATATTGCTCGACCAGTTGCTGGTAACGCGCATCCTGCACGCGGACGGCGTTCTCGACCCGGCCATAATCAAAAATATTCCACGTCAGCCCAGGCCCCAGGGCCAGCGTGCTGGTGGTGGGCGAGCCCGACAGGCTCAGGACGGACAGGTTGAACGCGCCGAGCAGCGACAGGGACGGATACTTGTCCGCCTCGGCCACCCCGATCAGCGCAGACTGGGCAGCCAGCTGCATCTCGGCGACCCGGACATCGGGACGGCGGCGCAACACGTCCGCCGGGACATGGGCCGCGAAGTCCGGGCCGATAGCCGGGATGTCGCCGGTGTGCGTCGCCATCTCGGGCAAGGGACCCGGCGGTCGGCCCAGCAGCGCGGCCAGCGCGTTCTGCAGTTGACGCAGACTGCTTTCCAGAGCCGGGATACTGGACAGCGTGCTCAAGTACTGGGTTTTGGCCTGCTGCACATCGAGTTCGGAATTGTTGCCGCTGGTGTACAGGCGCTCGGTGATTTCGTAACTGCGCTTCTGGATGGCGGCATTGTCGTGGGCGATTTGCAGGCGGGCTTCCAGCGTGCGCACGCTGACATAGAGGTCGGCCACCTGCGCCGCCATCAGCACCTGGATATCGTCGTATTTGGCCAGGCTGGCGAAATAGTCGGCGTCGGCCGCCTCGATGGAGCGCCGGAACTTGCCCCAGAAGTCCAGTTCCCAACCCAACGTAAACCCGGCATTGAACTGGCCGGTCGAGACCGTGTCGTGCTGACCCTGGACCTCGTCACGGCTGCGCAGCGCGAGTGCGCTGCCGGACAGCTGCTGGAGCTGCGGGTAGAGCGAGCTGCCGACGATGCCCAGTTGCGCCTGCGACTCCAGGATGCGCAAGCCCGCGATGCGGACGGTGACATTCTGGCGCAAGGCTTCGTCGACCAGGCCGGCCAGGGTCGGGTCGTCGAAGCGGGTCCACCATGGCGTGTCCTGGGCAGGGGCGGAGCGGGGCAGGGACTGCAGGCTGGCGCTCTGCCACCCCTCAGGCAAAGGCTGCTGCGGCACCTGGAAATTCGGGCCCACGCTGGAGCAAGCCACCAGCCAGTGCGCTGCCGTCAGCAGCGCACCCGTCTGGATCACTTGCCGCAGACGCAATCCGGGCCAGGCAGCCATCGAATCAGGCACGTGCGGCCGGGTCTGTCGCGGTGGCTTTGCTCGTAGTTTCAACTTCGCTGGTGTCCGCTACCCAGGCCATGAACAGCTGATAACCGAGCGCGAGCAGGACTGCGCCCGCGAACATGCCGAGAATGCCCGCAGACACCATCCCGCCCAACGCACCCAGCAGAATGACCGGCATCGGCGCATCGACGCCGCGTCCCAGCAGCAGCGGTTTGAGCACATTGTCGGCGGAACCGGAGAGCAGCAGCAGCACCGAGTAGATGGCGGCCGGCGTCGTCCCGTAATCGCCGCCCATCCAGAGGTAGGCGATGGCCGGGAGCGTAATCAGCAGCGCCGGAATCTGGGCGACACCCAGCACCAGGGCGACGATCGCCAGCACCCCCGCATACGGGATCCCGGCGAGTATCAATACGAGGCCGATCAGGATGGCCTGGATCAGGGCCACGCCGAGGACGCCCATCGCGACGGCACGGATGGTTGCGGTCGACAACGCGGTAAACGCATCGCCGCGCTCGGCACCGACGATGCGACGATGGATCGCGCGCATGCTTTCGGCGCCATCCTCGCCGTAAGCCATGATGATGCCGGCCACGACGAACGAGAACAGGAATGCCAGCATGCTGCCCCCCATGCCGGCCACATAGCCCAGCGCCGCCCTGGCCAGATCGCCGATCTTCGGCTGCAGTTTTTGCAGCAGCGCGGGCAGGTCGGTTGCAGCCAATTGCCAGACCGCATGGAGTTTCTCGCCGACCACCGGCCAACCCGCCACCGCATCGGAGGGCGGGGGGATCACCAAGGTGTTGTCGCGCAGGCCCTGCACAAAGCTGATGATCGAGTCGGCGAGCGAACTGGCGAGCAGGAAGATCGGGACAACAATCAGAACGATGCCACTCAAGACCAGCAGCGTTGCCGCCCAGCCCTGCCTGCCGCCGAGTTTGCGCGCGATGATTTGATGCAGGGGATAGAGTGTCACGGCCAGAATCAGGGCCCACAGCATCAAGGTGAGGAAAGGTGAAAAAATCTGATAGCACAGCACCACCAATGCGGCTATGAGTCCGGCCTGGATCAGCACATCCAGCAATTTGCGCGACCAGATATTTCCCAACTCCAGATTGTTCAGCATTTTGATCTCCCTTGTGGCGCCCATTCAAACCTGATTGCCAGCAGCGGCGCTGCGTGCCACGGTATGCGACCCGTATCGGATCGTCAATATAGTCTGCCGCGGGTTGCCTGCGATTGATTGATTCAGACGGAATAGTCCGCGCCAGGCCGTAAAATCAAAAAAGCTTAATCTCGAATTGCCCCGACCCCATGCATCCCGCCGTTCATTCCCACGCCGCACCACCGCCTCCCGGCGAACCCAGCCTGCGTTCTATCAGTCGCCTGTTTCCGTATCTGTGGGAGTTTCGCGGCCGCGTGCTGCTGGCGCTGGCGCTGCTGATCGGTGCCAAGCTGGCCTCGGTGGCGGTGCCGCTGGTGCTGAAGGAAATCATCGACGCGCTCGACAAGCCGCGTCCCGAGCTGGTGCTGCCGCTCGCCTTTATTCTGGGATACGGCGTGCTGCGCTTTGCCAGCACCACCTTTGCCGACCTGCGCGACGTGATCTTCGCCAAGGTCACGCAGCGCGCGATGCGCCGCATCAGCATGGCGGTGTTCGATCATCTGCACGCGCTGTCGCTGCGCTTTCATCTGGAGCGGCAGACCGGTGGCATCACCCGCGATATCGAGCGCGGCGCCCGGGCGGTGTCGAGTCTGGTTGGCTTTCTGCTGTTCCGCATCACGCCCACCATCCTGGAAATCCTGCTGGTGGCAGGCATCCTGTTCGTCAAGCTCGACTGGGTGTTCGGCCTGATTACCCTGATCACACTGGCCGCCTACATCGGCTTCACCATCACCATCACCGAATGGCGCACCCAGTTCGTGCGGCGTGCCAACACGCTCGATTCGCAGGCCTACGGACGCGCCATCGACAGCCTGCTGAACTACGAAACGGTCAAATACTTCGGCAACGAAAAATACGAGGCCGCGCGTTACGACGACAGCCTCGTGGAGTGGGAAGACATGGCGCTGAAATCGCAGCGCTCGCTCGGTCTGCTGAATGCCGCGCAGGCGCTGACGATTGCCATCGGTGTCACGCTGATGGTGCTGCGCGCCGCCGACGGCGTGGTCCATGGCACGCTGACGCTGGGCGATCTGGTGATGGTCAATGCCTTCCTGCTGCAGATGTTCCAGCCGCTGAGTTTTCTCGGCGTGATGTACCGCCAGATCAAGGAATCGATCACCGATGTCGAGCGCATGTTCGAATTGCTGAAGCGGCCGCGCGAAGTCGAGGACGCCAAGGAGGCACGCGATCTTGATGTCATCGCCGGCGAGGTGACATTCGAACACGTGAACTTTGCCTACAATGCCGACCGCCCGATCCTGCACGACGTCAGCTTCACCATCCCCGCCGGCAAGACGGTGGCGGCAGTGGGTTCCAGCGGCGCCGGCAAATCCACCCTGGCCCGGTTGCTGTTCCGCTTCTACGACGTCGGCGCGGGCAGCATCACCATCGACGGCCAGGACATCCGCCATGTCACCCAGGACAGCCTGCGCGCCGCCATCGGCGTGGTGCCGCAGGACACCGTGCTGTTCAACGACAGCATCTACTACAACATCGCCTACGGCCGCCCCGAAGCCAGCCGAGACGAAGTCATCGAAGCCGCGCGCGCCGCCCACATCCTGCGTTTCATCGAAAGCCTGCCGCAGGGTTGGGACAGCATCGTCGGCGAGCGCGGCCTGAAACTGTCCGGCGGCGAGAAACAGCGCGTCGCCATCGCCCGTACCCTGCTGAAAAATCCGGCCATCCTGATCCTGGACGAAGCCACCTCCGCGCTCGACACCAAAACCGAAAAAGCCATCCAGGGCGAACTGCTCGAAATCGCCAGGAGCCGCACCAGCCTGATCATCGCGCACCGCCTGTCCACCGTGGTCGAAGCCGACGAGATTCTGGTGATGGAAGGCGGCCGCATCGTCGAGCGCGGACGGCATCCCGAATTGCTGGCAATGAATGGCGTGTACGCCCACATGTGGGCGCTGCAGCAGCAGGCCGAGGAGGGTGGCGGGAAATAAGCCTTGGCAGGCTTGGGCATACCTCTTGATACGGGGGTTGAGTTGATCACTCAATCGAGCTATTGTAAGGAATCCTTACTTTTCCGATCGGATAAGCCATGCTTGCAAAAATGACCGCCAAGAACCAACTCACCCTGCCCAAGAGCGTGACCAATGCGCTTGGCCAGGTTGAATACTTCGACGTGCAAACCAGGGATGGCCAGGTCATCCTTACCCCCGTGCGCATCCAGCGCGCCGATGCGGTGCGCGCCAAGCTGGCCGAGCTCGAATTGAACGACCAGGACATCGCCGACGCCGTCGCCTGGGCGCGCGAAGCCACGGGTAAAAGGAAAAAATGAGCCGCCCGCCGCGGGTGGTGCTGGATACCAACCTGGTTCTTTCTGCCCTGGTGTTTGCTCAAGGCTGGCTCGCCACATTGCGCCATGCCTGGCAAAACGGGCACTGCGTGCCGCTTGTCTCCAGGACCACCACGTCCGAACTGATCCGTGTGCTGGCCTATCCAAAATTCAAGCTCAGCGACGAAGAACAACAGGAATTGCTGGCCGATTACCTGCCGTGGTGCGCCACCGTACGCATCCCCGATCCACCGCCCGTCACCCCCGAATGCCGCGATCCCTTCGATCAGCCATTTCTGCAACTCGCCGTTGCCGGCAAGGCCGACTATCTCGTCAGCGGCGACAAGGATTTGCTGAGCCTGGTTGATCAGTTTGATTGCCCCATCGTTACAGCCGAGCAATTCCTGAAATCACTCAAATTATGAGCGCCTGAGTAGCTGAGAAACTGGCACGTCTGCGCAAGCTGGATGAAGAGGCGGGGGCGCGGCTGAAATGACGGCGCCTCGACATTGCGCAAAGTCTATTAATGGACTAAATTACATCATTAGTACATAAACATATTGGCTGGGGGGTGAGATGCAAAACACAGCACAAGCCGTGAAGGTCCAAAACAAGCCAAGCAGCCGTGACCTGTCCGCCGCAGGCCTGCGGGCGTTCTTCAACATCGCGCGCGACTGGGCGCTGAACATGGACGAGCAGATGGTGCTGCTGGGCGCGCCGGGCCGTTCGACCTTTTTCAAGTGGAAATCCGCTCCCGAAACCGCCGATCTCAAGCGCGACACCCTCGAGCGTTTGTCTTACATCCTGGGCATTTACAAGGCGCTGCAGATCCTGTTGCCGTCCACCAATGCGGCCGATGGCTGGGTGAAAAAGTCCAACAGCGCGCCGCTGTTCGGCGGCAAAAGCGCGCTCGACCGCATGCTCGGCGGCAACGTCGCCGACCTGCTGGCAGTGCGCCAGTATCTGGATGCCCGGCGCGGCGGCTGGGCTTGAGCAATGGAGCTTGCCGTTCGTCCGTTCGACAGGCTCACGACGCAGCCTGAGCCCGTCGAAGCCTGTCCTGAGCGAAGCCGAAGGGGACTCACTCACTAATGACCTATCCCACCACGCGGCTGAACTGGAACCCGGCCTGGCGGGTCATCCCCAGCCGCTTTCCTTCGGTGGGCCTGTTCGAGCGCGTCGCCAGCCCGGCGGATTTTGACGCCCTCTATGCGCTGGAGGCGATGACCAACGACCGCATCCGCGACGAAGTCGGCGAGATCAGCCTGGTCCCTGCGGAGGAGCGGCTGTTCGGCCCCGGCAGCACCTGCATCATGGCCGCCTTCACCCATCTCAACCCGCAGGGCAGCCGCTTCAGCGACGGCAGTTACGGCGTGTTTTATTGCACCCGCAAGCAGGACACCGCCATTGCCGAAACCCGCCATCACTCGGCCCTGTTCATGCAGGCCACCGCTGAGCCGCCCATGCGATTGCAAATGCGGCTCTACCGCGTGCAAGCGAAGGGCGAGGTGGCCGACCTGCGCGCGGCCAGCCATGCCGAGCCCCGTATCGTCGACCCCGACGACTACGGCTATGCCCAGGGCATCGGCCGCACGCTCAGGGCAGAGGGCGCCCAAGGCATGCTGTATCCATCGGTACGCCACCCCGGTGGCGAATGCCTGGCGGCCCTGCGCACGGCGATAGTGAAAAACTGCCTGCACGCCGCCTACCTGGAATACCACTGGAACGGGCAGGGCATCGAGGCGGTGTTCGAGGTTTCGCAACTGGTTTGACTGCAGAGCGCACACTGACGAAAATGCGCTACCATATGACCAACAGCATGACCAACTGGAGGCGTACATGAGCACCGTCACCCTGGCAGAAGCCAAGACCCATCTGAGCCACCTGCTTGACCAGGTCGAGGCGGGGCAAGAAGTCGTCATCACCCGTCGCGGGCAGGCGATTGCCCGTATCACACCGGTCGAAAAGCCCAAGCAGCCCGTCAAATCGCTCGCCGAATTCCGCAGCCGCATGCCGCGCTGGCGCAAGTCCAGCGCCGAGCTGCTGCGTGACATGCGGGACGAGGATCTTTGATGCTGTATTTCGATACCAGCTTCCTGGCGCCGCTCATCCTCGAAGAATCCACCAGCACGAAAATCGAGGCTTTCTTCGCCAAGCTCCCCGCGGGCGAGTTCTACATCAGCCATTGGACCCGGGTCGAGTTTGCAAGCCTGATCGCCCGCGAAGTCAGGATGGGCGGCCTCGCGGAGCACGATGCGCTGCAGGCCATCGGCCAATTCGACGAACTGGTGACCGAGTCATTCCAGGTACTGGCCCCTGCCGTTGTGGACTACGAACTTGCCAAGGATTACATCCAGCACTTTGCCACCAAGCTGCGGGCCGGCGATGCGCTGCACCTGGCCATCGCCAGCAATCACGGCGCAAAAACCCTCTACACCCTGGACGCGGGGCTCTTGAATGCAGCCAGGCTACTGAAAGTCCACGCCAGTCGAGGCATCAAAGTTTGAGCCGACCGCACTGAATAACCAAAACAACCATACGCCGGTCCAGTCGATAAATCGCCCGATATGCGAAGATTCGGCTGATAACAAAAAAGGGGATGTCTTGGCTCCACAGCCAGAACAACAAGCGAGGGGAAACATCGATGTGCTGCTGGAGGCGGCAGGCTGGCACGTCTGCGATGCGTCCGCCGCCAACATCCACGCCGCGCGTGGCGTCGCCATCCGCGAATTCCCGCTGCCCGGTTACGGCTTCGCCGACTATCTGCTGTATGTGGACGGCAAGGCGGCAGGCGTGATCGAAGCCAAGAAGGAAGGCGTCACCCTCACCGGCGTCGAAACCCAGTCCGACAAATACACCAAGGGCCTGCCCGCCGGTTTGCCGCGCTGGAGCAGCCCGCTGCCGTTTTCCTACCAGTCCACCGGAATCGAAACCCGCTTCACCAATGGCCTCGACCCCGTGCCGCGCTCACGCCCGGTGTTTGCTTTCCACCAACCCAAGCAACTCGCCGACTGGCTCGAAGCCCCACAGGCAACCCCCTCTCCCTTGAGGGGAGAGGGCTGGGGAGAGGGTGAGCAACCGAAGGTTGCCGAGCCGCCCGCAGACTACAAAGCGCAACCCGCCACCTTCCTCGCCCGCCTGCAGGCCATGCCGCCGCTCAAGGAAGAAGGCCTCTGGCCCGCGCAGATCACTGCAATCAACAACCTGGAAAAATCCCTGAAGGAAAACCGCCCGCGCGCCCTGATCCAGATGGCCACCGGCTCGGGCAAGACCTTCACCTCGATTTCCTTCATCTACCGCCTGATCAAGTTCGCCGGCGCGCGGCGCATCCTGTTCCTTGTCGATCGCGGCAACCTCGCCGACCAGACCCTCAAGGAATTCCAGCAATACGTCTCGCCCTACAACAACTTCAAGTTCAGCGAGGAATACATCGTCCAGCGCCTGCAAGGCAACCAGATCGACACCACCGCCCGCGTCTGCATCTGCACCCTCCAGCGCATGTACTCCATGCTCAAGGGCCGCGACCTGCCGGCCGACCTTGAAGAAGAATCCGTCGACCAGCTGGGCAAGCTGTTCAAGCAACCCGAGCCCATCGAATACAACCCGGCCATCCCCATCGAGACCTTCGACATCATCGTCACCGACGAGGCCCACCGCTCCATCTACAACCTGTGGGCGCAGGTGCTGGAATACTTCGACGCCTACCTCGTCGGCCTCACCGCCACGCCCGGTAAGCAGACCTTCGGCTTCTTCCACCAGAACCTGGTGATGGAATACAACCACGAAATGGCCGTGGCCGACGGCGTCAACGTCAACTACGATGTCTACCGCATCAAGACCGCCATCACCGAGGGCGGCTCCAAGGTCGAAGCCGGCTATTACGTCGAAAAGCAGGAACGCGACACCCGCAAGACCCGCTGGGAAGAACTCGACGACGACTTCGCGTACGACCCCAACCAGCTCGACCGCGACGTCGTCACCCCCGACCAGATCCGCACCATCGTGCGCACCTTCCGCGACAAATTGTTCAGCGAGATCTTCCCCGGCCGCACCGAAGTGCCCAAGACCCTCATCTTCGCCAAGGACGACAACCACGCCGAAAACATCGTCGAAATCCTGCGCGAGGAATTCGGCAAGGGCAACGAATTCGCCCAGAAGATCACCTACCGCACGACCGGCGCCACGCCCAAGGAGCTCATCTCCGCCTTCCGCAACAGCTACCATCCAAGAGTCGCCGTCACCGTGGACATGATCGCCACCGGCACCGACATCAAGCCGGTGGAAATCGTCTTCTTCATGCGCGCCGTCAAATCACGCGGCTTCTTCGAGCAGATGAAAGGGCGCGGCGTGCGCATCATCAATCCAGACGACCTTAAAGCCGTCACCCCCGACGCGACGGCCAAGGACCACTTCGTCATCATCGACGCCGTTGGCGTGTGCGAGCAGGACAAGACCGACGCCCGCCCCATGGAGAAAAAGCCCAGCGTCAGCTTCGAGCGCCTGCTGCAAGCCGTCGCCTTCGGCAACACCGAAGACGACGTCATCACCAGCATCGCCGGCCGCCTGGCCAGAATGGAACACCGCATCAGCGCCGAAGACGACGCCAAGATTCGCGTCGCCAGCGGCGGCCTCGGCCTAAAAGACCTCGCCCACCAGCTAGTCCAATCTCTGGACCCCGACCTCAGCACCGTTCGTCCTGAGCCTGTCGAAGGGCAAGCCAACCAAGCGCGCTGAATCGCCCCGGGTTTCGTGGAGGCCATTTGGTTTAAGTGCAGGCCGTTGAAGCGGCCTGTTCGGCGAGTTGCCGGTAGTAGTTTGCCTCAGCTTCGGCGGGCGGGATATAGCCGATCGGTTCGAG
>Ga0315271_10000179_pt1 | contig 31628 bp, 22 predicted proteins | sample C3_top_MG_FD_204664 | JGI IMG/M metagenome (GOLD analysis project Ga0315271, IMG submission 204664) | Sediment microbial communities from Yellowstone Lake, YNP, Wyoming, USA - C3_top | ecosystem: Environmental > Aquatic > Freshwater > Lake > Sediment | place: USA: Wyoming | collected 2017-08-01
TGTTGCAGTTCAGCCCCGGGACCAGCGAGCGCCGCTCCCCTCGGAGCGGCCGCGTCGCGCGTAGCGAGAGATCCGCGGCGAGGATGTTCCCGCCGCGGAGCTCGAAGCGTGTAAGCGCGGAAGCGGCCGCGAGAGGGGGGCAGCGCGAGCGCATCGCGCTCGGAAGCGGAATGGCGCATATTCGCGCATGAGCATCCTCAAGAGCTTGCGCGCGCCGGACCAACTGTTCCGGGCCACGATGTGGGTCGTGTCCGTCGTCTTCGCCGGATTCCTCATCGGGCTCGGCGGGAAGATCGTGGGCGACCTGCCCGGGGTGAAGAAGTTCGTCACCCCCGGCCAGTTCGAGGACTCGGCGGCGGTCGCGCGATTGAACCGGAACACGGATTCGCTCAAGCACCGCTACGCGGATGCGAGCGAGGAGCGCGACCGTGCCGCTCTGCGCGCCACGTCCACCGAGAACGCGTACCGGTCGGCGCGGCAGTCCTTCGACAGCTGGGTCGCCACGCGGACGGCGACGACCGATCCGCGGCAGGACCCCGAGGTGATCCGCCGGAACCGTGCACTCGACACGCTCCAGGCGCGCGCGCGTTCGGCGCAGGCGGAGCTCGAGCGCCTCGATGCGCAGCGGCTCCTCATCGACCAGGCGATGGGGCGGGACCATCTCGCGCTCGATTCGCTGCGCGAGGCGGCGATGCCCGCCTTCAACCGGGCCTATTTCTGGCAGGAGATGCAGGTCTTCCTCATCCGGCTCGCGCTCACGCTGCCGCTCCTGCTCATCGCGGCGTGGCTCGTGCTGCGAAAGCGGAAGAGCGAGTACTGGCCTCTCTGGCGCGGCTTCGTGCTCTTCGGGGTGTACACCTTCTTCGTGGAGCTCGTGCCGTATCTGCCGAGCTGGGGCGGCTATGTGCGCTACACGGTGGGAGTGATCGCGAGCGGCATGGTGGGTCTGTACGTGATCCGCGCGATGGGCGCCTACCTGGTCCGGCGCCGGGAGCTTGCGCAGCAGGGTGAGGCCGACCGCCGTCGCGCGCTCGATCGCGACACGGCGCTGGGGAAGATGGACAAACACCTCTGCCCCGGCTGCGAGCGAGCGATCGCAGGCGCGCCCGAAGCGTGCTCCACGTTCTGCGTGCACTGCGGGATGCGGCTGTTCGACTCGTGCCCTTCGTGCGGCGCGAAGAGAAATGTGTTCTTCTCATTTTGCCCGGCGTGTGGGATTCCGGCTCCCCCTCTCCAGCCGTAGAGTGCGGTGTGAGAGTGTTCGACGTTCTTCGGAGAGGGGATCGCCGGCGTTGGCTGCACTGACAACCGATTCTCGTCATCCGAGGTGGATATGCGGCCATTCGAACGCGGGCTGGTGCCGTTCACAGGTCGTGCGGCATTGATGGCGGCGGCAGCCTTCGTCGGAGGGTGCTCGAGTCCTGCGGCGCCGGCGCTGAAGTCGCACGGGTGGACCGCGCGCGCATCGCTGCCGACGCAACGCGCGGGCCTCGGTGCCGGGGTCATCAACGCCACGCTGTACGCGGTCGGCGGTTACGACAGCGCCAATTACTGGCCCAATCGACTCGATGCGTACGACCCGTCGACCGATCGGTGGACGAGCCGGGCCCCGATGCCAACGCCTCGCGCCGGCCTTGCTGTCGGCGTGATCGCCGGCAGGCTCTATGCCGTCGGTGGCAACGACCAGGGTGGCGTCACGGGACATGACAACGAATCGTACGACCCTGCTACGAACAGCTGGACCACCAGGGCGCCGATTCCCACAGCACGAGAATCGCCTGCCGCCGGCGTGGTGAACGGAATCCTGTATGTGGTCGGCGGCTACGACGCAGGAACGACGATCAATCTTGGCGACCTCACGACGGTGGAGGCATACGACCCGAGCACAGACTCATGGACCACGAAGAGTCCGATGCCGACCGCGCGTCGATACGCGGCGGCCGCGGTGATCAAGGGAATCCTGTATGTGGTCGGGGGCTGCGGCAACGAGTGCCCGCTCAGCGTCGACGCCTACGACCCGGCGAAGGATCAATGGACTACCCTGGCGAACATGTCCACCGCGCGTCTGGCTCCCGCCGCGGCGGTGATCGGTGGTCGCCTGTATGTCATGGGCGGCACATTGGGCGCAGGTGTGCCGGCGCTGAACTCGGTTGAGAGCTTCGATCCGGCCAGCAACCGTTGGCAGGTGGAGCCGTCAATGCCGACGGGCCGCTATTGGCTCGCCGCGGGCACCGTGTCCGGCGTCATCTACGCGATCGGCGGGATGAGTGTCGCGACGGAGTTCCCGGTGACCGAGGCGTTCGTGCCGTTCTAGCCTGGGCCGATCACCGGCTGTTCGCGACTCGCGCGAAGAACCTAGGCTGGCGCGATGCCCTCCCGGCCCACAATTTCCGGCGCTCGTCACAGACTCCAACCCCGGGATCCAACATGCTTCGCGTCTCTCCTTCGCTGCTCATCGCCGGCGCCGTCGTGGCGCTCGTGCCCCTGCGGTCCGCGCCCGATGCGGCGCCGCTGCGCGGGTTCACCGCGGCCTCCTCGCGCATCGAGCGCGAGTGGGAAGGGAAGTTCTCGGCGATCCCCGATCCCGCGAAGATCCGAGCGAACATGAAGCTCATGGCCGCGCGGCCGCACCACGTCGGGTCGCCGTACGACAAGCAAAACGCCGAGTGGATCCTGGCGCAGTACAAGTCCTACGGCTGGGACGCGCACATCGAGACCTTCGACGTGCTCTTCCCGACGCCGGTGGACCGGCTCGTGGAGCTCGTCGCGCCGACGCGCTACACGGCCAAGCTGCAGGAGCCGGCGGTCGCCGAGGATCCCACCTCCGGTCAGCGCGCGGAGCAGCTCCCGACGTACAACGCCTACTCCATCGACGGCGATGTCACCGGGCCGCTCGTCTTCGTGAACTACGGCGTGCCGGCCGACTACGAGGAGCTCGAGCGGCACGGCATCTCGGTGAAGGGGGCGATCGTCATCGCCAAGTACGGCGGCTCCTGGCGCGGCATCAAGCCGAAGGTCGCCGCCGAGCACGGCGCCGTCGGTTGCCTCATCTACTCCGATCCGCGTGATGACGGCTATGCCGAGAGTCCGGTCTTCCCGAAGGGGCCGATGCGGCCGTCGCAGGGGGTGCAGCGCGGCAGCGTCGCCGACATGCCGACATATCCGGGCGATCCGCTCACGCCGGGCGTCGGTGCCACCAAGGATGCCAAGCGGCTCGCACTGAAGGATGCCGCGACGATCACGAAGATCCCGGTGCTCCCGATCTCCTATGGCGATGCGCAGCCGCTGCTCGAAGCGCTCGGCGGACCCGTCGCTCCGGAGAGCTGGCGCGGCGGGTTGCCGATCACGTACCACCTCGGCGCCGGTCCGGCGAAGGTGCACTTGAAGGTGAAGTCCGATTGGAGCTTGAAGACGCTGTACGATGTGATCGCGAAGATCCCGGGCACGACGGCCGCCGATGAGTGGGTGATCCGCGGCAACCACCACGATGCCTGGGTGAACGGCGCCGAGGATCCGGTCTCCGGACAGGCGGAAGAGCTCGAAGAGGCGCGCGCGCTCGGCGAGCTGTACAAGCAGGGCTGGCGCCCGAAGAGAACGATCATCTATGCGGCCTGGGATGGCGAGGAGCCGGGGCTGCTCGGTTCCACGGAGTGGGTGGAGACGCACGCCGATGAGCTGAAGGCGCACGCCGTCGCGTATCTCAACACCGACGGGAATGGCCGCGGCTATCTCGAGATCGACGGCTCGCACACACTGGAGATGTTCGTGAACGGGGTCGAGCGGGACATCACTGACCCCGAGTCCAAGGTGAGCGCGTGGCAACGGAACAAGGCACGGCTCGCCGTCGCCGACGCCGGGAGCGCCGGTGTCCAGCGGCACGAGCGTGAGTCGTCGCCGGCCGACGCGGCAGTCTCCGACCTGCGCATCGGCGCGCTCGGCTCGGGCTCCGATTTCACCCCCTTCCTCCAGCATCTCGGCATCGCGTCGCTCAGCCTCGGCTTCGGCGGGGAGGATCGCGGCGGCATCTATCATTCGATCTACGACGACTTCTACTGGTACACCCACTTCGCCGACACCGCGTTCGTGTACGGACGCGCCCTGGCGCAGACGGTGGGCATCTCGGTGATGCGACTCTCGAGCGCCGACGTGATCCCCTTCGCGTTCGCCAATCTTGCGGCGACGGCGAAGCGCTACACCACGGAGATCCAGCAGCTGCGCGACGCGCGCGCGTCGGCGATCAAAGCGCGCAACCTCGCGATCGCCGGGGGTTACTACGCGGCCACGAGCGATCCGCGCGAGCCCACGGGGGCGCCGGCGGCGCTCGTCGCGCCGCCAGAGTTCAACTTCGCGCCGCTGCTCAACGCGCTCGATTCGCTCACGTCGTCCGCTGCGCGCTTCGAGAAGGCCTACGCGGCGTGGAGCCAGGCTCCGGATACGAGCGCGACCCTCCTCAAGAGCGTGAACGCGAAGCTCATCCTGTCGGAGCGCGTGCTCACGAACGCCGACGGGCTGCCGCGCCGTCCGTGGTTCCAGCACCTTCTGTATGCGCCGGGCTATTACACGGGCTACGGGGTGAAGACGATGCCCGGTGCTCGCGAGGCGATCGAGCAGGGGGACTGGTCCAGTGTAGATGTCCAGATCGCGCGCATCGCGGCGGCGCTCCGCGCCGAGGCGGCGCTCGTGAACGACGCGTCGGCGCAGCTGGAGGGGAAGAAGTGATCCGCGGCATCGCGCGGGGGATCGCGATCGCACTGATCGCGCTCCCGTGCGCGTCGCCGGCGCAAGGCGCGCCGGCGACGGGGCTGGACCTCCTGCAGGCGATGCACGATGCGTACGCCGGGAAGTGGTATACCACGCTCACCTTCGTGCAGCAGACGACCGCGCGCCGCGATGGACGCGACACCGTCTCGACCTGGTACGAGAGCGTGCGCTATACGGCGGAGTACGGGAGCCAGCTGCGGATCGATGTCGGTTCGCCTTCGCTCGGCAATGGCGTGCTCTATACGGCGGACTCCCTCTGGGTGATGAAGGGGGGGAAGCTCGACGGCATCCATGCCGGCGGGAACGCGCTCATCCCGCTGATCGAGAGCGTGTACCTGCAGCCGGTGGCCCGCACGGCGGCGGAACTCAAGCCGACGGGCGTGGACCTCGGCCGTGCGGTGATCAGCGGCACGTGGCAGAACCGCGCCGTCTGGATCGCGGGCGCTTCCACTCTTTCGGACTCGACATCGCCGCAGATCTGGATCGACGTCGAACGGAAGGTCGTCGTCCGCACGATCTTCCGTCCCGTTCCGACGCGTCCGCTCATGGACGCGCGCTTCGATGGCTATGTCCCGCTCGCCGGCGGCTGGCTCGCGACGAAGTGCCTGTTCTATGTGGCGGGGGCGCTCGTCCAGACTGAGGACTACCAGGACTGGAAGGCGGGGATGCCGCTCGCGGCGTCGCTCTTCGATGTGACGCAGTGGACGACGGCCCCGCACTGGGCGGGGCACTGAGGGGGGCGAATCGTGTTCGTGCTGGTGTTCGTGCTCGTGTTCGTGCTCGGCGCTCGGCTTGCTGGCTCCGGTCGATACGCATAGGTTTTCGCGCATGTCCAAGGACCTGATCGCCATCGCTCAGGGGAGCTATGCGCGCTGCTGTGAAGTGCCCGATTTCTTCGTGGCCTTCTACGCGGAGCTCTTCGCGACCTGCCCGCCAGCGCGGCTGAAGTTCGCCGAGACCGATTTCACCAAGCAGCACAAGCTCGTGCGGCATGGCATCGGCCTGCTCATCAACTTCAATCGTGAGCCGGAACACGAGCCGAACATCCTGACGCGCGTCGCCGAGCGGCATCGGCGCGGCGATCTCGGCATCGATCCCTGGTTCTACCCGTTCTTCGTCGATGCCTTCATCTCGACGGCGCGGAGCCTCGACCCGCAGTTCGACGAAGAGATCGAGCGGGCCTGGCGCGTGGCGACGGCCAAGGGCGTCGCCTACATGGCGTCCAAGTATTGAGGGGCCGGCGGACCCGTCCCGGACTGGCCCCCCGCGCGCTGTGGGGGTATTCTTTACCGCTATGATCGCCCCCTCCGGTCCGGATTGCGCGCGCCCATGACCACCGACACGACGTGCCGGCGCTGTGGCGCGGCGATCGGGGCCGATGTGGAGTACTGCCCGCTCTGCGGACTGGCAGTCTCGGGGGACGGCGAGATCGCCCCGACGGCCACCGCCGAGACGCTCGCCGAGACGCCGGGCTTCCGCTCCACGCTCGAGGAGCAGATGCTGATCGCGCTCCGCGACGCGACGCTCGGCGAGTACGAGATCCTCAGCGAGCTCGGCCGCGGCGGGATGGCGACCGTCTATCTCGCCCACGAGATCGCGCTCAACCGGAAGGTCGCCATCAAGGTGATCTCCCCGCACCTCCTCGCCGACAACACCGCCGAGCGCTTCCTGCGCGAGGCGCGCACGGCGGCGGGGCTCAGCCATCCGAACCTGATCCCGATCTTCTCGGTCCGGGAGACGGACTCGATCCTCTTCTTCGTGATGAAGTTCGTCGCGGGGCCGACGGTCGAGTCGCTGATCAAGGACGGGCACACGCTGTCGATCCCCGTCGTCCAGGCGATCCTGAGCGAGACCGCAGCCGCTCTCGGCTACGCGCACCGGCGCGGGATCGTCCACCGCGACGTGAAGCCCGGCAACATCATGCTCGACGAAGAGGGGCGCGTCGTCGTGACGGACTTCGGGATCGCGCGGAACAGCGAGTCCACCGGGCTCACCGGGACCGGGATGTCCGTCGGCACGCCGATGTACATGAGCCCCGAGCAGTGCCTCGGCGATCCGGTGAGCGGCGCGTCGGACCAGTACTCGCTCGGCATCGTCGGCTACCAGATGCTCGCCGGGAAGGTCCCCTTCGACGCGGCGAACGCGGTGGCGATGATGTACGCGCACATGCATACGCCGCCGCGTCCGCTCCTCGAGGTGCGTCCCGATTGCCCGCCGGCGCTCGCGGCGGCGATCATGCGGATGATCGAGAAGATCGCCACGGACCGCTGGCCGACGATCGAGGAGGCCAACCGGGCGCTCGGCGCGCTCCCGCTCACCGACGATGATCCGGCGCGGAAGACGCTCATGGAATTCGCGCGGATCGGCGCAGCGGAGAAGCGGCTGAGCCTGCCGAGCACGCCGCAGAGCCCGATGCCCGCCACGCGGGCGACGCCGCGCCGTGCGCCGCGTCCCATGGCGACGCCCGCGCGTGGCGTCGCGGCGAGCGGGGACCCGGTCGTCGCCGGGGCGCCGACCGTGCGGATCACGCCGTTGGAGTCGCAGGCCGCCGCGGGGACGCCGGCTGGCGCGGTGCAGGGGAAGAAGTCGTGGCGCATGGCGATCGGCGTCAGCGCGATCGCGGTGCTCGCGGTCATCGCCTGGGTGGTCATCGCGCCGCGGCGCTTCGCCGATCCGGGGCCGGTGCGGGCTACGGCCGTCGCTCCTTCGACGGCGTCCGATGTCACCCCGGCGCCCGGGGCCGGAGGTCCGGCCGCCGCTCAGCCTGCCGCGCCGCCTTCGGCGCCCGTCGCAGCGCCCGCGACCGGGACGGGAGTACCGCACGTCGCGACGATCGCCATTGCGCCGCCGGTCAGTGAACTCAAGATCGGCGAGATGCTCCACCTGCGCGCCCTTCCGCGCGATTCCGCCGGCCGTGTGCTGTCCGAGCGCGGCGTCCGCTGGACGACGAGCGATGAACGGATCGCCACCATTTCGGCGGGCGGGCTCGTCGCGGGCGTCGCCGAAGGAAGGGTGACGGTCACCGCCACCCTCGACGGCCGCAGCATCGCCCTTCCCGTGACGGTCGTCCCGGCGCCCATCGCGACGCCGACGACGGTGCCCGTCGCCTCGATCGACATCACACCGGCGGCCCTCACGCTCGAGCCGAGCGCGACCGGCCAACTGCGGGCGATCGCGCGCGATGCCGCGGGCAACTCGCTCACCGACCGTCCGATCCAGTGGGGGAGCGCGAACCCGCGGGTGGCGGACGTTTCGACGAACGGCTTGGTGATCGCCGTATCGCCGGGTTCGACGCAGGTGATCGCGGCGACGGAGGGGCAGCGGACGAGCGTGCCGGTGAACGTGACCGCGGCGGTCGCGGCCGCGCCGCCGCCGGCGCCGCCACCCGATCCCGTACCCGGGATCCGGAAGCTGATCGATGCCTGGGTGGCGGCGATCCGCAGCCGCGATGTGACCCGGCTCATCGCGCTGTATCCGGCGCTCTCGTCGAAGACCCGTTCGGACTGGGACAATCTCTTCGACGACTACCCCGAGGTCACGGCGACGCTGCTGCCGGAGTCGGTGGACATCGCCGCGGATGGCGCGACGGCGCGCTTCGACCTGGCGGTGACGCTGACCAACGGCCGCGAGCGGCAGAACATCCTGATGCATTTCCTGACGAACCCGGAGACGTCGTCCGGCGCGTGGCACTTCCGCCAGGTGGTCCAGGGATTCACCAGGAAGTAGGGCGCGGCGCTCGGGCCCGGGGGGCGGGGTCCCGCCCTCACGACGCGATGGCGGCGGCGCTATACTCTGCGGCATGATCCGATCATCGACGCCGCGGGCCCGCGCTCTCCCTGCCCGTTCCGTGTTCCTCACCGGCCTCGTGCTGCTCGGCGCGGCGGGATCGGCCGTCCGAACTGCCGACGGGCAGGCGCGTGCGGATTCGGCGCGCGCACCGGCCGCGGTGAAGGGCGATTCCGCGCTTGCGGGGGGACCCGCGGTCGTACGCTACGGTCCGGATACGCTCTTCACGCTCCGCGGCAGCCTTGGTCCCTACACGCCGGAAGCGCGGGCGCGCGCGATCGAGGCTCGGCTCAAGCGCCTGGGTCCCGGACTGGCTACGGGGCGCGATACGATCACCGTGGTCGATCTGGCGGAGGGCCCGGGCCTCTTCGTCAATGACGAGTTCCTGGTGGCCGTGCTCAGCGGGGACGTCGTGCCGCCCGGCCGTTCGCGGGTCGCGGTCGGCGCCGCCTGGGCGCTCCGGATCCGGGAAGTGACGGCAGAAGTGGATCGCGCCGAGAGCGCCGCTTCGCTGCTCGTGGATGCCGGGAAGGCGCTCGGCGTGACGCTGCTGCTCGTCCTGCTGCTCCTCCTGCTCCGGCGGGTCGCGAAGCGGCTGTACGCCTGGCTCGCGGGACCCGGCGTCCCCTCGCTGCACATCAAGCAGTTCGAGGTGCTCGCCGCGCGCCGCGTTGGCGAGGTGCTGACCGGGGTCGCCAAGGCGGCGCGCGTGGTGCTGACGGTCATCGTGCTCTATGTGTACGTCCCGCTCGTGCTGAGCTTCTTCCCGTGGACGGCGCGCTACTCGCGGCGGATCGCCGGGTACGTGGCCGACCCGCTGATGTCCGTCGGCAGCGCCATCATCGCCTACCTGCCGAAGCTCTTCTTCGTCGCGCTGATCGTGCTGGTGGCGCGGTACGTGCTCCGGTTGATCCAGCTCTTCTTCACGGCTCTCGGCAGCGGGGCGCTCGCCTTCGAGGGATTCCACCGGAGCTGGGCGCGCCCGACGTACAAGATCGTGCGCATCCTCGTCCTCGCCTTCGCGGCGGTCGTGATGTTCCCCTATCTGCCCGGTGCGGGCTCGGAAGGCTTCAAGGGGGTCTCGATCTTCCTCGGGGTGCTGCTCTCGCTCGGCTCGACGGTGGCGGTGGGGAACATCGTCGCCGGCGTGGTGCTGACCTATACGAGCGCCTTCGAGATCGGCGACCGGGTGCAGATCGGCGAGACGGTGGGGGATGTGCTGGAGTGCACGATGCTCGTGACGCGTCTCCGCACGATCAAGCACGTGGACGTCACGATCCCGAACCTGACCGTGCTCTCGAGCCAGGTGCAGAACTTCACCACCGAGGCGAAGAAGATCGGGCTCATCCTGCACACGACGGTCACGATCGGCTACGATTGGCCCTGGCGGCGGATCCACGAACTCTTGGTGTCGGCCGCGGCGGCCACCCCGAACGTGCTGAAGGATCCGAAGCCCTTCGTCCTGCAGACGAGCCTCGACGACTTCTACGTGAGCTACCAGATCAACGCCTACACCGATGACGCGTCGGCGATGATGGCCACCTACTCACGGCTGCACGAGAACATCCAGGACGCGTTCTTCAACGCCGGCGTGGAGATCATGTCGCCGCACTATCTCTCGGCGCGCGATGGGAACGCGCCGGCGATCCCCGCGGACAAGGTGCCGAAGGGGTTCAAGGTACCGGCGTTCCGGGTGGAGACGGGGCCGCGGGAGGGGTGAGGCCGCGCGCGTCAGCCGATGAAGGATCTGGTATTGTGACAATTGGAACATTCGCCGCGATCCGGGTGCCGAGCGATGTGGCACGCGTGACATGCGGTCGGCGTGTTCGCGTAAAGCGTATCGGCGTGGCACCCGGCGCAGGGCGTCGTGATATGCTTGCCGGTGAGCGGGAAGGGCGTGGTGTCGTGCAGGGCCACGCCGGGGGGTGGCGGGGGCGGTGCGGTGACGGTGCTCGATGAGTTGCACGCCGCGATGATCGCGGCCGCGGCGAGGGCGAGGACGGCGAGGCGCGGGCGGTCCATGGGTGCCTGAAGTGGGGGTGACGTGTTCGGTGAACCCACTTCCATCCAACGGACACCGGGCCCCGTCTTGCGACGGGGCCCTTCCGCCGCGCCCTACGCGATCCCGTTCTTGATCGCCTTCGTCACCGCTCCCGTGAAGGCGTCGACTTCCTGCGTGGTGGTATAGACGTTCGGCGTGATGCGGATGCCGCTGAACTCGGGGTGGACGATCGGGGTGTTCACGATCTTGTACTTGTCCCAGAGCCAGCCACCGAGCTTCACCGGATCGAGTCCGTCGACATTGAAGAGGCAGATCGCACCGCTCTTGTCGCCGGTGAGCGGCGTGAGGACATGCACGCGCGGGCTCTCGGCGAGCAGCGCCTTCGCCCAGCGGTCCCGGAGATAGCGGAGCCGCGCGATCTTCCGGTCGATCCCGATCCCGCGGCTGAAGGTCAGCGCGGCGGACACCGAGTTGAAGTTCGCCTGCGGGTGGGTGCCGATCTCCTCGTACTTCCGGATGTTCGCCTTGTTCGTGTCCACCGAGCCCATCAGCGACCAGAGCTGAGGGATCTTGTCCTTCCGCACGTAGAGGAAACCGCTCCCGATCGGCGCCAGCGTCCACTTGTGGAGCGACGTCCCGTAGTAGTCGCACTCGAGGTCGTCGCGCTTGAAGGGGAAGTGGTTGAAGGCGTGCGCGCCGTCCACGAAGACCTGGATGCCGAGCGGGCGCGCCATCCGCACGATGTCGCGCACCGGCATGATCTGCCCGGTGAGGTTCGTGATGTGCGTGACCTCGATCACCTTCGTGCGGGGCGTGATCGCCTGCTTGAACTGCTCCACGAGATATTCATCGCTCGGCGGCGGCACCTTGAAGGAGATCTGCTTGAGGACGATCCCCTCGCGCGCCACGCGCTGCTGCCAGCTCGTGATCATGCGGCCGTAGTTCTGGTTCGTGACGATCACCTCGTCGCCCTTCTTGAGGTCGAGACCGAAGATCATGATCTCGTTCGCCTCGCTGGCGTTGCGCACCACCGCCATCTCCTCAGGATCGCAGCCGAAGTCCTCGGAGAGCTCGCGGCGCGTCCCCTCCATGCGCGGCTCCAGCACCCGCCACATGTTCTCGACCGGGAGCGAGTTCGTGAACTGCACCTCGCGGATCATCTCCTGGAGCACGTGGGTCGGTGCCGGCGAGATCCCGCCGTTGTTCAGGTTGATCATCGTCCGGTCCACGTCGAAGGCGTTCTGGATGATGCTCCAGTACGTCTCATCCTCGGCGACGGCGAGCGGCGCGCGATCACCGGCGATGACGTTCGCCTTGAACAGTTGACCGAAGGCGTTGCCGCGCAGCATCGGGAGCGTGATACCGGCGCCGGCGAGGCCTTTGACGAAAGTGCGGCGGGAGGTCATGGGGATGGGGGGCAGGGGTTCGGGGGGCAGGGTTCAGCGTTCAGGGTTCCGGGATCAGGGTTCAGGGTTCAGGGTCGAGAATCCTCATCATCGCCGAAGGGGTCGCCGGGAGGTGGGGCGAGGGGCGTCGTGAGGGGTGGGACCTCGCGTTCGTCGAGCCAGCGCCAGCTGTCGGCGGCGATGGAAGCCCAGTGCGCGCGTTCATCCACGGCGCCGGTCGCGGCGCGCTTCACGGCGATCGCGTGCCACGTCGTGAGCTCGAAGTTCGCCATCGCGCGAACGCCGGGGCCCGCGGACTGGTCGGCGGCGAGCTGGATCGTGCGGTCCAGCAGCACGCGGCGCGTCACCCGGTGGATGCGCTCGGTGCGCGCGTCGCCGGCCGGGCCGGTCATTCCCGTGGCGGCGGCGAGCGCATCGAAGAGCTGAGCGAGGGTGAGCGGGTCCTTCTGCCGTGGGGCGAACTGGACGAGACGGGCGGCACGGTCCTTCTGCAGCAGCGCTTCGACCACCATCCCCGCGAGCGTGGACATCGCCCCGTGCTCGTCGAAGGCGGGGCGCGTGCGGCTGCTGAACAGCTCGATGCCGCCGCTGTAGCCGGGTGGGGCGGGGGAGAGCAGTGTGATCACCGTGTCGGGCACGGCGAGCTCCGCGGCGCTGAGGGCGCGCAGGAGTTCCTTCAGCGCCGCGCGCTGCCGCGCCGGTTCCACGAGCCGCGTCGCCTGCTGCCCGTCTCCCTTCACCGCGTTCGCGTACTCCATGCCGCCGATCGCACGCGATGCGGCGGTGATGGCGAAGCGGTGATAGAAGTACAGCGGCACGAAGCGGTCCTGCAGCAGCGCCACCGGTTCGCCGTCCCGAATGTTCTCGAGGCCGAACCGATTCATCGCCACGGCGCGCACATCCAGCTGCCGCTTGAGGAACTCCGTGGACGTGGCGGCATCGTCCCAGAGGTTGGTGCGCGGGTCCGACGAGTAGGCCGGACGCGCGTCCTGGTCGGTGAGATAGAGGTATCCCTTCTTGAGCCCGTCAGCGATGATCGCGCGCAGCGAGTCGCGCTCGCTCGCCGCCGGGAATATCCCGTAGCCCCAGTGGATCGCCCACACGTCGTAGTCGCCGGGGCCCGTGGCATACGCCTGGCTCACGTCGATCTTCCCCTGCGCGTCGAGCAGGACGCGCGGCGCGGGGTACTCCATGACCGAGCCACGGTCATACGTGCTCGCGATGTAATTATGCCCGAGCCCGAGCGAGTGCCCGATCTCGTGCGCCGTCACCTGCCGCACGCGGCCGAGCACGAAGTGCGTGTCGCTCGGCGATGGCGCCGCGCCCATGAGCGCCGCATACAGGTTGTACGCCGTGCGGTTGCGGTGCGAGTCCATGTGCGCCACACCCTTCAGCGTCTCGCCGGTGCGCGGATCCCCCGTCGGGCCGGCGAAGCTCCATCCGCGTTCGTTGCGGTCGAGCCAGAGCACGGTGCTGTAGCGGATGTCCATCGGATCGGCGCCCTCGGGCATGTCCTTCACGACGAAGCCGCCCTTCAGCCCGGCGCGGTCGAACGCCTCCGTCCAGAACTTCGCGCCGGCGATCGTCGCGCTCCGCACCGGCTCCGGGATCCCGCGGTCCACGTAGTACACAATGGGATTCACGATCGGGCTGTTCGGATCGGCGGGGTCCTTCCGCTCGAGGCGGAAGCGCGTGATCCAGCGCTGGTCGAGGCGCCCCTGGATCGGCTGGCTGAAATCCTTGAACTGGACGAAGTAGTAGCCGACGCGTGGATCCTCGTTCCGCGGCCGGTACTTCGCATCGGGAAGCCGCACGAGACTGAAATGGACGCGGAGGGTGAACGAGCTCCCGTCGGGGACGACCTGGGACACCGTGTTCCCCGGGGCGCCATTCGTCGCGAACGCCTGTGCGATCGAGATCTCGGTGTTGGCGGGGAAGTTCCTCGTGTCCGGCAGGTCGATCGCGGAGCGGTCGCGTGCGAAGGCGTAGTTCCCCTCCTTGGCCTGCGCGAGCCGGATCCCGACCCCGAGCCAGTCATGCATGAAGAGGTCGGTCGCATCCACCAGCAGCCGGCCATCCTGCTCGGCGACGATCGGCAGCGCCGCCGCGGGGCTCGCGGCGAAGCCGGCGGCCACGCTCTGCGCCTCGGCGCCGCCGGCGGAGGCGCGGTATCCCCAGTTCTCGAAGGAGACGATCAGCTTGTCGGCGCTGCGCTGGACGCGCGCCACCTGCGACGCGCCGTCGCCGCCGCGGTCGAAGCCGAGCGGGTTCGAGCCGAGCCCCGTCGTCTCCTGCACGATGAAGAGGAAGCGCGCGGAGTCGCTCGGGATCTCGAGGAGGATCCGTCCCTTCTTCGCATCGATCGTGACGGGGATGAAGCCGTCACGGCGATCGAGACCGCGCGTGAGCGAATCGATCGCGCCGCTGCGCGGCGCCGGGGCCGCCTGGGCGGCGAGCGAGGACGCGACGGCGATCGCGAGTGCGCTGATGAGGCGCGAGTGTGGACGGAGAGCGGGCATGCGGTAAGATCACGGCTGAAGGAATGGTGCGAGGGCGCGAGCGAAATTCGGTGCGGAGCTGGCCAAGCGCAAGGGACCGGGCCGCGAGTCCCGCTCGCGCTGCCCCCCTCTGCGCGAGGGCGCTCGCGCTGCCCCCCTCTGCGCGACCGCTTCCGCGCTTACACGCTGCGAGCCTCGCCGCGGGAAGACAACCACGCGGCGAGTCTCTTGCTACGCGCGACGCGGCCGCTCCGAGGGGAGCGGCGCTCGCTGGTCCGGGCTGAACTGCAACTGCGACGGCTCCCGCCTCCCGCTTCCCGCCTCCCGACCGCTCAACCTAGCCGCGATGCCGCCGAGAGGGCATCTTCGGGCACGACGCACGACGGCCGCGCCGGCCGTCCGCTCTCCTGCAACCCGAGGTCCGCTCCATGCGCTTCCGTTCCCTCTCCGTGGCGCTGCTCGCTGCTGCCGCCGCCGCGCCGCTCCTCGCGCAGGGCGCCGCGCCCGCGCCGATCCGCCGCCTGATGCCGCGCGACATCTTCGAACTCGAATGGGCCGCCAGTCCGGAGATCTCGCCCGACGGCCGCCGGATCGTCTTCGAGCGCACGCGCTTCGACATCATGACGGACGGTTCGCCGTCGCAGCTCTGGATGATCAACGCCGACGGCACCGATCTCCGCCCGCTGCTCGCGCCCGGCCGGGACGCCGGCTCGCCGGACTGGTCGCCCGATGGATCGAAGCTGCTCTATGTGTCCAGCACCGAGGGGAAGAGCCAGATCTTCGTGCGCTGGATGGACAGCGGCGCCGAAGCCGAACTCACGCACGTGGAACAGTTCCCCTCGGGGCTGCGCTGGTCGCCGGATGCGAAGTGGATCGCCTTCGTGATGTTCGTCCCCGACACGCCGAAGCCCTTCGCCGAACTGCTCTCGCCCCCCGAGGGGGCGAAGTGGGCGACGCCGCCGAAGTTCATCGATCAGGTGAACTACCGCGCCGACGGCCGCGGCTATCTCCGCCGCGGCTACCGCCATCTCTTCGTACTCCCCGTGGAGGGCGGTACGCCGCGCCAGGTCACCTTCGGCGCCTTCGATGACGGCGCGCCGGTGTGGTCCGCCGATGGCGCCGCGCTCCTGTTCTCTGCCAACCGGCACGACAGCGCCGAGTACGATCCCAACGACTCGGAGATCTACGAGGTGCGCCTCGCGGACGGCACGGTGAAGGCGCTCACGAGCCGGCACGGCCCCGATGGCGATGTCGCGCTCTCCCCCGACGGCAAGCAGATCGCCTACGATGGCTTCGACGACCGCTACCAGGGCTACCAGATCGCCCATCTGTACTTGATGAACCGCGACGGCAGCGGCTCCCGGATGATCTCCGGGGCGTTCGACCGTTCGGTGGACAACCCGGTGTGGAGCAAGGATGGGAAGGGGATCTACTTCCAGTACGATGACCAGGGGGACACCCGCATCGCGTACATCACGACGGCGGGGCAGATGACGAACATCGCGGCGGGGCTTGGCGGTCTCGACCTCGGCCGGCCCTACGGCGGCGGATCGTTCTCCGTCTCCGACGGCGGGCGCATCGCGTACACGATCACCGCGCCCGATCATCCGGCGGATGTCGCCGTCGTGTCGAGCGGGAAGCCGGTGCAGCGGCTCACGCGGCTCAACGACGATGTGCTCGGGCAGCGGACGCTCGGCGCCGTGGAGGAGGTCTGGTTCCCGTCGAGCTTCGACCAGCGGAAGATCCAGGGGTGGATCGTGAAGCCCCCGGGCTTCGACGCGACGAAGAAGTATCCCTTGATCCTGGAGATCCACGGCGGTCCGTTCGCGAATTACGGCGTGCGCTACGCGAGCGAGCTCCAGCTCTACGCGGCGGCAGGGAACGTCGTGCTCTACACCAACCCGCGCGGGTCGACGAGCTACGGCGAGGAGTTCGGCAACCTCATCCATCACGACTATCCCGACCACGATTATGAGGACCTGCTGTCGGGGGTCGATGCCGTGATCGCGAAGGGCTATGTGGACACGACGAATCTGTTCGTGACCGGCGGCAGCGGCGGCGGGGTGCTCACGGCGTGGATCGTGGGGCACACGCACCGCTTCCGCGCCGCGGTGGTGCAGAAGCCCGTCATCAACTGGTACAGCTTCGTGCTGACGGCGGATGTGGACGTCTTCTTCACGCGCTACTGGTTCCCGGCGTTCCCATGGGACAGCGCGGCGCACTACATGAAGCGCTCGCCGATCAGCTACGTGGGGAACGTGACGACGCCGACGATGCTGGTGACGGGGGAGAAGGACTACCGGACGCCGAGCTCGGAGGCCGAGCAGTTCTACGAGGCGCTGAAGCTGCGGAAGGTGCCGACGGCGATGGTGCGATTCCCCGACGCGCCGCACGATATCTCCGCGCGGCCGAGCTACCTGACCGCGAAAGTGGCGTACATCCTGGCGTGGTTCGACAAGTACCGCGCGGGGGGCGGCGGGGCGGCGAAGTAGCGCGGGCAGCAACTTCCGGCGGGCCGTCCGTTGAACGGGTTCGTGAGGGCTGAGATCCTCCCGAACCCCGGACGGTCGCCATGCAGTCGGGTCTCATCAGAACGGCGTGGGCCGCTGCGCTTGCCGCGGCGAGCGCAGCGTGCAGAGATGTGTCCGCTCCCGCGGCGTTCGATCACGCGTCAACTTGGCCGGACATCTCCCGGCCTGGCATGCGACGACGTCTCCGGGGCACGCCGCCGCCGGGTACCCGATGTTCTGCGCCATGTGCCACACGACGTCGTCGTGGGTCGGCGCTGTCTTCAACCACAACACGTTCCTCTTCTCCCTCACCGGTGCGCACGCCGTCCAATCGTGCGCGGCCTGCCACTCCGATGGCGTCTACGCGGGGAAGTCCACGCTCTGCGTCTCCTGCCACGCCGACAACGTGTTCCAGGGAAAGGGGACGACCTGCGTCACCTGCCACCGGGTCGCGTACGACGCGACGTCGGCGCCGGCGCACACCACCGCGGGCTACTCCACGGACTGTGTCGCCTGTCACAGCACGCTCACTTGGCTGGGAGCCACCGGCCCCGCCGTGCCGTAGGAACGGGAGTGCCGGACCGGCATCGCACTGCATTTGTGATGCACGTCATGGCAGCGCCCCGCGGAGGAGGTAAGTTCGGCCATGCACCACTCGCCCCCGCTCCCGGAGTCTGTCGATGCAACCTGACATCGTCGGCGCTTCCTTCAGTTCGTACCTGCTTCCGCCCGTCGCCAGCGCCGCGATCCTGGCGCTCGACGCCCGCGCCCCGCGCCGGGTCTTCTGGCCGATCATCCTTGTCGGGATCACCGCGCTCGTCACCACGGGCTATCGACACGCCGGCGTCGCGCCGGAGATCGCGGCGGCGCTGGCGCCGCTCGCCACCGCGATCAACGTCCGGTCGACGGAGTCGTACATGCAGCGCGACCAGGCGCGCGCCGGCATCCTGGCCGCGCGCTGGCTCATCGCGATCTTCTGCTACGCGATCGTCGCCCTCGCCGTGCGTGAAGTGGTCGCGATCCTGCCCGGCTGACCGGCCGCGACGAAAGCGCGGGCCGGGCGACTTCACCCGACCCGCGCTTTGTCGTCCCTGAACGCTGGACCCTGAACCCTGCCGTTACTTCATCGCAGCAACTGCATCGACGCGCGCAGGTAGAGATTCCGCCCGTTGTATCCGAACGGACTCGCTGCCGCCCAGGGGAATGGTCCGCCGTCGTTGTTGTTCGCGGCGTACATCCGTCCCGGATAGATGTTGAAGAGGTTCCGCGCGCCGAAGGTGAGATCGACGTTCGAGAACTGGTAGCCGACCTCGGCATCCACGAGCGTGCGCGGCGGATACGTCGCCGAATCCGTGAAGCTCGGCTCGGCCGAGGAGAACTGGCCGTAGTACGAGATGCGGCCGAGGCCATGGAAGCGCCCCTGCACATACGTGGCGGTGAAGATCCCGCGCCAATCCGGCCGCTCCTTCGTGATCGCGAGGGTGGTGACGAGGTCGATGCTGCTGGTGTAGGTCGTCGCCGTCCCCTGGAGCACCGCCGGCAGCGGCGCGACGCGGGTGATGACGTTCTGCGTCCAGTTCATCGCCAGGTTGAAGTTCCACGAACCGCGGCCCGCCGGCACGATCCAGTTGCCGGCGAAGTCGATCCCGGAAGTCTTCGTGTCGAGCCCGTTGATGAAGAACTGCACGCCGCCGATGTTGTTGTAGCCCGCGTCCGAGAGGATGCGCGCCACGACCGTGTCGCTGGCATCGAAGGTCGCGCCGAGCAGGATGCGGTTGGTGATCTTGATCCAGAACGCGTCCACCGAGAAGGTGAAGTTGTCCTTCGGCGTGTACGCGAAGCCCGCGCTCAGGTTGAGCGAGGTCTCGTCCTTGAGCGGCTGGGCGCCGAAGAGCTGCGCCGCCGGGTTCGTGACCGGGTAGTTGCCGATCTCGACGAGCTGGCCGCCGATGTAGTTCGTGGTGGTATGGCTGAAGAAGTTCTGCGGGAGCCCCGGCGCCCGGAATCCGGTGCTGACCGCGCCGCGGACCATGAAGCGCGGCTGCGGCGTCCACTTCGCGGCGAGCTTCCAGCTGACCTGATTGCCGAAGTCGCTGTAGTTCTCATACCGCAGCGCGGCGTTCATGTACCAGTGCTCCGACAGGTCCGATTCGAGGTCGGCGAAGAGGCCGATGTTCGTCCGGCTATAGTTGCCGGCGTCGGTCGGCGCGAAGCCGCCGAAGACCGACGACCCGGCGGGCGCCGGACCGGAGCCATCCTGTGCATCGGCGCCGCCATTCACCCACGAGGCGTACTCGCCCTGCACGATGTCGTACGACTCGCTGCGGAAGAGCGCGCCGATCGCGGTGTTCACCGGCGCCTTCATACCCATGTTCAGCGACCTGGTGAGCGTCGCGCCGGCCTGGAACTCGCCACGCTGCAGCTGGCCGGCGTCGAATCCCAGTTGGTTCGGGATGTGCGCCCCGCCATCCGGAAAGGGCGCCGTCGGCGTCACGAGAGAGGGACCGAGCGACGGGTTGAGGGTGTTGCGCAGCAAGTAATGGAAGGCGTTGTAGCCGTACGCGAGCCCGAGGTCGGCCGCCCAGCCGCCGAAGTTCGTCCGCACGCCGCCGGTGAGCGAGTAGTCGTCCACGACCGGGTGGAACTCCGGAAGGAATCCGTTGGGGTAGATCTCCGCCCAGTTGCGATTGCTGTCCCAGTACCGGTAGTAGCCATTCCCGGTGCCGACGCGATGGCTATAGCCGCCGAAGCCGTAGATCTCACTCGAACCCGTCATCCCCACCGGGAGCCGGAAGTTCGCGAAGAACATCGCGTCGTCCTCGAGCCCGTCGCCCCAGTGGAGGTTGGGCTGCGTGATCGCGTTGTTCTTCTGGACGATCTGGCCGTTGTTCGGATCGACCGAATCCGGGGGGCTGTTCGCATTCTGCAGGTAGGGATCGGCCCACGCGCGGTTCGTCGGTGAGACGTGCTGGTATTCCGCGAACAGGCCGAGCGATCCGCGGCCCACTTCGAGACCGACGCCGCCGTTCAGATCGACGCTCTGGCCGTCATTCGGATAGCCGTTGCCGGTGACGTAGATGCCGCCGGCCGCGTTCAGGAACGGATTGAAGACGCCGTCCCGCATCACGATGTTCACGACGCCGGCGATCGCGTCCGAACCGTATTGCGAGGACGCGCCGTCGCGGAGCACTTCCACCCGCTCGATCGCGCTGCCGGGGATGGCGTTCAGGTCCACGCCGCTCGAGCCGGCCGCCGAGCCATAGGGGAAGGTGTTCAGCAGCGCCGTCTGGTGCTGGCGCCAGCCATTGACGAGCACGAGCGTGTGGTCGGGGGAGAGACCGCGCAGCGTGAAGGGGCGCACGATGTCGTTCGCGTCGGTGGCGCTCTGCGTCGGGAAGTTGATCGACGGCGAGAGGTTCGCCAGGATCGCCCCGGTCTCCGTCGTGCCCTGCTGGGCGATGACCGCGGAGCCGTACACATCCACCGGCACCGCGAGGTCCGTCGGCGTCGCGTGCGCGCCGTGGGAACCGACCATCACGTCCACCGGCGCGAGCTGCGTCACCGTGTGCGCGAGGGTGAAGTTCTGCTCCACCACCTTGTCGCCGATCACCACGACCGACGCGGAGGCGGGGACGAAGCGGATCACCCGCGCCCGGATCGTGTGCGTCCCGGCGGGGAGACCGGCGAGCTGGTACTTGCCGGCCGCGCTCGAGGTGGCGTGGATCGGGCTTTGATCGACGGTGATGGTCACGCCCGAGAGCGCGGTGCCCGCGCTGTCGGTGATCCTGCCTTCCACCGTGCCCCCCTGTGCCATGACCCGCGATGCGGCGGCGAGGCCGAGCACGAGGGCCAGGGATCGAACGGTACGGCGGATAACCGAACTGGACATTCCGACCTCCGGAATCGGGGACTCCCGCGAACCCGCGGGGGGAGAATCCACGCGAGCATACGGGCGCCCGTTCGCCCCGTCAAGATGCCCTGTCACGCCGCCCGCCCTACCATTGCGAGCCCCCCGCGGTACTTTCAACGCTCAGTCGGACCCTGGACCTTGGACCCTGGACCCTGACCCCTGAACTCTTCTCCCATGCCCGATATCGGCTTCTTCCATCCGCAGATCGTCCACTTCGTCATCGCGGGTCTCTTCCTCGGCATCTTCTTCCGCTGGGTGTCGCTCACCGGCAAGGTGGCCTGGACCGATCGCGCGGCGACGACGCTGCTCCTCATCGGGACCGTCGCTGCCTGGTTCGCGGTCATCTCGGGGATGAACACGCACGAACTCTCCGAGCGGATCCCCGGCGTCGCCTCGGCGGTGCAGGCGCACGAGCACGCGGGACACGACGTCCGCTTCCTCTTCACGATCATCGCCGTGATCGAGATCCTCGCGCTGGTGCCCGCGCTCGTGAAGTTCCGCCGGTGGGCGCTCGTCGCCTCCGCGCTCCTCTGCGTCTATGGCGCCTACAAGGTGTTCGAAGTGGGCGACCTCGGCGGCGACATCGTGTACGAGTACGCGGGCGGCGTCGGCGTGCGCTCCGGCGATTCCGTGGATGTGAATCACGCGGTGGTCGCGGCGCTCTACAACCGCGCCCTGCTCGACCGCGAGCAGAAGAACGCCGCCGGCGCCGCCGCCGCGTTCGCCGATCTCGCCGCGCGATTCCCGAACGACCCGATGCTCCAGCTCGCCGCCGTGCAGTCGATCATGCTCGACCGCCACGATCCAGTGGCGGCGCTCACGGCGCTCCGCGCCATGCCGGCGCCCGCCGACACGGCGCTCCGGCCGTGGCGGACCTACCAGTCGGCACGCGTGGACGCGTTCATCGCCACCGGCCAGAAGGATTCCGCGCGCGCGGTCCTCACGCTGCTCGCGGCCAAGTTCCCGCAGAACCCGCGGATCAAGGCGCGGCTCGACAGCCTCAAGTAGCCGACCGCGTTCCCTAGCGCGGGTAGCTGAAGTTGGTGGAGGTGGTGATCAGCTCGCGCCCGAAGGAGACATCGGTCGGCTCGCGGAAGGAGCCGAGCTCGCTGATGTTGATGATCGTCACGCGGACCTCCCAGCGCGCATACCGGTCTGCCGTGAGGGGGAAGGCGAGGTCCACGCGGTAGGTGCGGCGCGACCCGATCGGCGTCGCGGCGAGCAGCCCGATGCCGGCGCCCACCTCCAGAGCCGTCGTCGTGCCGAAGGGGACGTCGCCTGCCCACACCTTCCCCGCGTCCACGAATGCGGCGACGCCGACGTCCACCCGCCCATGTCGGCTCCCCAGGAACAGGCGGTCCTCGAGCTTGAACGCCGCGCGCTGCCCGCCGGCCGCATGCGATCCCCCGAATCCGCGCACGCCGCCCTCAGGCTGTCCGAGGTCGAGCTCGAAGGGGCGCGTCGTTCGCCAGCCGCCGCCGAACTCGCCGTCGGCGACCAGCGTATGATTGGATCCCATGCGCTGATAGAGCCGGATGCGCCCGCTCGCGATCGCGTCGGTCCATTCGCCGCTCGATGTGCCGTGCCGCGACTCGAAGATCGTCTGGAGGAAGGCGTAGGTGCGCCGGCCGCCGGCGCCGAGGAAGAGCGAGCCCATCGCGAAGAGGTCGGCGGACGATCCGTCGATGCCGCTGAAGCCGCGGCCGACGATCGCGTCCAGCTCGGCGCCCGTGCGGAGGTCCTGCGTGCCGTTCAGCGTCCCCAGCCGCGTGCCGCGCCGGTAGCTCAACGCGCGGAACTGCGCGATGGCGTTCAGTCGCACGCTGCGCCGCGGGGCATAGCGGACGAAGAGACTGTCGTAGTTCACCGCGCTGTCGTAACCCGACGCCGGGAGGCCGGTGGCATCGTACTCCGTGGACGCGCCGCCGCCGAAGAGGAGCACCGCGCCCGGCCGCCCGATGCGCCACGCCATGCCGTAGGCGGCGAACTGCCGCTGCTCGCCGACATCGAAGGGGACGGTGTCCGCGCGCTGGAAGGGCTCGAGCACGGTGAGGTCGGCGATCGATCCGCGCCAGGCGTCTCGCTGCGCGTCCGAGTAGAACGGGTGGCTGATGTCGCCGGCATAGCTCGCGACCCCGACTCCGCCGCGCCCGGCCGCGAGTTGCAGCTGCATCGGCCGGTTCAGGAAGGTGTAATCGGTGTACGCCGCGCCGAAGCCTTCGCGCGTGTCGGTGTGCGTCCAGCTCGCGGCGAGACTCATCCCGCGCCCGCCAAGATTCCCATCGCCGATCGTGAACGAGGTGAGGTAGGGGCTGTAGCCCGAGAGCCGCGTCGCCACGATGAACGAGAACTCATCCTGGGTCGAGACGACGAGCATCACCGTGCTGGGGCTCTCCTCGACGATCGCGATGTGCGCGTTGGCGATGAATGGCTGCGCGCGCAGAATGCGCTCCGACTCCAGGCGCTGGAACTCGTCGCAGCGGTCGCCGACCTTGAGCAGGATCAACGAGAGCACGACGTTCGGGCGTGTCACCGAGTGGGTCGAGTTCATCACGCGCACGGGCGCTTCGTACCATACCTCGCGCGTCCGATCCGCCGGTGGCATCGGCAAGGCGATGATCCCGCTGATCACCTGCCCGCGGCACGCCGTCGCCGCGCCCTGGGCCGTGGCGGCCGACAGAGCGGGGAGAGCGAGCGCCAGGACGAGCGCGGCGCGAAGGTCCGGGCGCGGGCAATGCATGTGAGGAAATTCTGCTCTCCGGCACGCGGCCCCGCAACGGCGCTCAGCGTTTCAGCAGTTCCCTGACGGCGCCGAGGACATGGTCGGGCATCACGTCGGCACAGTACTCCTCGCGGGCGCCGGCGGCGCGCGCGCGCGCCTGGCGGTCGATGAGCGGCGGGTTGGCGCTGCAGAGCGCGACGACGGTCGGCCGCGGCGGCACCCAGCCGACGGGTGAGGTGGCGCCGAAGATCGTCACCCGGCGTACGCCGAGCGCGTCGGCCATGTGCGCGGGCCCGGTGTCGGCGGAAACGAGCACGTCGCACGCGGCGAGCGCGCCGAGGAAGGCGCGGAGCCGGAGCCGCGGCGCGACGATCGCCTCCGGCGCGGCGGCGCGCACCGCCGCGATGCGCGCTTCGTCGCCGGGCGCGTCGAAGAGGATGGGCGTGAACCCATCCCGCGCGAGGAGGGCGGCGAGCGCCGCGAAATGCCGCACCGGCCAGTTCTTCGCGAGCTCGGTGGTGCTCAGCAGCATGCCGATCCGCGGCCACCCCGTCGTCCCGCCGGCGGATGCCAGGGCCTGCGCGCCCGCTGCGCGCTCCTCGCTCCGCAGCTCGAGATGGGGGCCGCTCTCGCCCACCGGCACGCCGGCCGCCTCGAGGAGCCGGCGCCGCGCGCGGATCACGTACTCCTGCTGGAGTACGCGCGGGATCGCATGGGTGTAGGCGCGATGCCAGACGCGCTGCCGCCATCCGATGCGCACCGCGGCGCCCGAGAGCCGCGTGATGATCGCTGTGCGCGGGCTCGACTGCACGTCCACGATCCAGTCGTAGCCGCGGAGATGGATCGTGCGCGCCATTCGCCACGCGGGGGCGGCATCGATGATCACGCGCTCGCCGATGAGCGGGTGTGCTTCGAGGAGAGGGGCCGCGGCCGAACCGACGCCGAAGTCCAGCCGCGCATCCGGGAACGCGCGGTGCAGGTCGTCGAGGAGGGCGGTGGTGAGCGTGACATCGCCGAGCGCGCCCTTCTGGATGAGGAGGAGGCGGCGGGGGGGATCGGGGCGCGACGGGGAGGAGCTCACCCGCGCGAATGTAGAGAGGAGCGCCGCCGCGCGCAAAGCGGCGCGGCTCCGGACTACATCGGGTCGGCGCTGTGCTCGGTGGGGACCTTGCGCCCGCGGGAGATCACCCAGGCGGCCGAGACCTCGACGCCGTTGCGCATGTGTCCGTCGAGGCCGCCGTCGCTGCGGAGGCTGATCTCGTAGACGTCGTCATCGACCTGCCAAAGCCCGGCAGCCCACGCCAGGAAGCTCTCGCTGGCGGCAGGGCGGCGGAGGGCGTTGTCGGCGAGGTTGGGCATGCGGCGGCGACTCCGAGGAGCGGGGCTGGTCCGACGTGTCTAGAGTGACGACTCACGGGGCGTGAGGTTGCACGGGGGTGCGGAGGGCGGGGAAAGGGAAACCGAAACCCGTTCCGCCGAGCGACCGTAGAGCAAGCAGGAGGAATCGACTATGACCATCTTGAGCTTGCTCATCACCGCGGCGTTCGCCGTCTTCGGCTACGTGAACGCGCGCCACTTCGTTCGGGTGAAGCTCCGTTACGTGGATGCGGTGCAGAAGGGAACGGCCCCGCTCATGGCGGGGGGCGCGGTCGGACTCGTCGCCTGGGTCATTCCGTTCGTGGCTTTCCCGGTGGCGGCCGTGCTTGGCATCAGCGTCGCGCTTGGCGTGGCCGCCGGAGCGAAGGACATCCGGAACGGGAACGCGGGGTTGATAGAGCCGTAGGACGTCGGGGTTCAGGGTTCGGGGTTCAGGGTTCAGGGTTCCGGGTAGCAGGACGGGGCCGCCGGGCATCGACCGGCGGCCCCGCGGTCATCCGCTGAGGTGAGGCCCCCGCTTGCCGGAGTGCGGGCACCGCCGAGAGATTCAACGGTCCGCCCGCCGCGAGCGTATCGGGGGCGAGACATTCCGTTCCTCCACTCCGGGATCCCACGATGATGACACGCTTGGTCCGCGATGCCGCCCTGCTCTCGCTCGGCGCGCTGCTCGTTGCCTGTTCTCCGTCCAAGCCCGAGGCGGCGCCCGCGCCGAAGCCGCCGGTCATCTCGCCGATCAAGGCGATCGACCGCGCGAACCTCGACACCACCTGCGCGCCGTGCAAGGACTTCTACCAGTTCGCGAACGGCGGCTGGATGAAGGCCACCACGATCCCCGCCGCCTACTCGCGATGGGGGACGCTCAATGAGGTGAACGACCGCAATCAGGCGGTGCTTCGCCAGGTGCTCGACGCCGCCGCGAAGGGGGCGAGCGAACTGCCGCGGACGAACATCGGGAAGGTCGGCACCTTCTACGCGACGTGCATGGACTCGGCGGCGAGCCAGGCCGCGGGAGCGAAGCCGCTCGCCAGCGAGCTGGAGCGGATCGCGCGGATCAAGGACCTGAAGGGGCTCCAGGACGAGATCGCCTGGCTGCACTTGATGGGCGTGAACGTGGTGTTCGGCGAGGGGGCGGTGCAGGACTTCAAGTCGAGCACCGAGACGATCCTGATCGTCGCGCAGGGTGGGCTCGGGCTGCCGGATCGCGATTACTACACCCGCCAGGATTCGGCGACCGCGAAGGTCCGTGCCGCCTACATCGCGTCGATCGAGCGGATCGCGCAGCTGCTGGGCGACACGCCCGAGGCGGCACACATGGGCGCGACGAAGATCATGGCGATGGAGAGCGCGCTCGCGCAGGCCTCGATGTCGCAGGTCGCGATGCGCGATCCGTCGGCGATCTATCACAAGATGTCGCTCGCGGCCTTCGACTCGATGGCGCCGAACATCGGCCTGACGCGGATGCTCGTGGCCTGGGGGGCGCCGCCGGTGAAGGATCTGGATGCGGCGCAGCCGGAGTTCCTCAAGACGGCGAGCGAGATGCTCGGGTCGGTGCCGCTCGAGGACTGGAGGACCTACCTCCGGTGGCATTATGCGCGCGCCGCGGCGCCCTGGCTCGATTCCTCGTTCGTGAACGCACAGTTCAGGTTCGCGCAGTCGCTCACCGGCGCGAAGGAGCTGCTGCCGCGCTGGAAGCGCTGCCTGGCGACGACGGATGCGGCGATGGGAGAGGCGGTGGGCGAGGCGTACGTGGAGGTGACCTTCTCCCCCGAGGCGAAGGCGCGCGCGCTCGCCATGGTGACGAACATGGAGAAGGTGCTGCACGGGCGGATCGACTCGCTCGCCTGGATGAGCCCGGCGACGCGTGCCCAGGCGATCACGAAGCTCGATGCCTTCGTCAACAAGATCGGCTACCCGGACAAGTGGCGGGACTACGGTTCGCTGGTGATCTCGGAGCGCCCGTTCGTGATCAACTTCTTCGCGTCGCAGGTCTTCGAATCGCACCGCGATCTCGCGAAGATCGGCAAGCCGGTGGACCGGCTCGAGTGGCGGATGACGCCGCCGACGGTGAACGCGTCGTACAACCCGCTCCTCAACGAGGTCTCCTTCCCGGCGGGGATCCTGCAGCCTCCGATCTTCGATCCGAACGCCGACGATGCGGTGAACTACGGCGGCATCGGCGCCGCGATCGGCCACGAGATGACGCACGGCTTCGACGACGAGGGGCGCCAGTTCGACGCGCAGGGGAACCTGCGCGACTGGTGGACGGAGCAGGACGCGACGGAGTACAAGCGCCGCTCGAAGCTCGTCGAGGAGCAGTTCGACGCGTACATCGGCATCGACACGATGCACGTGAACGGGAAGCTGACCCTCGGTGAGAACATCGCCGACCTGGGCGGGCTCAAGATCGCGTACGCGGCGTACATGCTCTCGCAGCAGGGGAAGCCGGCGGCGGCGCCGATCGACGGCTTCACCGGGCCGCAGCGCTTCTTCCTCGCCTGGGCGCAGGTCTGGCGGCAGCTGTACCGCCCGGAGGCGCGGCGGCGGCAGCTGCTGACCGATCCGCACTCGCCGGGGAACTGGCGGGTGAACGGACCGCTCTCGAACCTGCCGGAGTTCAGGGCCGCCTTCAGTTGCAAGGCGGGTGACGCGATGGTGCGGCCGGATTCGCTCCAGGCGCAGATCTGGTAGGGAGGGACGGGGTTGAGGGTTCAGGGTCGAGGGTTCAGGGTGGGAAGACGAATGGGCCGTGAGCGAATGCTCACGGCCCATTCCGTTGTCTGAACCCAGAACCCTGAACCCTGACCCCTGCCGTTCACATCGCCTTCACCATCTCCTTCGCGAAGCCGCTGCACGACTGCAGTGCCGCCCCGGTCATCAACCGCTCGAAGTCGTACGTCACCTTCTTCGCGCCGATCGTCTTCTCGAGCGACGTCACGATGAGATCCGCCGCCTCCGTCCACCCCATGTAGCGGAACATCATCTCGCCGCTGAGGATGACCGAGCCGGGGTTCACCTTGTCGAGGTTCGCGTACTTTGGCGCCGTGCCGTGCGTCGCCTCGAAGATCGCGTGCCCGGTCAGGTAGTTGATGTTCGCGCCGGGGGCGATCCCGATCCCGCCCACCTGGGCCGCAAGCGCGTCGGAGATGTAGTCGCCGTTCAGGTTGAGCGTCGCGATCACGCTGTACTCCTTCGGGCGCGTCAGGATCTGCTGGAGGAAGGCGTCGGCGATCACATCCTTGATGATCAACCCGCCGGGGAGCTTCATCCACGGACCGCCGTCCAGGAGCTCGGCGCCGTACTCCTGCTTCGCGAGCTCGTAGCCCCAGTCGCGGAAGCCGCCCTCCGTGAATTTCATGATGTTGCCCTTATGCACCAGCGTCACGCTCGGCTTCTTCTCCTTCAGCGCGTGATCGATCGCCGAGCGGATGAGCCGCTTGCTCCCCTCCTCGGACACTGGCTTGATGCCGATCGAGCTCGTATTCGGGAAGCGGATGTTCTTGACGCCCATCTCCTTGAGCAGGAAGTCCACGACCTTCTTCGCCGCCGGCGTCCCCGCCTGATATTCGATGCCGGCGTAGATGTCCTCCGTGTTCTCACGGTAGATGATCATGTCCACATCCTGCGGGGCCTTCACCGGGCTCGGCACGCCGGTGAACCAGCGCACCGGCCGCACGCAGGCGTAGAGGTCCAGCTGCTGCCGGAGCGCGACGTTCAGCGAACGGATCCCGCCGCCGACGGGAGTCGTGAGCGGGCCCTTGATCGCGACGAGATAGTGCGCGATCGCGGTGATCGTGTCCTCGGGGAGCCAGCTGTCCACCTGCTCCTTCGCCTTCTCGCCGGCCAGCACCTCGAACCAGGCGATCTTGCGCTTGCCGCCGTAGGCCTTGGCTACGGCACCATCGAAGACGAGCTGCGAAGCGCGCCAGATGTCGGGGCCCGTGCCGTCCCCCTCGATGAAGGGGAGCACCGGCTCGTCGGGGACGCGGAGCTTCCCCTTGTCCATGGTGATGGTTTCGCCGCGCGCCGGCGGCTTGAGCGTCGTGAACTTCGGAGCGGACGTGGTTGGCATCGATTGGGTTCCCGTGATACCGTGGAGGATGAACGCGCCCCGAGAATCTGCGGCACCGTCCGCATCGCGGCAACGGCGAAGCCCCTACGACGTCGTGGTGGTGGGACTCGGCGCGATGGGGAGTGCCGCCCTCTGGCAACTCGCCGAGCGCGGGCTCAAGGTCGCCGGCATCGATCGCTACTCGCCGCCGCATCCCAATGGTTCCACGCACGGCCACACGCGCATCATCCGCGAGGCCTACTTCGAGCATCCGCTGTACGTGCCGCTGGTGCAGCGCGCGTACGCCCTGTGGGACGCGCTCGAGCGGGCGTCCGGGGTGGAGCTCTTCCGGCGGACCGGCGGTCTCATGCTGGGTCCCGAGACGGGGTCGCTCGTGGTGGGGGCGCTCCGGAGCGCGCGCGAGCACGGGCTCGCGCACGAGCTCGTCGATGCCGCCGAGGTGCGCCGCCGTTATCCGGCGCTCACCCCGCCGGCGGAGACGGTCGGGGTGATCGAGCCGCGCGCCGGCGTGCTCTTCCCGGAACGCGGGGTCGAGACGATGCTGCGTCTCGCGCAGGCGCACGGGGCTGACGTGCGGACGGGCGTGCGCGTCGAGCGCTGGGCCGCGTCGCCGGGGGAAGTGGTCGTGAGCACCGCCGGCGGGGAGGTGCGTGCCAAGCGCGCCATCATTGCGGCCGGGCCGTGGATGCCGCGGCTCGTCCCCGAGCTGGCCGCCGGCCTCGCGCCGGTGCGGCAGCTCGGCCACTGGTTCGAGCCCCGGGCGCACGCCGAGTGCTTCCGGTGGGACCGGCTCCCGGTGATGCTCTGGGAGCACGCGCCGGAGCGGTTCTTCTATGCGCTCCCGGACGTGGGGCAGGGGCTCAAGGCGTCGATCCATCATGAGGGGCGCGCGCTCGACCCCGATGCGCCGCGGGAGCCGGTGTCGCCGGAGGAGACGGCGGTGGTCCGCGCGCTGATCGCGCGGCTCATGCCCGACGGCGACGGCCCGGTGCGGGAGACGAGCACCTGCTTCTACACGAACACCCCCGACGGGCACTTCATCATCGACCGCCACCCAGCGCACGAGAACGTCGTGATCGCGAGCCCGTGTTCGGGGCACGGTTTCAAGTTCGCGCCCGTGATCGGGGAGATCCTGGCTCGTCTATCGATCGACGGCCGGTCCGACTTCGATCTCGCCCCCTTCTCGGCTTCCCGACTCTGGCGTCCGCCTGTCCCCCATACCACTCCGGGGGAGAGCGCATAGCTTTCGGGGAGGAATGGCCGGGCCTTGTCCTCAGTGGAGAACGGCGCATGACCCCAACGACGTTGGACCCGAAGACCGCCGCGCCCAGCGAGGCGCTGAACGTCACCGACAGCCGGAGCGGGCGGTCCGTCGCGCTCCCGATCACCGATGGCGCGATCCGTGCCGCCGACCTGCAGAAGCTGGGCGCGGGCGGCGAGGACCACGGGCTCCTCAGCTACGACCCCGCCTTCCTGAACACCGCGTCCTGCCGGAGCGCGATCACCTACATCGATGGCGACAAGGGGATCCTGCGCTACCGCGGCTATCCGATCGAGCAGCTCGCGGAGAAGGCGACCTTCCTCGAGGTGGCGTGGCTGCTGCGGCACGGCGAACTGCCGACGCAGAAGGAGTACGACCAATGGGTGCATGACATCACGTTCCACACCTACGTGCACGAGAACATCAAGAGCTTCGTGCAGGGGTTCCGCTACGACGCGCACCCGATGTCGATGCTCTGCAGCACGGTGGCGGCGCTGTCGGCGTTCTATCCCTCGGCGAAGAACATCTTCGATCCGGTGGAGCGCGACATCTCGATCGTGCGGCTCCTGGCGAAGATCCCGACGCTCGCGGCGTTCACGTACCGGCACGTGAAGGGGATGCCCTTCGTGTACCCGGACAACGATCTCACGTACGCCGAGAACTTCCTGTCGATGATCGCGCGGATGAGCGAGCCGAAGTACGAGGCGCGCCCGGTGTTCGCGAAGGCGCTCGAAGTGCTCTTCATCCTGCACGCGGACCACGAGCAGAACTGCTCGACGAACGCCGTGCGCGCGGTGGGATCGTCGCACGTCGATCCGTTCTCGGCGGTCGCGGCGGGGATCGCGGCGCTCTTCGGGCCGCTGCACGGCGGCGCGAACGAGCAGGTGCTGCGGATGATCGAGCAGATCGGCCACCCGAAGAACGTCCCGGCGTTCATCGATGAGGTGAAGGGGGGCAAGGGGGGCCGGCTCATGGGCTTCGGCCACCGCGTCTACAAGAGCTACGATCCGCGGGCGAAGATCGTGAAGAAGCTGGCGGACGAGGTGTTCAAGGAAGTGGGGATGGACAAGGACCTGGAGATCGCGCTCGAGCTGGAGCGGATCGCCCTCAGCGACGACTACTTCGTGTCGCGGAAGCTGTACCCGAACGTGGATTTCTACACGGGGCTGATCTACCGGTCGATGAAGTTCCCGACGGACTTCTTCACGGTGCTGTTCGCGATCGCGCGCACCTCGGGTTGGCTGGCGCAGTGGGAGGAGATGCTGATGGACAAGGAGCAGAAGATCGCTCGTCCGCGGCAGATCTATACGGGCGCGGGGGAAAGGT
>Ga0315271_10000180_pt1 | contig 31627 bp, 30 predicted proteins | sample C3_top_MG_FD_204664 | JGI IMG/M metagenome (GOLD analysis project Ga0315271, IMG submission 204664) | Sediment microbial communities from Yellowstone Lake, YNP, Wyoming, USA - C3_top | ecosystem: Environmental > Aquatic > Freshwater > Lake > Sediment | place: USA: Wyoming | collected 2017-08-01
CTGGATCAGCGAACCCGCGGATCTCGCCGACGCCGACGTGATCGTCATCCCGGGCAGTAAGGCCACCGTCGCGGATCTGGGCTGGCTGCGGACGCGGGGACTGGCTGACGCGATCGCCGCCCACGCCGGATCGGGGCGGCCGGTGCTGGGCATCTGCGGAGGGTTTCAGATGCTGTGTCGGCACATCGAGGACACCGTCGAGAGCCGCAGTGGCAGCGTCGACGGACTCGGCCTGCTCGACGCCGATGTGGTCTTCGCCGCAGAGAAGGAACTGCGGCGCTGGGACGGCCCACTGACCGGATACGAAATCCATCACGGACTCCTGACCCGCTGCGCCGAGAGCATCTGGTTCACCGCCGACGGCACCGCGCAGGGCTACCGACGCGACCAGGTGTTCGGCACCCACTGGCACGGCTTGCTGGACAACGACGACTTCCGGCGGGACTGGATCGCCACGGCCGCAGCGGCGGCCGGCCGGACCGGATTCCGGGTGTCCGGCGATGTCAACGTGTCTGCGCGTCGCGACGCACAGTTGGAGGTGATGGCCGATCTGCTGACCGCCCACCTCGACCTCGATGCCGTGCTGGGACTGCTCGACGGTCCGCCGCCGGTCCGCCCGACCATCACCACTGCCGTCGGCCTGCCGACACGCATCCGTCGCCTACTCTGACGCCATGCCCCCTGACGTCCTGCCAAGCTGGAGAGTGCCCGCGGTGGTATTGGCGGCAGTCATAGTGCTCAGCGGCTGTTCCACCACGGTGTCGGGCACCGCAACGTGGCCGGGGGCTGTCCTTGAGCAGGCGATGTTGCGCCAATCCGATTTCCCGGCCGGGGTGCTGTACGACCGGATCATCGAGGACCCCGGTCAACCCGACGGTGCCGGTGAGCCCGGCCCGATGTTGTCGCGGCCGCAGGGGTGCTCGAATGCACTGACCAACGTGATCGCTCAGTCGGCCGAGCGCGGGCCCGGGAGCGCGGCCAAATACGCGGCGTCCTACGACGGGGCACGCATCGCCATGACCCTGCTGTCGTGGAATCTGGACCTCGACAAGATCGAAGCGGCGGCCGGCCGCTGCGCGAAGTTCGAGGCCTTCTTCGATCCGGATTCCCCGGGCATCCCCATCACTACCGTCGAGTTGCCTGGTCTGGAACCTGGCGGGCTGGGTTATGAGCAGACGATGAAGCTGCGAAACTCTGCCAGCAGCATCTTTATGGCTTTCCAGAACATTGGTGATCACGCGGTTTTCGGCATTGCGCTACCGGCCAGCAACCCTCGTATCGAGGCCAAAGCCGAACTGCCGCAGACGTTTCTGGACGTCTTCGCCAAGCAGGTGACCAGAATCCGTTCGTCCTGACTGCCGCACGCAGTGTGATCCAGAGAAACCGCTCCGTCGGCCCTCGACGCGGAGTACCGTAACCCGATGGTTGCGACGCTGATGACCGTCGACGGATTCCCGGTGCCGGTGAGTGTCGCCGGATCGGACAGAGGGCCCTACGTCGTGGTGTTGGGCGCGGCTGCGCACCCGCCGGCCGCGTATGACGTGCTGTGTCAGCGCCTGCATATCGCATCGATCCGCACCGTTGTCATCGGCGCCGATAGTCGGCTGCATCACAAGGCGGTGACGGCCGTACTGGATACCCTGGAGGTCCCCTGGGCGGTGCTCGTCGGAGACCGGTTCGGGGCCGAGTTGGCGTGGGAGGCCGCGGCGGCGCGGCCCGATCGGTTCACCGGGCTGGTGGTGATCGACCGCGGGCATCCGCGCGTTCCCGATCCGCAGGGCGTGATCAGGGACCCGGACTGCCCGCCGGTCGAAATGAACACCACGGCCGTGGTGGCCAGCCCGGCGGCGCGGGCGATGGTCCGGGCCAGCCAGAGGTTCGTCTACGGCGACTTCCGGTTGGTGGAATCCGCCGGCCGGCGCAGTGCCGCCGAGTCGACAGCCCAACTGGCCGCCGAGATCGTCCTACGCTCCAGCACCTGTTAGCGCGTAGCGCTATACCGGTGGCTGACACATCTTCCTGGGTCATCCCAGCGCGCGGCGTCGAGCCTGCTGGGCACGGTGGTCGGCGGGCTGGTCGGGTACTGGACGTCGAAGAAAATGCACGAACGCACCGCGGCGGTCGACGAGGTGCGGAGCCGCAACACGATGCTTCGCGAGGGTGCGATGGCGTTCATCGCCGGGATCGAGAAACTCGACGTGGGTCCGGCGGCGCTGGAACGGGTCTCCCAGCGGTGGGGGCCCGCCGCCGCGAGGGTGCTATCCCCGGAGACTGATGACCGCGAAAGCGCGTCGTCTACACCGCGATGGCCGTGCAGCTGACCGCCTCGGCAATGCCAGATCTCAATCGGCATGCCACCTTCAAGTACAACTCGGCTGTCAATGAGTTCTTCAACAGGGTGCGTCACCACATGAGCGTCGAGAATATCGAGTTCGACTTCATCAACGAACACCTTATTACGGAAGTGCTTGAGCTGGAACGCGATTCGAAGGCCGAGCGCGCGCAACCCTGACAACTACCGTGTGATCCCACGCATGATCAGATCCGTCATCGCCTCGATGTGAGCCTGGGCGTCGAGGGGGCCGTCGAGGTCATCGAAGTACGACGAGATGCCCGTCAGGCTGAACGCCGCTTCGGCACCATGGGCCACCAGAAAGAACAATGCCCGCATCGTGATCGGGTAGATCATGCCCGCGGTCTCCAATCGGCGCAGCAGGGCGCTGAAATGGGGAATGAGGGCGTAGAGGCTGGCCGCCATGATCACCTCGAGTTGCGGGGTACGGCGCAGACCCTCCATGTTCATCAGCTGGCAGAACTCGGGGCGATGTTCGTTGACCACCATGAAACTGCGGATGATCTCGCGGACCTCGGCCAGGTCGTCGGCCGGCTTCGGTCGGGCGGCCCGTTCAGCCTCCATCGCGGCGAACATCGTCGCGAAGCCGTAGGTGATCGCGGCTTCGAAGATCTCCCATTTGCTGCCGAAGCGCCGGTTCAACGCACCGTGGCTCAGCCCGAGTCCGGTTGCCACCGTCCGCACCGACATGCCCTCGTAGCCATCGGCCGCGAACGCCTTGAACGCAGCCTCGAGGAGGACGTCGTCCTCATGAATCCGGGGCCGACCGCGGCCACGCTTGATCGGGGGCGCATCCATGGGCGAAATAGTAGACGGTGCGACGTTAATCCTTCGCGCCATTCACTCGCACCAGCCGACTATATTGTCGGCAGTAATCTACTAATGTAGGTTCCGACCAGGGGCGGCTGCTCCGGCATCATTGAGCGATGGAGGTTTCCACGATGGCATCAGGCCCGGCGACGCGTAGCGTCGAGGAGCTTCGCACCGCTTTGAACAGCTGTTACTCAGCGGTGGAGGGATTGTGTGCCGGGCTCGATGAGGCCCAGTGGGCGGTGCAGTCGCTGTGCCCGGAGTGGACGGTACGCGGGGTGGTTGACCACCTGACCAGTGTCGAGGCGGTGCTGGCCGGTTGGGTGCCCGAGGACGCCGCGGCGGTCCCGCCGTTCGAGCGGGCCGGGGAATTCCTGGCGCGGACCGCGGGCCTGCACGGGGCGCAGTATCTCGATGAGGTTCGGGCGGTCTTCGCCAGTCGCCGGCGCGATCTTGACGCGCTGTCGCAGGCCGATGTGGAGCGCCCGTCATTCACGCCGGTGGGCCCGGGTACCTACGGGAGGTTCCTGGCGATCCGGGTGTTCGATTTCTGGGTTCACGAGCGTGACATCACCACACCGTTGGGCCTGTCGACCGACGACACCGGGCTGGCCGCCGAGATCGCGCTGGCTGAGGTCGAAGGCTCGCTGAGTTACATCGTCGGCAAGAAGGTGGGCTTGCCCGACGGCAAGAGCATCGTCTTTCACCTCGACGGTCCGATCGCCGCCGACTATGCCGTTGCCGTAGACGGACGCGCCAAACGAGTTGAGCGCCTGAACAATCCGGACGTCGAAGTGAATACCGACTCGACGACGTTCATCCAGTTGGCCTGCGGGCGCATTAATCCGCAAGGCCCCATCGACGCGCGCGCGATCACCTGGACCGGCGACGCCGAACTCGGTGAGCGCGCCGCTCGCAATCTTCGGTACACGATGTGACTGAGCGTCCGGAGTCCGTCGACTTCCACTTCGATGTGATGTGCCCGTATGCCTATCAGACCTCGCTGTGGATTCGCGAGGTCAGCAGACTGACAGGGCTGCAGGTGAACTGGCGCTTCTTCAGTCTCGAGGAGATCAACCGCGTCGAGGGCAAGAAGCATCCCTGGGAGCGCGAGTGGTCCTACGGGTGGTCAATGATGCGCATCGGTGCGTTGCTGCGGCGGCAGTCGATGGCTGACCTGGACGCCTGGTACGCCCGGGCCGGCCGGGCCCTGCACGTCGAGGGGCACAAGCCGCACGAGAGGTCCGTCGCTCGTCACCTGCTGGCCGAGTTGGGTATGGATCCCGATCTGGTCGATGCGGCGATCGCCGATCCCAGTACCCACGACGAGGTGCGCGCCGAGCATCAACGCGTCGTCGACGCCAACGGCTACGGGGTGCCGACACTGTTCTTCCCAGACGGTCAGTGCCTGTTTGGGCCGGTGCTCGTCGATCCGCCGACCGGGGATGCGGCCGTGCGACTCTGGGACGCCGTCGTGGCGTGGACGGAGTTCCCGCATCTCTATGAACTGCAGCGGCCGAAGACCTCCGCCGATGAGCAGGCGATCGCCGAGGCGTTCCGCCCCTATCTGCAAGCCCGCGACTGGGTGTCGATCAACCGCGGCGAAGTCATCAACATCGACAAACCGACCGACAGCTAGGTGCGGTGACGCTCGCGCCGTAGCAACGTGTAGCACTTTTCGCTACACTGAGCGATGGCCAAAATTATCCCGCAGCGAGAACTACGCAACGACAACGCGAAAGTGATTGAGGCCGTGACGGCGGGAGAGACGTTCATCGTCACCCGCAACGGGGAACCGGTGGCCGAACTCAGGCCGATCCGGGCGCACCGGCGCACCTTCGTCAGCCGTAAGGACATCGATGAACTGGCTGCGGCCGACGTCCGAATCGACCACCGCCGTTTTCGCGCGGATCTTGATGCTGCCTTCGATCAGGGCATCACGCGGTGACCGCGGCCGGGCTGCTGGACACCTCGGTGGTGATCGACTGGCACGACCCCGCGGTGCGAGCCGCGTTGCCCGACGAGGTGGCGATCTCGGCCATCACCGCCGCCGAATTGGCGGCCGGGCCACTGCTGGCCGAGGATGCGGCGGAGGCGGCCAGGCGACAGGCCCGACTCCAGGAGGTCGAGGCGACGTTCGAACCCATCCCGTTCGACGCTGCCGCCGCACGCAGTTACGGCCTCGTGGCAGCGGCTGCGCTGGGCAACGGCCCGCATCCCCGGACGAGGTTCGCAGACCTGCTGATCGCCGCCACGGCGCACACCCGCGGCCTCGACCTCTACACCCGCAACATCGCCGACTTCGGCGGGCTGGAAGACCTGATCCGGGTGGTCGGAGTCTGAACCCCGGCTAGCGAACCCCGTCCAGCTGCGCGCCACTCTCGTCGACCTGGCGCACCGGCCCGGTGAACCATTTCTTCACCGAGACGTGCCAGTAGATCCACAGCAGGATGAATGTGCCCCCGACGAGCAACGGGGTGTAGTTGACAAACTTCCACTCGAAGCCGGCGTCCCACGGAACCCCGCCCAGCGAGGTCGGGAACATCGCGACGATCGAGGTGAGGATGATTTCGGCCAGCGCGAGCGGGGCCATCCAACGGTAGTGCTTGCCCAGATTCCAGCTACCCACCGCAAAGGAATCACCGGCTTTCAGGCGGTAGTAAATCGGCACCGCGAAGGCCAGGTACAGCCCGACCACGCCGATGGAGACCACCGCGAAAAAGGCGATCGGCACCGGTGCGCCATTGATGTCGACCTCGACCAGAGCGGGCAGGGTGATGATCGCCGCGATCACTGCGGTGATGATGACCGCGTTCGCCGGCACCCGCCGGGAGTTCACCGCCGACCACAACCGATGTCCGGGCACCGCGCGGTCACGGCTGAAGGCGAACAGCATGCGCGAGGCACTGGTCTGGCAGGCCGTGGTGCAGAACAGCTGTCCGGCGGTGGAGATGAACAGCACCACCGCGGCCCACTTGGACGTCAGTGCCTGGCTGAAGATCGACGCCACTCCGCCGCCGGCCGCGGACACTCCGTCGGCGTCCTGCACCGCGAACAGGAAGGACAGCAGGAGAATCCAGCCGCCGATTGCCGAGTAGAAGATCGATCGCCAGATGCCCTTGGCTGCGGAATCGGCGGCACTGCGGGTTTCCTCGGACAGGTGGGCTGAGGCGTCATACCCGGTGATCGTGTACTGGGTGAGGATCGCCGAGATCGGCAGAACGAACAGCAGCCAACCCCACCCGGACGTGGATCCACCGAACATGCCGCTGTTGTTGACGGTCCGGGCGAAGACTTCACCGACGGTGGCGTGGCGCTCCGGAACCAGGAAGAGGATCGCGATCACCGTTGCCGCACCAGCCACATGCCACCACACTGAAATGTTGTTGATGACAGCAAGCAGGTGGCTGGAGAAGATGTTGATGATCGCCACCACCACCAGGATGATCAGAAACATCGCGAATACCCGCCGCAGGCTGTAGCCCGCCAACCAGTCCTCGCTGAGCGTGCCCAGGGTGAGATCCAGGAATGTCGCGCTGCCGTAGGACACCGACGCCAGGATCGCGATCAGCCCGACGAGGTTCAGCCAACCGGTGTAGTAGCCGGCCTTCGGCCCGCCGAGTTTGGCCGCCCACCAGTAGATCCCACCGGAGGTGGGGAACGCCGACACCAACTCCGACATGCAGAAGCCGACCAGCAGGATGAAGGCCGCAAAGATCGGCCAGCCCCACGCGATCGCCGCCGGACCGCCGTTGTTCCAACCCAGGCCAAAAGAGGTGAAACAGCCCGCCAGGATCGAGATGATCGAGAACGAGATGGCGAAGTTGTTGAACCCCGACCAGGAGCGGTCGAGTTCCTGGGCGTAACCCAACCGGGCGAGGTGGCGTTCGTCATCGTCGAGCAGTTCGTGGCCCTCGGGCACGGTAGGACTCCTTCGCCGGGCTCGATACGAGCGTGATGAACAAGCTCCATGCGAGCGTGATAGGACGATATGCCTATTAGGTGCTTAGCGTCCTACCTATTCCAGTGTCGTTTGTGTAAACCTTGGAGCCGACCGCGCACGGTCTGCCATTACATTCACTCGGAGGGAGTACTCGTGGCAACGCAGAACACGAGCCGTCGGCACGGGTTGCTGACGCCCGGGGAGTTGGAGCGGCTGATGGCCGCCGGCGAGATCGACACAGTGATCGTCGGGTTCGCCGATATGCAGGGCAGGCTGGTCGGCAAACGGGTGTCGGCCCGGTTATTCGCTGACGAGGTCGCCGCGCATGGCGCGGAGTGCTGCAACTACCTGCTCGCCACCGACGTGGAGATGAACACCGTTGACGGATACCGGATGTCGAGTTGGGAGTCCGGTTACGGCGACATGGTGATGGCGCCCGACATCAGCACTCTGCGGATGATTCCGTGGCTGCCCGGAACGGCGCTGGTGATGGCGGATCTGAATTGGGTGGGCGGTGATCCGGTCAGCGCCGCGCCGCGGCGAATCCTGCGCACTCAACTCGACCGACTGGCCAAGCGCGGCTTGGCCGCTTTCGTCGGCACCGAGTTGGAGTTCATGGTTTTCGATGACACCTTCCGTGACGCCTGGGCGGCCGGCTACCGCGGATTGCGCAAGTCCAGCGACTACAACATCGACTACGCCATCCATGCCTCGACGCGGCTGGAGCCGTTGCTGCGCGATATCCGACTGGGCATGGACGGCGCCGGCATGTATTGCGAAGGCGTCAAGGGCGAGTGCAATGCCGGCCAGCAGGAGATCTCCTTCCGTTACGACGACGCCCTGGTCACCTGCGACAACCACACGATCTACAAGAACGGCGCCAAGGAGATCGCCGACCAGCACGGCAAGGCCCTGACCTTCATGGCCAAGTTTGACGAGCGCGAGGGCAACAGCTGCCACATCCATTTTTCGCTGCGTGGCACCGACGGCGCTGCTGTCCTCGCTGACGCATCTGATCCGTTGGGCGTGTCCTCGATGTTCCGCAGCTTCATTGCGGGCCAGCTCGCCACCATGCGCGAACTCACTTTGTTCAGTGCCCCGAATATCAACTCCTACAAACGATTTGCTGCGGGAAGTTTTGCACCGACCGCGATCGCGTGGGGCGTGGATAACCGGACTTGTGCGCTGCGGGTCGTCGGTGCGGGCCATTCAATGAGAGTGGAGTCTCGGATCCCTGGCGGAGATGTTAATCAGTACTTGGCGGTGGCCGCGCTGATCGCCGGCGGATTACACGGCATCGACTTGGGTCTGGAGCTTCCCGCGCCGTGCGCGGGCAACGCCTACGCCGGCGGGGCCGAGCAGCTGCCGACCACGCTGGCCGAGGCGGCCGGGTTGTTCGAACACTCGGCGGTGGCGCGCGAGGCGTTCGGTGACGAGGTGGTGGAGCACTACCTCAACAATGCACGGGTCGAACTCGCCGCGTTCAACTCGGCGGTCACCGACTGGGAGCGGGTGCGTGGCTTTGAACGCTTCTGACGCGGCGGGCAGCCTTGCGGTCATTGGGCTGACCACCTATCTGCAACAGGCGCAGACCGGAGCGTGGGATGTTCCAGCCGCTTTTCTGCACAAGACCTACCTGGATGCGGTCACCGGGGCCGGTGGGATCGCCACCCTGCTCCCACCGCAATCCGTCGACGCCGAGATCGCCGCGCGGGTGCTTGACGGTCTCGACGGGCTGATCCTCACCGGCGGCCGTGACGTCGATCCCGCCGCCTACAACGATGAGCCGCACCCGGCCACCGATGAGCCCGCCGGTGACCGCGACGCCTGGGAGTTCGCACTTCTCGGTGCTGCGTTGCGGCGCGGCATGCCGGTGCTGGGCATTTGCCGCGGGGCCCAGGTGCTCAATGTGGCCATGGGGGGCAGCCTGCACCAGCATCTGCCGGACCTGCTTGGCCACGCTGATCACCAGCGGGGCAATGCGGTGTTTGCCACCTCCACGGTGCGGACCGTGGCGGGCAGCCGGCTGGGACGTTTGATTGGCGCGAGCGCGGCTGCGCAGTGCTACCACCACCAGGGAATCGACCGGATCGGTGAGGGGCTGATCGTGAGCGCTCGCGATACCGACGGCCTCGTCGAGGCTGTCGAGTTGGCCGGGGATGATTTCGTCGTCGCCGTGCAGTGGCATCCGGAGGAAGCTCCGGAGGATCTGCGACTGTTCGCCGGGCTCGTCGAGGCTGCCCGGAACTTTTCGGCAGCCCGGACCCTTTCGAAAGGAGGCTTAAGCGCGTGACCGCCACGGAATTGATCAACCCGGCCACCGAGCAGGTGCTGCGCACCGTCGAGCTAACGGATGTGTCCGGTGTCGACGACGCCGTGGCTCGGGCGAAGGTCGCCCAAAAAGCCTGGGCCGCAAGCGCACCGGCTGAACGTGCGGCGGCGTTGCGTTCCTTCGCCGCCGCCGTCGATGCCCATGTGGGTGAACTGGCAGCCCTGGAAGTCGCCAACTCAGGGCACCCCATCGGCGCGGCCGAATGGGAAGCCGGGCATGTCCGCGACGTATTGCAGTTCTATGCGGGCGCACCGGAACGGTTGTCGGGCAGGCAGATTCCCGTCGCCGGCGGACTTGACGTCACATTCAATGAGCCGATGGGCATCATCGGGGTTATCACGCCGTGGAACTTCCCCATGCCCATCGCGTCGTGGGGGTTCGCGCCGGCACTGGCCGCCGGCAACGCCGTGGTTCTCAAACCTGCCGAGTGGACTCCGCTGACTTCCATCCGTCTCGGCGAACTGGCGGTGGAAGCAGGCCTGCCACCGGATCTGTTTCAGGTTCTGCCCGGCAGGGGAGCGGTGGTGGGCCAGCGCCTGATCAGTCATCCGGATATTCGCAAGCTGGTCTTCACCGGCTCCACCGAGGTCGGCGTGCGCGTCATGGCAGGAGCCGCGCAGCAGGTCAAGCGAGTGACCCTGGAACTGGGCGGAAAGAGTGCGAACATCATCTTCGATGATTGTGATCTGGAACGTGCGGCGGCCACTGCACCCAACGGCGTGTTCGACAATGCCGGCCAGGACTGCTGTGCCCGTAGCCGGATCCTGGTTCAGCGCAACGTTTTCGATCGCTTCATGGAGTTGCTCGAACCGGCGGTCAAGGCTGTGATCGTCGGTGACCCCAGCGCCCGCGACACCGACATGGGACCGCTGGTGTCCCGCAAGCATTTCGAGTCGGTAGCCGGGTACGTTCCCGATGACGCACCCGTCGCCTTCCGGGGATCGACGCCGAGTGGACCCGGTTACTGGTTCCCGCCCACGGTCCTGACCCCGGAACGCGACGACCGCACGGTCATCGAGGAGATCTTCGGCCCGGTTGTCGTTGTCCTGCCATTCGAAGATGAAGCCGACGCCATCGCCTTGGCGAATGACACCGTTTACGGGCTGTCGGGGTCGATCTGGACCGATAATCTGTCGCGGGCGTTGCGGGTCTCGCGTGCCGTTGAAGCGGGTAATCTCAGCGTGAATTCGCACTCCTCGGTGCGCTACAACACCCCGTTCGGCGGGTTCAAACAGTCCGGTTTGGGCCGTGAACTCGGACCGGATGCACCATTGCATTTCACCGAGACCAAGAACGTTTTCTTCGCCGTAGAGGAGGCACCGTGAAGCCTGTCGATCTCACCGCACGGCTGGCCGGGAAGGTGGCCGTGATCACCGGCGCGGCAAGCGGAATCGGACTGGCGGCCGCCCGGCGAATGAGTGCCGAAGGTGCCACCATCGTGGTCGGCGATATCGACTCCGCCAGCGGCGGAGCGGTCGCCGAGGAGCTCGGCGGGCTGTTCGTCGCGGTCGACGTCGCCGACGAAGCCGCGGTGGACAACCTGTTCGACACCGCGGCGGCCGCCTACGGCGCGGTAAACATCGCGTTCAACAACGCCGGCATCTCCCCACCCGACGACGACCTGATCGAGACCACCGGGCTGCCGGCCTGGCAGCGGGTGCAGGACGTCAACCTCACGAGCGTGTATCTGTGCTGCCGGGCGGCGCTGCGGCACATGGTGCCGGCCGGGCAGGGTTCGATCATTAACACCGCATCCTTTGTGGCGGTGATGGGCTCGGCCACGTCGCAGATCTCCTACACCGCATCCAAGGGGGGCGTGCTGGCGATGTCGCGCGAACTCGGGGTGCAGTTCGCCCGGCAGGGCATCCGGGTGAACGCGCTGTGCCCCGGGCCGGTCAACACCGCGCTGCTGCAGGAACTGTTTGCCAAGGACCCCGAGCGTGCGGCGCGGAGACTGGTGCACATCCCGCTGGGCCGTTTCGCCGAGCCCGAGGAGTTGGCCGCCGCGGTGGCGTTCCTGGCCAGTGACGATGCCTCGTTCATCACCGCCTCGACCTTCCTGGTCGACGGCGGAATCAGTTCGGCCTACGTGACCCCGCTGTAGGACCTCGATGGCCGCGCCGGGTGGCCGGCGGCGAACGCGGTGGTGTTAGCCGGTGAGGTCGTCGCGGCGGGCGGCGTTGATCAGATCGTCACGCGCCCTGGCCACCCGCGATCGGATGGTGCCCAGTGGGCATCCGCACACCTCGGCCGCCTCCGTATAGGACAGGCCCAGCACCTGGGTGAGTATCAGTGCGTCGCGGCGGTCGGGGTCCAGACCATCGAGCAGCATCCGGACCTCGACGATGTCCTCGAATCGCGCCGCCCCCCGGCGGGCATCGAGGATGCCTTCGAGGTCGACGTTTCCGGTGCATCGTGGCCGGGCCTGGTTGCGGCGGATCTGGTCGACGACCACGCGGCGGGCGATCGAGAGCAGCCAGGTTCGTGCCGAGGATCGGCCGGCGAACCGGGGCAGCGCGCTCAGCGCCCGCAGGAAGGTCTCCTGGGTGAGGTCGTCGGCGCTGGCCGGGTCGGCCAGGAAGGCGACGGTGCGCCAGACGTCTTTTTCGGTGGCCCGGATGAATTGCTCGAGCGCACCGCGATCGCCGCGCCCGGCCGCCAGTGCCAGCGCGGTCACTCGGTCGCTGTCGGCCACGATTGTGCACACTAGAGGATCTGGTGGCTTAGGTGCTCTCAGGGTGCACGCGCGCCGGGGTAATTTTGACGGTGGCAGGGCTTGAACGGGTGGCAGGGCTTGAACGGGTGGCAGGGCTTGAACGGGTGGCAGGGCATGAACCGAGGAGGACGATGACCGCGACCGTCGTCGGCGGACCGGACGCGCCTCAAGTGCGACGCGTCGAACTCAGCGTGTCCGGGATGACCTGCGCTGCTTGCGCGGCCCGGGTCGAGAACCGGCTTAACAAGATCGACGGTGTGCGGGCCTCGGTCAACTACGCGACCCGGGTGGCCACTGTCGACGCCCCCCAACCCCTCGCCAACGACGACCTGTGCGAGGTGGTGCGCCGCGCGGGTTATGAGGCCGAGCCGCGCAGCCGCGACACCGATGACCGACCCGATCCCGACGACGCCGTAGCCCGGTCACTGATGCTGCGCCTGGCGGTCGCGGCAGTGCTGTTCGTGCCACTGGCCCATCTGTCGGTGATGTTCGCCGTCTTCCCGGACACTCGCTTCACCGGCTGGCAGTGGGTACTCATGGCACTGGCGCTGCCGATCGTGACGTGGGCCGCCTGGCCGTTCCACCGTATTGCGTTGCGCAATGCCCGGCACCGCACCGCCTCGATGGAGACTCTGATCTCCGTCGGTGTTACGGCGGCTACGGTGTGGTCGATCGCGACAATCTTCGGACCGCGTTCCGGCGACACCCGCGAGATGACGGGTGTGTGGCAGGCCCTGATGGGCAGCGACTCCATTTATCTGGAAGTGGCCGCCGGTGTGACCGTCTTCGTGCTGGCCGGACGCTACTTCGAGGCGCGCGCGAAGTCCAAGGCGGGCAGCGCGCTGCGGGCCCTGGCTGCGCTGAGTGCCAAGAGTGTGTCGGTGCTGCTGCCCGACGACACCGAAATGATCATTCCCGCCGACGAACTCAAGGAGCAGCAGCGCTTCGCGGTGCGGCCGGGGGAGACCATCGCCGCCGACGGATTGGTCGTCGACGGCAGTGCCGCCATCGATATGAGCGCCATGACCGGCGAGGCGACACCGATCCGGGTGCACCCCGGCGGCAGCGTGATCGGCGGCACCGTCGTGCTCGACGGCCGACTGGTCATCGAAGCCGCCGCGGTCGGCGCCGACACCCGATTCGCCGGAATGGTCCGATTGGTGGAGGCGGCGCAGGCGCAGAAGGCCGACGCGCAGCGTCTGGCCGACCGGATCTCCGCGGTTTTCGTTCCGGCGGTGTTCGCGATCGCCGGGCTGACCGCCGCGGGCTGGCTGCTGGCCGGCGCGGATGCGAACCGGGCCTTCTCGGCTGCCCTGGCGGTGCTGGTGATCGCCTGCCCGTGCGCTCTGGGCTTGGCGACGCCGACGGCGATGATGGTGGCTTCCGGCCGTGGCGCGCAACTCGGGATTTTCCTCAAGGGTCATCGGGCACTGGAGGCCAGTAGGGCCGTCGACACCGTGGTGTTCGACAAGACCGGCACGCTCACCACCGGGCATCTCTCGGTCACCGCGGTGACCGCGGCACCCGGCTGGGAGCCTGAGATGATCCTCTCGCTGGCCGCTGCCGTGGAGGAGGGCTCCGAGCATGCCGTCGGCACCGCAATCGTGGCCGCCACCGGCGCTCGCCGTCCGGTTGTCCAATTCCAGGCGTTCCCGGGCAACGGAGTCGCCGGTCTGGTGGATCAGCGGCGGATCGCGGTGGGCCGACCACGGTGGATCAGCGGCGGTAATGCGGTTCCCGAGGTCGTGCAATCCGCCCGACGTGACGGCGAATCGCGCGGCGAGACAGTCGTTCTGGTGTCCGTCGACGAGGAGGTCTGCGGCGCGATCGCGGTGGCGGATGCGGTCAAGGAATCAGCGGCGGGTGCTATTGCGGCACTGCACCGCGGCGGCCTGCGTACCGTGCTGCTCACCGGGGATAACGCCACCGCCGCCGCCGAAGTCGCGGCCCTGGTCGGCATCGATGAGGTAATTGCCGAGGTGTTGCCCGAGGGCAAGGTCGATGTCATTGAGCAACTTCGGGAGCGGGGTCGGGTGGTCGCCATGGTCGGCGACGGCATCAACGATGGACCCGCACTGGTGGCCGCCGACCTCGGGCTGGCGATCGGGCGGGGCACCGACGTGGCGATCGCCGCGGCCGACATCATCTTGGTCCGCGATGACCTCGCGGCGGTGCCTCTGGCCTTGGACCTGGCTCGGGCGACCATGCGCACCATCAGGGTCAACATGGCGTGGGCCTTCGGCTACAACGTGGCCGCCATCCCGATCGCCGCGGCGGGCCTGCTCAACCCGCTCATTGCCGGAGCGGCAATGGCGTTCTCGTCGTTCTTCGTGGTCTCCAACAGTCTGCGCCTGCGCAATTTCGGCGCCGCCCCGCTACCGAAAGGTTGATCGCCGTGTCCCAGACCTTCACCGTTGCCGGACTGAGTTGTCAGAGTTGCGTCGGCCACGTCACCGGCGCGCTGGACACCCTGCCCGGTGTGACGGCCGTTCTTGTCGAACTCGGCGTAGATGGGCCGTCGACGGTGCGCATCGATGCTGATCGGCACCTGGACGAGGCCGAGGTCCAAGCCGCACTGGCCGCCGAGGGTGACTACACGATCCTGCGGTGACCCGGCGCGGTATGGTCGGCGAGAAGTTCGGACGGTGCGGAAACCGGTGAGACTCCGGTGCGGTCGCGCCACTGTGTCCACCCAGGGACTGTTACAGGTCCACGGTTGGTAGCCAGACCCTCCCGGCCGAAGTCACCACGACGGGGACGCGCAATCCCCACGGGGAGGTCACATGGCCGTGCAGGGTGTCAGTTCCTGGACCCGGAGAGACTTCGTCGAGGTTTTCGCGATCCTCGGCGCGGTCGTGGTGCTGCACGTCGTCGGATTCGGTCTTTTGATATTCCTGGTCGCGCCTGAGAACTACCCCGTCGGTGCGCAGGTGTTCTCGGTCGGTCTCGGGGTGAGCGCTTACATGCTGGGTCTGCGGCATGCTTTTGATATCGACCACATCGCTGCCATCGACAACGTCACCCGAAAATTGACTGCCGACGACGCCCGGCCCAAGTCGGTGGGATTCTTCTTCGCTTTGGGACACGCCGCGATCGTGGTGGTGTTGGCATTGTTGGTGATTGCCGCGGCGAGAGTCGCCGGAGCACTGCTGGACGACGATTCGTCGGCCCGCCACGTACTGGGTCTGGTTGGCACGTTGGCGTCGAGCGGCTTTCTCTTTCTGATTGCAATCGTCAATGTGGTTGCGTTGATGGGTATTTGGCGAGTGTTCACGGCATTGCGGGGTGGTCTTTTCGACGAGCGTGAACTCGAGGATCAACTCGACAACCGTGGCCTGCTGGCGCGGATCCTGCGGCCGGTCATGGCACGGATCAAGCGCCCACGGCAGATGTTCGCCGTGGGGGCGATCTTCGGATTGGGATTCGACACCGCGACCGAGGTGGCCCTGCTTGCGCTGGCGGGAACCGGGGCAGCGGCGGGTATGCCCTGGTACGCGGTGCTGACATTGCCGTTGTTATTCGCCGCGGGCATGTGTCTGATGGACAGTCTCGACGGCATCTTCATGTCTGCGGCCTACGACTGGGCGTTCGCCAACCCGATCCGCAAGATTTACTACAACCTGACCGTCACCGGCCTGTCGATCACGGTTGCGGTGCTGATCGGCACCGTTCAACTGATCTCTGTAGCCCATGATGATTTCGGGCTGTCCGACCCGGTCACCGACTGGGTGAGCGCATTGAGCCTGGATGACGTCGGCTTTGTTGTGGCCGGACTGTTCGCGGTGACCTGGGCCGTCGCGTTCGCATTCTGGAAATATGGCCGCCCCGAGCGGCGATGGCAGCCCGCGGTTGATTGATACCGGTCCTCGCAGGGGCGGGGGGCTGATTCAGCGGCGGGTGCGGGCCAGTTCACGCAACATCGCGTTGTAGGCCTCGAGATCGTCGTCGCCGTAGGCGGCGTCGGCGTGCCGGTCGGCGCGAACCCCGACGCGACGATCTTGCCGGGCCCACTGGGCGACCAGTGCGATGGCCACGAAGAGCACCGGCCCTTCGCTTGCCCCCCAGGCGATTGCGCCACCAAGGTGCTGGTCGTCAGTGAGGCTGGATACCCAAGGTAGCGCCATGGTGGCGTAATAGTTGCCGCCGACCGCAGTTGTCTTCGTCATCATCGCGATACCGAAAAATGCGTGAAAGGGCATGGTCGCGAACAACAACGCGAGCCTGCCGATGAATGGAAGTCGGCGCGGGCCCGGATCGATGCCGATGATGCCCCAATAGAACAGGTACCCGGTGAGCAGGAAGTGCAGCGACATCAGCTCATGACCCCAGTGGTAGCTCACCAGGGTGTCGAACAGGGGTGAGAAGTACACGGCGTAGAGCGACCCGACGAACAATACGAAGGCGGTGATCGGATTGGACAGAAACGCGGTGAACGGCGAATGGACGGCTCGCACAATCCATTCCCGGGGACCCGGCGGCGCTCCGGGCGCCGCGCTCGGCAACGCTCGCAACGCCAACGTCACCGGTGCGCCCAGAACCAGGAGCACCGGGACAAACATGTTCAGCGTCATGTGCTCGATCATGTGGATGCTGAACATCGCTGCGCCATAGGATCGGACACCTGAACCGGTCGCGAATACCAGGGCCGCGCAGCCTGCCAACCAGGACACCGTGCGTCCGACCGGCCACCGGTCGCCGCGGCGGCGCAGACGAACCACGCCAGCGAGGTAAAGGGCGGCGAGAAGCAGGCCGCCGGAACTCAGGAAGGGGTCGAAACGCCAGAACGTCAACATCCGCAGGGGACTCGGTGCGCCGGGAAATTCGTAGCCGAGAATGAGCAGGAGTTGGGGAACGGTCGAACCACTGCCGGTCCTCAGGAAGCGGGTGTTGGTCGCAATGTCGTAGTAACAGCACACCGCCGACCAAAACGGGAGTAGCCGGGGCGCGATCTGGACGGCCATGGCCGAGACCGCGGCCAGCGCGGTCATCGCCGTCACGGCATTGAACGCCGACGCGCGCCCGCGCCAGTCGAAGATGAGACCGGTGAGCAGTGCGGCCGCCGCCGCTAGCCCCAGTCGGCCGTATCCGGAGCCCAGTGGCGGCCCGGCAAGGAGCACCATCAAGACCGCCCCGAAGACCAGAGCCACCACGCCGGCGACCAGTGTCGTTACGCGCTCGGCCTGGCCGACTGGGCCTCCCCGTCCGGCCAATGCTGAAGTGATCTTCAATCCGGCCAACACTGAGACCGCAATCGTGAAAACAATGACCGAACTCGTGGCGTAATCATGGTCGGGGCCGTAACTGGGGTTGCCGTTGACCGGGAATGCCACCACGCCGATGATCGCCGGAACCAAGAGCGGCACATGCCAATCCCAACGCAGGGTGAGTCGCAGACCAAGCACGGTCACCGCTGCGCAGATGGCGACTACGACCCATGCTCGTGCGTATGCCGAGGCGCCCACCGCGTTGCCGATAGAGCCGATTCGGTCGCCGCTGAACAGCAGCGGCAGCGAGAGCCCGGCGTCGGCGGCGACCTGAATGACTACCATCGCCAACGACATCACTAACCACACCACGGACACTCGTTCCACCACCCGGTGAACCCGGAACGCGGGGGCGTCGATGACGCCACGATCGTCCGGCCGTGCAGTGATGAGGATCAGCACCACACCTCCCAGGCACACTGCGCCGGCGATGGTGGCGGTGAAACTCCCGAGCGCATGAATGACAGTCGTCGAAGGCACGGCGGAGGGAAGAGTGAGCGCGTATCCCGCGACGGCGGCCGCCAGGACCGCATATCCGGCCAGCAGTAGCCGACTCCCCACCATTGACCGGGGGACGACGGATTGAGGCAGGGCCATATCGCAAGAGTCTAAGCCGCCTAAGATGCGGGACGGCCCGGGCAGGAACTTTCCTCGCGTGGGAGCCGACCAATAATCGTGCCGATTCCAGAGCCCACCGGAGTGGACAGATGATCCAGGACGTGACCCTGCGGTGGGTCGTCACGCTGCTGTTTGTCTTCAGCGCCGGCGTCTACGTGCAGGCGATTGCGGCGAACCGTCATTCGGGTACGAACGTCATCGGCGACTTCCTGCACGCGATCATGGCGGTGGCGATGGCGGTGATGGCCTGGCCGAGTGGTGCGGAGCTTCCAACCCGTGCGCCGATGGTGTTCTTCGCGGTCGCGGCGATCTGGTTCGCGGTGATCGCGGTCCGCAACTCCTCACGCCGCTGGGGCAGCGTTTATCACGCCCTGATGATGCTGGCGATGGCGTGGATGTACGCGGCGATGGGTGGGTTGGCATTGCGGCGCACCACCATGTCCGGAATGGACATGTCCGGAATGGACATGTCTGGCGCGGACGGATCGCCGACCGATGCCGGGCACGCCGGACACGGCGGGCACGCAGGCCACGGCGGGCACGCAGGCCACGGCGGGCACGCAGGCCACGCAGGCCACGCCGGCCACTCGGCTGCCGGTCCGTCGGCCTCCGCGACGCCGGAATGGGTCGGCGTCCTGAATTGGGTCTGCACCGTCGGCTTCGCGATTGCCACGGTCTTTTGGGTCTACCGCTACATCGCCGCCTGCCTCGGCGGTTCGACCCATTCGCCGGGTCAGCAATTCGGCATCCTGAGCCAGGCGACGATGGCCGCCGGAATGGCGATCATGTTCGCCGTCATGCTCTAACTCAGGCGGCTGAGCCGTCGGTCGGGTGCAGGTGGCCGCGGCGGCGACCGCGAGAGGCGTTGTCGGGCAACACGATCTCGGCGGAATCTGTCACTTCGCGGGAATCTGGTTGGGAGTCGACGGGGCGGTCTCGGCGCCACACCAGGAAGGCCAGTACTGCGCCGACGACTATTGGCAGGTGGCTCATGATGCGATCGGTGGTAACGGTTCCGGCCGCTGCGTCCCTGATCACATAAACGCAGAGAACGGCGACAAACGCCCCGAGGACCCCCGCGAGGCCGACGGCGGCAGATGGCCGGATCGCGGCCGCCAGCATCATCACACCCAGCGCCATGGACCACGCGGTTGATTCGTTGAACAGGTGCCCGCCGATGGCCGCGTGGGGGATACCGAGATGAGCGCCGGTCGCCTGGGCGCCCGCCAGGGCGAGTTGGACGACTCCCACACCGGCCAGCGCCCATCGCTGCCACGGCAGGGCCGGCAGGCCGCGGATCGGCATCCGCGCGCGACGGGCCGGTGGGATCGGAGGAACGGTGGCGACCTGCGAACGCCCCGCCAGTCGACGCAGTACCTGGGTCTGCTCGACGGCCGCGGCGTGCCACTGCCGGCACGGCTCGCAGGCGCTCAGGTGCTCGTCGACGCGGGCGACGGGGATGGGTTCGCGCTCCCCGTCGATCCGGGCCGACAGCGCATCCCGGGCGATGTTGCACTCCACGACGTAATGGTCGCGCACCACCGGTGATTTGTTCCACCGGTACGCGAATTGATGACCTTTAGTGCCGCCGATCAGGTGCAAACCCGAGGTTAGGAGGCAGGCAACTGTTCAAGCCAGCGATCCAATTCGGCGTAGGCTGCGGCGCGCGGTTCGGACAGCGACAAAAACACATCGTGCTTGGCATCGATCACCGGAACGCTGGTGGTTCGGTTGCCCAGGCAGCCCGCCCAGCGGGCGATGTGCGCGACATCGAGCACCGCGTCCCCGCGTTGCAGCAGTTGCGTCTCGGCGGTCTCGGCGACGCTGTGATCGGAGCGCAGCACGAGATTAGGCACCCCTACGTCAAGCCCCCGCTGCAGGCGGGCCTGGCCGCGTCGGATTGCGTGAATCCAGCCGACGGTGATCGGGAACCCGCCGATCGGCTTCCACGTCAGGTTGTAGTCGAACTCGCCGTGGTAGGCCCGATGCAGCGTGAGCCCGTAGCCACCGGAACCGGCTCCGCGCACCACCCTGGTCTTGCGCACCCGCGACACGGCCCCGATCGCCGTCGAGGTGGCCCGGGTGCGCAGTATGGCCGGTCCGTTCAGTTCCAGGAACGGGCTATTGAGCACCAGGCCCGCGATGTTCAGCGTCGCGGTGGCGCCGTGGCCGCGTAACCGGTCCAGCCACAGTGACACCACCAGCCCGCCGGTGGAGTGCCCGTACACCAGCACCCGGGCGCCGGGATTCTCCGCGCCGATGATCGCCAGCGCGCCCTCCAGCTCGCGGTCGTAGCGGGCCAGGTCGGTGGTGAAATGCGGAGTCTGGCCGGCCCGCCAAGAGCGGCCGCACCGGCGCGAATCGAGGCCGTAGAACCGCCAACCCCGGGCAGCGAAATGCTCAGCCAGTTCGGTATTGAAGAAGTAGTCGGTGTAGCCGTGCAGGCCAAGTACCACCGACGACGACGGGATTGATTCGGTGGTGCGGACCAAGGTGGCGAACAACTCGCCTTCGCCGTCGGGGTCGGTGCCCAGTGTCATGGTGTGCTGCCGGTATCCGGGCAGAACATCGTCGGTCCATTCGGCCTGCACTGCCGTCACGGCCCAACCTTAGCCGGGTTAACCTAGCCGGACTGCCGTGACCGACCGGGTGCGGGTTGCGACGTGAGGAGCGATGTGACGGTTTCGCTGCGCCGTTGCTGGGGTCGCGACCTCGACGCGGCGACCCTCTATGACCTGCTGAAGCTGCGCGTCGCAGTTTTCGTTGTCGAGCAGGCCTGCCCGTATCCGGAACTCGACGGCTCCGACCTGAGTGCCCAGACCCGGCATTTCTGGCTGGAAGAAAAATCCGGCGAAACGATCGCGACGCTGCGTCTCATCGAAGGGGGTCTCATCGAAGGGGGTCCCGGCGGGCGCAGGCAGTTTCGAATCGGCCGGGTTTGCACCCGAGCGGCGGCCAGAGGCCACGGCTACGCGACCCGTCTGCTGCAGGCCGCGCTGGCGGATGTCGGTGCAGACCCCTGCGCGCTCAATGCCCAGACCTACCTGATTGACATGTACGCCCGGCACGGCTTTGTGGTGGACGGCGACGAGTTCTGCGAGGACGGCATTCCGCATGTCCCGATGTTGCGGATGCAGCCCTCGTGAACCAGCCGGGTTACCCGTTCAGCGCCCTCGTCGGCCATGACCGGCTGCGACTGGCGCTGCTGTTGTGCGCGGTGCGCCCGGAGATCGGCGGCGTGCTGATCCGCGGCGAGAAGGGCACCGCCAAATCGACCGCCGTTCGCGCTCTGGCCGGGGTGTTGACCGAGGCAGATCCGGGCGCAAAGTTGGTGGAATTGCCGATCGGCGCCACTGAGGACCGCGTCGTGGGATCGCTGGATCTGCAGAAGGTGCTGCGCGACGGCGAGCACGCATTTTCCCCCGGGTTGCTCTCTCGCGCTCACGGCGGCGTGCTTTACGTCGACGAGGTCAACCTGCTAGCCGATCATTTGGTCGACGTGCTGCTCGATGCCGCCGCGATGGGCCGGGTTCATATCGAGCGCGATGGGGTGTCGCACTCACATGAGTCGCGGTTCGTCCTGGTTGGCACCATGAACCCCGAAGAGGGCGAATTGCGTCCGCAACTGCTCGACCGGTTCGGGCTTGCCGTCGACGTGCACGCTTCCCGTGAGGTTGCGGTGCGCAGCGCGGTCATTCGCCGTCGCCTCGACTACGAGGCTGACCCGGCCGGATTCGCCGCCCGGTACACCGCGCAGGACAGTGACCTCGCGCAGAAGATAGTCGCCGCCCGCGGGAGGGTGAACGACGTCGAGTTGTCCGACCGCGAATTGAACCGGATCGCGGCGCTGTGCGCGGCCTTCGACGTCGACGGAATGCGTGCCGATCTGGTGGTGGCTCGCACCGCGGTGGCACACGCCGCCTGGCGCGGAGCCGATACCGTCGGCGAAGAAGATATCCGGGTGGCCGCCGAACTCGCACTGCCACACCGGCGTCGCCGCGACCCCTTCGATGACCCGGGAATCGACCCCGGTGAACTCGACGAAGCACTGTCGGCAACCGCCGACGAAGGATCCCTGTCGGCAACCGCCGACGACGAAGCACTGTCGGCCTCCGCCGACGAAGGATCACTGTCGGCCTCCGCCGACGAAGGATCACTGTCGGCCTCCGCCGACGAAGGATCACTGTCGGCCTCCGCCGACGACGAATCGGAACCCGACCCCGATCCGCCGGGCGGCGGACAATCGGCTGACGGCACTGCGGAAACCACTCCCCGCCAACCGAATTCATCGTCATCGACCCGGCCTTCGGCACCACCTGCACCGGAGTTTCGCACCCGAGCGCTGAAAGTTCCCGGTGTCGGTGACGGCCACGCCGGTCGACGCTCACCGGCCCGCAACGCCGCCGGCGCGATGGTCGGCGCCAGTGCGACGCCGGAGCAGGGCCACGGTGTGCACCTGTTCGCGACACTGCTCGCCGCCGCCAACCGTCGCACCGGCGCGGGCCCACTACGCCCCGACGCCGAGGACATTCGACGCGCCGCGCGCATCGGCCGGGAAGGCAACCTGGTGATCTTCGTCGTCGACGCCTCCGGATCGATGGCCGCCCGCGACCGGATGACCGCCGTGACCGGCGCGGCGCTGTCGCTGTTGCGTGATGCATACCAGCGTCGTGACAAGGTCGCCGTCATCACATTCCGTTCCACCGGCGCTCGCCTGGTGCTGCCGCCGACCGCATCGGCGTATACGGCATCCCGGCGGTTGAACCGGCTCGACACCGGGGGCACCACCCCACTGGCCGAGGGTCTGCTGGCCGCCCGCGATGTGGTGATCCGCGAACGGGCCCGCGACCGCACCCGTCGACCCCTGGTGGTGATGCTCACCGATGGCCGCGCGACCGGCGGCCCGGACCCGTTGGGGCGCAGTCGTATTGCCGCACGCCTACTCGCCGCAGAGGGTGCTGCGGCGGTCGTGGTGGACTGTGAGACCTCCTATATCCGATTGGGTCTGGCGAGCGAACTTGCCGACCAGCTTGGGGCGCCGGTATTACGCCTCGAGCAGCTGCGTGCGGATCATCTGGCGCAGGCCGTCCGCCGGGCGGCCTGAGCGTGCACACCGGAAAGGAGGCGTGCGATGCCACAGGGCCAGCCGATTTCCGTCCCCGATGACGGTCTGACCACCAGACAGCGGCGCAACGCCCCGGTACTCGCGGTGCATACCGGTGTCGGCAAGGGGAAGTCGACCGCGGCCTTCGGAATGGCGTTGCGCGCGTGGAACGCCGGCATGGACATTGCGGTCTTCCAGTTCGTCAAGAGTGCCAAGTGGAAGGTTGGGGAGGAATCGGTCTTCGAACGACTCGGCCGCCTGCACGCCGACGAGGGAATCGGCGGTGCCGTCGAGTGGCACAAAATGGGCGCCGGCTGGTCCTGGGTCAAAAAACCGGGCGCCGAGGACGACCACGCCGCGACCGCTGCCGCCGGCTGGGCGGAGATCTCGCGCCGCCTCGCCACGCAGGAACACGACTTCTACGTTCTCGACGAGTTCACCTACCCACTCACTTGGGGGTGGGTCGACGTCGACGAGGTGGTCGATACATTGCTGGCCCGGCCGGGTCGGCAGCATGTCGTGATCACCGGGCGCGACGCCCCGCCGCGACTCCTCGAAGTCGCCGATCTGGTGACTGAGATGACCAAGATCGCCCACCCGATGGATGCCGGCCGCAAGGGCCAGCGCGGTCTGGAGTGGTAGGCGTGGCGAGCACCCCCGCTGTTGTGATCGGCGCTCCGTCTTCCGGCAGTGGAAAGACCACCATCGCAACGGGTTTGATGGGGGCGCTGCGCCGCGGCGGCTTGCGGGTTGCGCCGTTCAAGGTCGGACCGGACTTCATCGATCCCGGCTATCACGCTCTGGCGGCAGGCCGGTCGGGCCGCAACCTCGATCCGGTTCTGGTCGGCGAGGATCTGATCGGCCCGCTGTACCGGCATGGTTCGGCCGGTGCCGATATCGCCGTGGTCGAAGGCGTGATGGGCCTTTTTGATGGCCGCATCGACGAGCAGTTTGGTTTCCCGGCACGCGGTTCCACCGGACAGGTTGCCCAACTGCTGGGCGCCCCGGTAGTGCTTGTTATCGACGTTCGCGGGCAGAGTCAAACCATTGCGGCTGTGCTGCATGGTTTTTCGACATACCTGCGCGGAGTGCGTATCGCAGGAGTGATCCTCAACCGGGTGGGTTCGGAGCGTCACGAGGCGGTCCTGCGGCAGGCCTGCGAGACTGTCGGCATCCCGGTGCTGGGCGCGGTGCCGCGCCACGACGAACTTTCGGTGCCGTCACGTCATCTCGGGTTGGTGACCGCCACCGAACACGGGGATGCGGCGGGTGACGCGGTGGCGGCGATGACCGATCTCATCGCCCGGCACGTCGACCTGGATGCGGTTGTCGCACTGGCCCGATCTGAGGTGCCGGGTCCGGTGTGGTCACCGGAGGATGCGGCGGGGGTGCCGGTGGTGGGCCGTCCAGTGGTGGCGGTCGCGGCCGGTAAGGCTTTCACTTTCGGCTACGCCGAGTACGACGAACTCCTGCGAGCGGCCGGCGCGGAGGTGGTGGCGTTCGATCCGATCACCGAGACGCTTCCGGAGCGCACCGCGGCGCTGGTGCTGCCGGGCGGATTCCCCGAGCAGTACCCCGAACAGCTTTCCGGCAACGTCACACTGCGCGGCCAGATCCGCGAATTCGCCGTCCGCGGCCCGGTACACGCCGAATGCGGCGGGCTTACCTATTTGATGTCCGATCTTGACGGGCACCCGATGTGTGCAGTGCTGTCCGGTTCGGCGACCTTCACTCCGCGACTCACCCTGGGCTATCGCGACGCCGTCGCCACGGCGGATTCGGCGTTGTATACCGAGGGCCAGCGGGTGACCGGCCACGAGTTTCACCGCACCACAGTGCAATTCGATGCGCTGGTGCAGTCGGCGTGGATCATGGGCCGGACGGGCGAGCATCCAGCGAGCGATGGTGCGGTCGACGTCGGGGTGCACGCGTCCTATCTGCATACCCATCCTGCGGCCCAGCCGCACGCCATCCGGCGGTTCGTCGAGCATGCCGCGGTTCACCACGGCGGTGTTGATGACGCTCATTAGGCTCGTCAGGTGAGCGAGAACGCCTACCTGGTCGGCCTGCGCTTGGCCGGTAGGAAGGTCGTCATGATCGGCGGCGGCACGGTGGCGCAGCGCCGGGTGCCGGTGCTCATCTCCAACGGTGCCGACGTCCACGTGATCGCCCGGGCAGCGACCCCGGCGGTGGAAGCCCTTGCCGTGCAGCGGCCGGGCATCACGCTGACCCTGCGGGACTACCGCGACGGCGATCTCGACGGCGCCTGGTACGCCATCGCCGCCACCGACGACCCGGAGGTGAACGCCGCGGTGGTGGCCGAGGCCGAGGGTCGACGTATCTTCTGCGTCCGCGCCGATGCCGGCCGCGACGGCACCGCCGTCACCCCGGCCTCCTTCGACTATGAGGGACTGATGGTGGGGGTGCTGGCCGGTGGCGAGCACCGCAGATCGGCAGCCGTGCGCTCGGCGATCCGGGAGGCTTTCGCCCAAGGCCGCATCGCCGGCGACCTCGCCGCCACCACAGCCGCCGATGTGATGCCCGGCGGGGTGGCCCTGGTGGGTGGGGGACCCGGCGACCCCGAGTTGATCACCGTGCGCGGGCGGCGACTGCTGGCCGCGGCCGACGTCGTGGTGACCGATCGGCTTGCACCGCCGGAACTGCTGGCCGAACTCCCGCCGAACGTCGAGATCATCGACGCGGCCAAGATTCCCTACGGTCGCGCCATGGCGCAGGAATCCATCAATGACATTCTGATCGACCGGGCCCGGGCGGGGAAGTTCGTGGTGCGACTCAAAGGCGGTGACCCGTTCGTATTCGCCCGCGGGTATGAGGAAGTTCTCGCCTGTGCCGCTGCTGGGATTCCGGTCACAGTGGTACCCGGCGTCACCAGCGCGATCGCGGTACCCGCGATGGCCGGTGTCCCCGTCACGCACCGGGCGGTGAATCACGAATTCGTGGTGGTCAGCGGGCACCTGTCACCGGAGCACCCGGAATCGTTAGTGAATTGGAACGCGCTGGCGCAGTTGACCGGGACGTTGGTGCTGATGATGGCCGTCGAACGCATCGAGTTGTTCGCCGAGATCCTGCGTAAAGGCGGCCGACCAGCCGAAACGCCGGTTCTGGTGGTGCAGCAGGGCACCACGGCCGGCGAACGGGTGCTGCGGGCGACGCTGGCCGACGTGGCCGAAGAAATCCGAGACCAGGGCATTCGGCCACCGGCGATCATCGTGATCGGGCCCGTGGCCGGACTCGAGACTTTAAAGTCCTCTTAATATTACTGTAGGGTAGGTCGCTATGACCGCACTCGATGACGCGAAGCGCGCCACGCCCTTGCCACGGGGCAGCCGCGCCGCCGGCCATCGGGATGGTGCGTCACCGTTGTTGGGACCGGCACGGCTGGATGAGCAACCGCGCTCCGCAGCGGCGGCGCGGATCCCGGGCTGGCTGCCCTCGCGGCGCTTCATCTCCGCCATCGCCGCGATCGGCGGAATGCAGCTACTGGCCACCATGGACTCCACCGTGGCCATCGTCGCGCTGCCGAAGATCCAAGACGAGCTGGGCCTGTCCGATGCCGGCCGCAGTTGGGTGATCACCGCCTACGTGCTGACTTTCGGTGGCCTGATGCTGCTCGGCGGACGTCTCGGCGACACCATCGGTCGCAAGCGGACGTTCATCGTCGGCGTCGCGCTGTTCACGATCGCCTCGGTGCTGTGCGGCATCGCCTGGGATGAAACGACTTTGGTGGTCGCTCGGCTACTCCAGGGCGTAGGCGCGGCGATCGCCGCACCCACCGGGCTGGCGCTGGTCGCCACCACATTCCCCAAAGGCCCGGCACGCAATGCCGCCACTGCGGTGTTCGCCGCCATGACCGGAATCGGCTCGGTGCTGGGCCTGGTCGTCGGTGGTGCGCTCACCGAGGTGTCCTGGCGGCTGGCCTTCCTGGTCAACGTGCCGATCGGCATCCTGATGATTTACCTGGCGTATCACAACCTGCGCGAGACCCACCGGGAGCGGATGAAACTCGACGCGGCCGGCGCACTGCTGGCGACGATCGGCTGCACGGCTGCGGTGTTCGGCTTCACCCAGGGGCCGGAGAATGGCTGGTTAGCGCCCATGACGCTGCTGGCCGGCGGGGCGGCCGTGCTGGCGTTCGCAGCCTTCGTCGTCGTGGAGCGCAGCGCGATCAACCCGGTGGTGCCGTTCGAGCTATTCCGCGACCGCAACCGGCTGGCCACCTTTGCCGCGATCTTCCTGGCCGGCGGGGTGATGTTCACACTGACCGTCCTGATCGGCCTGTACGTCCAGGACATCATGGGCTACAGCGCACTGCGAGCCGGAATCGGATTCATCCCGTTCGTCATCGCCCTCGGCGTCGGCTTGGCCGTCTCGTCGCAATTGGTGTCACGCTTTCCGCCGCGGGTGCTCGTCATCGCCGGCGGTGTGCTGGTCCTCGCTGCGATGATCTACGGCTCAACCCTGAACGCCGACATCCCCTACTTCCCCAATCTGGTGATTCCCATCACGGTCGGGGGCTTCGGGATCGGGATGATCGTCGTGCCGCTGACGGTGTCGGCTATCGCCGGTGTCGGTTTCGACCAGATCGGACCCGTGTCGGCGATCGCGCTGATGCTGCAGAACTTGGGCGGCCCCGTCGTACTGGCCGTCATCCAGGCCGTGATCACCTCTCGCACCCTCTACCTGGGCGGCACCACCGGACCGGTCAAGAACATGAATCCCGAACAGTTGCACGCCCTTGACCAGGGTTACACCTATGGTCTGCTGTGGGTGGCCGCAGTGGCGGTGATCGTCGGCGCGGTGGCCTTGTTCATCGGCTACTCGGCCAAGCAGGTCGCCCATGCGCAGGAAGTCAAGGAAGCGATCGATTCCGGCGAGATTTAACCGCCCGCCCGACACGCGGCCCTGATAGGCGGGCCCGGATAGGTACGGGGCCCGGATAGCGGCGACCTGGGTAGGGTAGGCAGCCATGGCTGGCGTCAGCGTTCCCGAACCGCCGGCCAGAGCGCTTTCCTCCAGCGTGCTGGGGACCGCGATCATCGCGATCACGGGCATGCAGTTGATGGCCACCCTGGACGGGACCATCGTGATCGTCGCACTGCCCCGGATGCAGGACGAACTCGGCCTCTCCGATGCCGGTAAGAGTTGGGTCATCACCGCCTACGTTCTGACATTCGGCGGGCTGCTGTTGCTTGGCGGGCGGGTCGGCGACGCCATCGGCCACAAGCGGGCGTTTATCTCCGGGGTCGGGGTGTTCACCATCGCCTCGATGGCCTGTGGGCTGGCCACCGACGGTGCACTGCTGATTGCTGCGCGGGCCGTGCAGGGCATCGGGGCCGCCGTGGCTGCGCCGACCGGACTGGCGCTGATCGCTACCACCTACGCCGTCGGCCACGCGCGCAACCGCGCGATGGCGATGTCGGCCGGCATGCAGGGCATCGGGTCGGTGCTGGGTCTGGTGCTCGGCGGCGCGCTCACCGAGGTGTCCTGGCGGCTGGCCTTCCTGATCAACCTGCCGATCGGCGCGCTGATCATCTGGATTGCGCTGACCCGTCTCGAGGAAACCCGTCACGAACGACTGAAGCTCGACATCACCGGTGCCCTGGTGGCGACGCTGGCCTGCGCCGCGGCGGTGCTGGTCTTCACCCAGGGCCCGCCGCGCGGCTGGGCGGACCCGTGGGTAATCGGCGCCGGAGTGGCCGCAGTGCTGCTCGGTATCGGGTTCCTGTTCGTCGAGCGCAGCGCAGACAACCCACTGGTTCCGCTGTCGCTGTTCGCCGATCGCAACCGGGTGATGACCTTCATCTCGCTGTTCCTCGCCGGCGGCGTGCTGTTGACGTTGACCGTGATGATCGGGCTCTACGTCCAGGACGTTCTGGGGTACTCGGCACTGCACGCGGGCATCGGGTTCATTCCGTTCGCGTTGGCCCTCGGCCTCGGCAACGTGATCACCGCGCGATTGGCCCCGCACATCGCTCCGCGCTGGCTCATCATCGGCGGCGGCATCTTCGTGCTCGGCTCCATGCTCTTCGGATCTACTCTGACCCGCACCATCCCGTACTTTCCCGATCTCCTTTTGCCGATTCTGATCGGCGGGTTCGGTATCGGCGTCATCTCGGTGATCCTGCCGCTGTGCGCAGTCGCCGAGGTTGGCCCCAGTGAGATTGGCCCGGTCAGTGCCATCACCCTGATGGTGCAAAACCTCGGTGGACCGGTGGTGCTCGTGGTCATCCAGGCGGTGCAGGTCTCGCGCACCCTCTATCTCGGCGGTACCACCGGCCCGGTGGCCGATATGACCCCGGCCCAGCTCGACGCGCTTGACGCCGGCTACACCTACTCGCTGCTGTGGATCGCCGCGGTGGCCATCCTGGTCGGTATCAGCGCTTTCTTCATCGGGTTCTCCGCGCGGCAGATCGCCGCCGCGCAGCACACTCGCGAGGCGGTCGAGGCCGGCGAAATCTAGCTGACGCCGGCGAGGTTGGTTCGGCTGCCAGTCGAGTGGCCGGGACCGGTGGTTAGGCTTGGCTGCTGTGATCACCCGGATGTCCGAACTGTTTCTGCGAACCCTGCGTGACGATCCCGCCGACGCCGAAGTGCCCAGCCACAAGCTGCTGATCCGAGCCGGCTACGTCCGGCCGATCGGCCCGGGCCTGTACAGCTGGCTGCCGCTGGGGCTGCGGGTGCTGCGCAAGATCGAAAACATCGTCCGCGAGGAAATGATCGCGATCGGCGGCCAGGAGATCCTGTTCCCCGCGCTGCTGCCGCGCGCACCGTACGAGACCACCAACCGCTGGACCGAATACGGCGACGGGGTGTTCCGGCTCAAGGACCGTCGGATGAACGACTATCTGCTCGGACCGACCCACGAGGAGTTGTTCACCCTCACCGTCAAGGGGGAGTACAGCTCCTACAAGGACTTCCCGGTGCTGCTTTTTCAGATCCAGACCAAGTACCGCGACGAGGCCCGGCCACGGGCCGGAATTCTGCGCGGCCGAGAGTTCATCATGAAGGACTCCTACTCCTTCGATGTCCACGAAGACGGGCTGCGGACGGTGTATCTCGCCCACCGCGAGGCCTACCAAAAGATGTTCGTGCGCATGAACATTCGCTATGTGATCGTCTCAGCGGTCTCCGGAGCGATGGGGGGTAGTGCATCCGAGGAGTTCCTCGCGGAGAGCGATATCGGCGAAGACACCTTCGTGCGCTGCCCGCAATCCGGCTACGCCGCCAATGTCGAGGCGGTCACCACCGCGGTACCCGACCCGATACCGTTCGAGGGTCTGGCCGCACCGCAGGTGCATGACACCGGTGATACCCCGACCATCGCCACCCTGGTCGACTGGGCCAACACCGCCGGGTTGGGCCGTACCGTCACCGCCGCCGACACCCTCAAGAACGTGCTGCTGAAGGTCCGCATGCCAGGAGGCGAATGGGAACTGCTGGCAGTTGGACTGCCCGGTGACCGCGAGGTCGACGACAAGCGACTCGGCGCCGCACTCGATCCGGCCGAATACGCCATGCTCGACGATGCCGACTTCGCCAGGAATCCGTTCCTGCAGAAGGGCTACATCGGTCCGAAAGCGTTGCTGGACAATGGCGTTCGCTATCTTGTGGATCCGCGGGTTGCCGGCGGTACGGCATGGATCACCGGGGCCGACGAACCGGGCAAGCATGTAGTCGGCCTGGTGGCCGGACGTGATTTCATCGCGGACGGCGTCATCGAAGCCGCCGAGGTTCGCGACGGCGACCCGTCCCCGGACGGGGCCGGCCCACTGGTCAGTGCGCGCGGCATCGAGATCGGCCACATCTTCCAGTTGGGCCGCAAGTACACCGATGCGTTCACCGTCGACGTCCTCGGTGAGGACGGCAAACCGGTGCGCCCGACCATGGGCTCCTACGGCATCGGGGTGTCGCGACTGGTGGCGGTGATCGTCGAGCAACAGCACGACGAACTCGGGTTGCGGTGGCCGGCGGCGGTGTCGCCATTCGACGTGCACGTCGTGATCGCCAACAAAGATTCCGAGGCGCGGGCCGGTGCCGAGGAACTCGCCGCCGAACTGGATCGGCTGGGCTTCGAGGTGCTCCTTGATGACCGGACCGTCTCACCCGGGGTGAAGTTCAAGGACGCTGAACTGCTCGGTATGCCGTGGATCGTGGTGTTGGGCCGGGGTTGGGCGGACGGCACCGTGGAACTACGCAACCGTTTCACCGGCGAGACCCGCGAGGTCGCCGTCGGCACTGCGGTCGCCGATATCGCCGCGGCTTTGGCCGACGTCTGACGGGGCCGACGTCTGACGGGGCCGACGTCTGACGGGGCCGACGTCTGACGGGGCCGACGTCTGACCGCGAGCCTGACGCCAGCGCGACGTTCGCCGCCGAACGTCGCGCTGGCGTTACAGTCGGCGCCGGGCCCGGGCTATTCGTTGCCGCCGGGGAAGGCCGCGGTCACCGGCCAGGCGCCCAACACCT